>ERZ795044.966-NODE-966-length-26661-cov-4.182327_pt1 | contig 26661 bp, 32 predicted proteins | sample MGYA00375128_ERZ795044 | MGnify/ENA primary metagenome ERZ795044 (study PRJEB30173, sample SAMN05720213) | anaerobic digester metagenome | isolation source: active sludge of municipal wastewater-treating anaerobic digesters | place: USA | collected 2014-12-22 ... | reverse complement strand
TGCTTCACAAAGGAAACTATGCCTATTGGTTCGTCGAAGGAGACATGGTCATCTTGATCAACTACCGTGGCGAACTGATCATCAATGGCGAGACGTTTTATCACAAAAAGTGCGACAGTTACACTGCACATACCAATGGAGTACTTATAGCAAAGGACAACGAAATCTTTCTCCGCGTCTACAAGTAAAGCCGCACCAGAAAAAAACATCAGCAAACCCCGGTCACAACACCGGGGTTTTTTACAGCCTAACTCCAAAAATACACTCTCAATGATTATGTAAAATAAAAAACCACTCTTTCTAGAGTGGCGCGTTAGCGATTTTACAAATCCTTGAGAAGCTTTTCGGCGTTTTTCTCACAGGTGTCCGCGAGGCCGTAAGCAACGTTTACGTTGCCGAATACATCATCTCTCGGAGCCTTTTTGTAAATGAATATGCTCGTCGCCGAGATTATGCTTGAGCAGGCGAGAGTCTCGATGCGGCTTTCGTTTGAAGAAACAGGGTAGTAGATCTGATCGGCCAGAACCATTACGCCGTGTTCTTTTTCAAACTTTTTGAGCTCGATATCGGTGAGGACGTTGAGTTTCGAAAGCAGCAATGCCGTTTTCGGAGAATTCGTGCTTTCGGGGCAAGCTGCCTTTGCCGATTCAACGCCGTGTTTTGTTATCGAGACGGTGTAGCAGATTGTTCCCACTAAAAGGAGCGCGGAAAGCACTTTCAGAGCCAGCGATGTAAGGTTGCTTTTGAATATTCTGTTTCCTTCTTCCTTTTCCAAAATTATCACCCCATATGGTTTCTATAAACTCAGGACATTCCTAACCTGGCATAAATATTATAGCCAAATATGACCAAAAAGTAAATGGCTATTCGTTTTTTATAAAAATTTAGTCAAAATAAAAAAACCAGCGGACTATACCAGCTGGTTTTTGCGTTTAATGTAGTTAGTTACTGTTGGCGGAATGCATTATAAGAATCCTTGTGGGCTTTTGTTGCTCCGCCGGAGATCTGGCGGATGAGGACACTTTCTTCCCGCACAATACCCATCATCTCTCGGAGTTTCTGCATTCTGATCTCAAGCCTTTCTACCCAGTGTTCAAAATATACAGCAATTGCGCAGTAAACCTTGTAGGCGTCGATACCTTCGCAAGTGGCGTATTCCAAAAGATCCTCAACGTCTTCAGCCTCGACGATTTTGACCCTATCAAGCTTATCAGGGGCAAATATGTTGCCGTTTTTGTGGCTGTTAAAAATGCGTCCTTTTACGAAAGTTCCGTACTTTGTCAGTCCCCAAAACGTTCTTTCAGGAACAAAACACGTTTCTCTGCAGTCATGGTGAAATATACCATGAGTTCCCAGAGAATATTCATGTCCAGATTGACTTTCGCTGAATATTTCTGGCTGATCTTCGCTGTAACAGAGCTTGGTCAGGTAAAACGAGTTGGGGTCGCCCGAATCCTTAACCCTTAAAAGCATTAGATCTTCAAGGCTTGGCAGGGGGTTTTTGTCAAAGTACGGCTTGATGATTACTACCAGTCGCTCAATGAGCTTGATCCACTCTTCCTTTGTGAGCGGATCTTTTCGGTACAGATCATCCCACGGGTCGATAATGACTTTTTGGCGTTGGGCACCATTGCCATTTTCTGCCATATCGCACCTCCATATTTTATTCCTTCGAGGATACCTCTCAGGTAATCTAATTACATCATATTTCATCAAAAAAGTCAAATACGTTTTATCCTTATCTATTTGATTTCTTTGAGAGAGAGAAGTAGAATAAAAAATAATAATAATAAAAACTATATGCCAAAAACAAAAAAACAAAATCTGAATCCAAAGAAATTAGCAAAAACTCTTTCAATCGTTATCGGTCTTGTTCTCGTCTGGCGAGGAATATGGTACGTTTTAGACGCAATTGACGATACCTTCCTCGGTGGGCATCATGCATGGAGTGCTATACTGGGTGTAATAATCGGACTGGTTTTGCTATACATTCCAGACAAAGATCTAAAAGAAATTGAAAAATTATAAAAAGGAGGGGCTATGAAAAAAATTAGTAAAAATATTTTATTTTGGGAGATAGGCAGTGCTTTGTTTGTGATTCTGATAGGGTCTATGTTCCATTTTATTTTCGCATGGTCAGGATACAATTCCATCGTTGGCGCATTTTCTGCCGTTAATGAGAGTATATGGGAACACACAAAACTGGCGTTTTTTCCAATATTGATTTTTTCTCTTGTCCAATATCCTTTCGTAAAGAAAAAATTTACAAATTATTTTGCTTTGAAGCTAAAAGAGCTAATGCTCGCTGTTGTCCTTATCATTGTGATTTTCTACACTTATTCCGGCATTTTGGGGCAACATTATTTGACTCTGGATATTCTTGATTTTGTAGTATCAGTGATACTTGCAAAGATACTCGCTTACGTTCATCTATTTAATAGAACAAAAGGTAGCCAAATACTTCCCATTATTTTGATTATAGTCTTGGGAATATTTTTCTTCTACGCTACTTTTTGTCCACCAAAGATTCCATTATTCAAAGATACCCCAACTGGAAATTTTGGGATTATAAAAAAATAGATATGATAAAAAATAAAAAAGTAATAGTGCGAGACAAGATGCAGCATGGCTACACATATTTTCTCGTTGAACCAATGGGCAAAAACTTTGACCCCTCATTCAAACCTGAGCTTACTCCGGCGGAAATGCTAGAAATCGGAGTTTTTGGCGGAAAATATATGACTGATTGTAAAAAAGAGTTTCCCGCTTCTTGGTTCAAAAAAGCAAAACTCAATTCCGAATTTCACGATCCGGATTTAAACTATTTTAAAACTAACGCCAGCCAGCCGCTCTCTGTTTGGCGTAAAAAAGGCTGGATTTATTATGAAGATCCCAGGGGATGGTTTCAATGGTATTGCAGATACTACATGGGCCGTCGTTGTCCGGATGATGAGAGGCAAATCAAACGTTGGAAAGCTTATCGCAGACATTTGATCCAAGTTGTCAAAAATTGTCGATCAAAAGATGTCAATTGTCGTCGTCGCCAAAAACAATCTCTTCTTCACTGGGCGTATGATAGCAGGGGATTATAATTTTTGTTGTACTGCCAATCGGATGAGAAAAAAATAAAAATACTATTGTAACATTTTGAAAAGATATGTTACAATAAATGTATAATTTATAGATACAAATATGTTACAGAATAGATACATGACTACAAAAGAAGCTGGCGAAAATCTAGGGTTTAGTCGAACCCACATTATTCGTTTAGTAAAAAGCGGGGAGATAAAGGCAAAAAAGCTAGATGGGCAATATCTGATTGATAAGAATTCGATCGGTGTTCTAAAAAATATTACTCCACGCGAGGCTTCCTTAGTACAAAGCTCTTCCAGGTTTGCTCTAAAAAACTATGGGGATATTATTAAAAAGCTAGGGAGTGAATAAAAAGATAAAGCAGATTTCAGTTTACGAAGTTGAGCATATTTGTCATAACTTGGCAAAAAAGTTTTTGGAATGGAACGAGCCCATACCAGAATTCCGCACTAGGTCTTCCGGAACTCTTGAGAGCTGCCTAATGACACCATTTGCCACATATGGGAAAAAATATCTTTATCGTGGTCTTTGGGAAAAATCAGCAATTCTTTTTTATTTAATGATAAAAAATCATCCGTTTGAAAATGGCAATAAAAGAATTGCCTTAGTAACGCTTGTACATTTTTTGTATAAAAATAATTACAAGCTAGAAATGGATCCTGATCAATTATACAAATTGTCAAAAGATATCGCTGGGTCAAATCCAAAAGTAAAGCAAGAATATCTAAAACTCATTACAAAAGAAATAAAAATTAATTCTCAAGGTAGATAGAGAAATAATTTTGGGCGTATGATAGCAGGGGATTATAATTTTTGTTGTATTTCATTTTCTTTACAACAAAGCCAATTTTATATTGTTTTTTAGGAGTGAGGGGAGTAGAATAGGAGGGAAGAATAATAGCAATCTTTATATGCCAATTTTTAAAATTGAAAAAGATAAATTCAAAAGAATAAAAGAAAAAAATTTTGATTACGAGAGAGATATGCAGGCTTTAGTTGAAAAAAATCTCGAAGAGGTTTTTGGGTTGGAGTTTGTAAGCGGTGCGCTCAATAAAGAATTTAGCGTTAAAAACCAACACCAAGCACTCTATATGGATACTTTAGCATATGATCCCCAATCAAATTCTTTTGTGATAATTGAATATAAAAAGGGGAGTAGTTATTCTGTCATTGATCAAGGGTATGCGTATCTTTCTGGAATGCTGAACAATAAGGCTGATTTTGTTTTGGAATACAATGAACGTAAGGGGAAAAATATTAAAAAAGATAGTATTGATTGGTCTCAGTCACGTGTTATTTTTATATCTCGCGAATTTACACCTTACCAAAAAGGAGCAATTGAGTTCCGAGATCTTCCTTTTGAATTATGGGAAATCCAGTTATTAGAAGATAATATCCTCGCGCTAAATGCAATAAAGGCAGCCCAGACACAAGAATCTATAACAAAGCTTTCAAAAGGCGTAAAGGCAATAGACGAAGTATCAAAGGAAATACAAACATTTACTATTGATGATCACTACAAGAAAGCTTCTCCTGAGATTGTGAAGTTATTAAACAAATATAGAGATAATATTTTCTATATTGATGAAAATGTTAAAGAAAAGGCTGTTAAAAACTATTTGGGATATAAGCTCAACTGGTATAATTTTGTATCTATTCATGTTTATAAAGAAAAATTAAGGATTTATGTGAGAAAGACTAAGCTAGAAAATGATATTGAGAAAAGGCTATTTACTAAAGTCCCAACTTCTTATGAGTGGGGCAAGACTCCCCTGTGGTGGGTTGATGTACATGATGATAAAGATATTGAATATATTATGAAAGCAATTAAGGAATCATATGAGAATGCGCCAGATAGATAGAGAGCCAACAAATATTATAAAATATAAATCATGACCGATGAACAAAAAAAGATATTAGAAAAACAGCTTTGGGGAGTGGCAAACGCTCTCCGGGGGAAAATGAATGCCGATGAATATAAAAACTATATTCTCGGGTTTATTTTTTACAAATATCTATCTGAAAAATTAGAAAAATACGTTAATGAAAAAGTCCTCGCATCAGAGGATTTTGATTTTTCTGAAATCAAGGAAAATGGTAAAGATGGTAAGGCTATCCTGGAAGAAGTACGCAAAGCCTGTATCGGTCATCTTGGATTTTTCTTAAAACCTACAGAGCTTTTTTCCTACTTAGTCAAAAAAGGTAAAGGTGAAATAAAAGATGAAAGTGATTTTATTCTTGAAGACCTGAAGAATGTTTTAAATACTATCGAACAGACTTCAATGGGAACAGATAGTGAAGATGATTTCAAAGGACTTTTTGATGATGTGGATCTGAACTCTTCAAAGCTTGGATCTCGTGAAAATCAAAAAAATGAAACGGTGGTTGAAGTTTTAAAACTTCTCGATGGAATAGATTTTCGGCTGGAAGATAGTAAGAGCGACCTACTTGGTGACGCTTATGAATACTTGATCGGAGAATTTGCGGCTGGGGCCGGTAAAAAAGGCGGTGAATTTTATACCCCCGCTCAAGTTTCAAGATTATTAGCACAAATAGTTTCAGAAGATAAAAAAAGAATCAGGTCAGTCTTTGACCCGACTTGCGGATCCGGTTCGCTGCTCCTTCGCATCGGAGATTATGCCGAGGTGGTGGAATATTTTGGGCAGGAGCTCAATCGTACCACCTTCAACCTTGCTCGCATGAATATGATTCTTCATGGTGTTCATTTTGATAAATTTAATATCAAACAAGGCGATACTCTCATGGAAGATATGCATCCAGATCTGAAAGCCGAGGCGATCGTGGCCAATCCTCCATTCTCTGCTGAATGGAAAAGTGATAGCGATCCGCAACTTGCGCATGATGATAGATTTTCTCAATATGGACGCCTAGCGCCAAAAAGTGCGGCAGATTATGCTTTTGTTACTCACATGCTTTACCATCTCGCTGATAACGGTACTATGGCAGTAGTTCTGCCTCATGGTGCGCTTTTCCGCTCAGGAGCAGAAGGAGAAATTCGTAAATATATTATTGAAAAACAAAACTATTTGGATGCGGTGATCGGGTTACCGGCAAATCTTTTTTATGGCACATCGATTCCTGCTACTGTTTTGGTTTTCAAAAAATGCCGCAGAAATGATGGCGATATTCTTTTTATTGATGCATCAAAGGAATTTGAAAAAGGCAAGAATCAAAACAAACTGACTGATGAAAATATAAAAAAGATTTTTGAGATATACAAAGAAAGAGGAGAGATAGATAAATATTCCCACAAAGCCACTCTCGATGAAATTCGGGAAAATGAATTCAATCTCAATATTCCGAGATATGTAGATACTTTTGAGGAGGAAGAAGAAATCGATATCAATGCAGTGGCAAAAGAATTAAAGAATTTAGATAAAGAAGAAATCGAAATTCAAAAGAAAATTGCAGGGTTTTGCGATGAGCTGAAAATAGAGAAGCCGTTTTAGACATTATGAATAACATTAAAACAAAAATATGGAAAAAGATTTAATAACTCGATTACACAAAAATTTTGAAGATTTTGCTCATGATCAGAATGGTACTGAATTTTGGTACGCCAGAGATTTACAACACTTATTGGGATATAGCGAATGGAGAAACTTTGAAAATGCAATTTCGAAAGCTAAAATAGCATGCGAGAATGCTAAACAAACAGTTCCCGATCATTTTGTTGGCGTCAACAAGATGATAAATATTGGTAAGGGTGGCCAAATTGAGGCTGATGATATTATGCTTACCCGCTACGCCTGCTATCTTATAGCCCCAAACGGCGATCCCCGAAAGGATGAGATTGCTTTTGCGATGACATATTTTGCGGTTCAAACCAGAAAACAAGAGATTGTCGAGCAGAGAATGGCTGAATTAGAAAGAATCCAAGCAAGAGAAAAACTTTCTGTTTCCGAAAAAGAATTGTCAGGTATTGCTTTTGAAAGAGGGGTTGATGGGCAAGGATTTGCAAGAATGAGAAGTAAAGGCGATCAAGCGCTTTTTGGTGGATATACAACAAATGATATGAAAAACAAGCTTGAAGTTCCTGAGAAAAGACCATTGGCAGATTTTCTTCCTGAGGTAACCATCAAGGCAAAAGACCTTGCCAATACTATAACCAGTCATAATCTAAAGCAAAATCCAGGCATAAAAGGAGAGGTGCCGATAACGGGTGAGCATATAAAAAATAATCAGAATATGAGGGAGATGCTTGGCAAAAGTGGGATCCAGCCGGAAAGCTTACCAAGGGAAGAGGATGTCAAAAAGGTAAAAAGTAAAATAAAATCGGAAGATAAAAAATTGCCGAAAAATGTTAAGAAATTGAAAGGAGAATAAAAAAAATTATAAAAGTCAAATACTAATATGGGAAGATTTAATTTTAAAGACGAAAAAGATTTTCAAAAAGTCAAAAAAGAAGCTGAAGATTTTTATGAAAAAATCGAAAGTGTTTTTTGCCCTTATTTTAAAGAGAAGATAGTATTTAATATAAAAGGATTAAAACATTTAAAGTTTAAATCAGATAGGCAAGCGCGATCAAACAAGGATCAATATCCTAGGCTAAAACTGATTCATTTTGCGCCGAAAGTTTTGCAATGTTCCAGTACCCTGCAGGGAATTTGGAAAATCAAACGATTTGAAGATCAAAAAACAAATAATCGATGGGAGAAAGTTATGAAAGAGGTGACTTTTTATGAGTTTATTGCTGTTTTTGAGGATATTAGGATCAAAGTAATTATAAAAGAAGTTCAGGGAGGAGAAAAACATTTTTTTAGTGTAATTCCTTTTTGGGGTATTGATAAAAATTCAAGCACAAGAATATTGCATAGCGGCAATCCGGAACATGATTAAACTAAAAAACGCCGCCAATGGCGTCGTCCTTTAGTAGTGTTTGGGTACAGCTTGGATAGCCGTGACAGGGCCAGGGCCCTCCAAACACTAAATACATTTTACCGCAAAAGTGTAAAAAAGTCAAGTAAAGTGGTTAAAACTGGTAAAAAGTGAACAAGGGTGGCGAAAAGTGATAGTAAGTGAGGAAAAGTGTAATATAAAAATACTATTTTAACCATTTAGTTAAAATGGTTGTGGAAAACTGAAAGGAGAATAAAAGTGGATAAAAAAGAAAAAGTTAAGAATTTCATATCTTTAATTACTGGGTTAGTAATTTTGGTACCCCTGGTTTATTTGTTGGTTAAATTTGTGATTGGGGTAGCTAGTTTTTTCAAGGACATTGACTGGTTTATGGTTAACCCAACTATTTTAGCCGCTGCAATAACAGCAACCGTTGGCATGGTAGCATCGGTATTGGTTGTAGTAATCGGTAATAATATGTCTAAAAGGAGAGAGGTAGAATTTCAGAACAGAAGCAAAAAATCGGAAGCATACGCAACATTTGTACAAGACATAGTAGACGCATTGGCTGATGATATAGCTGACGATGAAAAACAAAAACTATACATAAGAATAGCGAAAGAATTTGGCAGGAATGTTATTCTTTGGGGATCCGATAATACTATCAAGGCTTATGCTAAATTTCGTGATACAGCTAAGACAAATCCGAATGACAAACAAATTATTTTTAACCTTGAGAATGTTTTGTATTCTATACGAAAAGATTTGGGTCATAAAAATAAAAATCTAAATAAGGGCACATTACTATCTCTTTTTTTAATAGAAAGTTCGTCAGATCTAAAAAAACAATAACTATGCCAATCAAAACCACCCAACAATCAAAATCCCAAAACATCCCAAAGCTTCGCTTTCCGGGGTTTTCTGGCGGGTGGGAAAGAGAGAAATTAGGAGAGTTTTGTGAATTTCTTCAGGGGGTTCAGGTTGATGTCGATCTGCAGTTAAAAGAGCCAAAGGAAGGATATGAAAAGTTTTTGAGGATAGAAAACTACACTCAAAATTCAAACGATTTTAGATATGTGCCAAAAGAAGTGTCTAGAGGAAAGAAGATTGATATAAATGATGTTGTAGCAGTAAGATACGGTGCAACCGCAGGATTTATCTCAAAGGGCTTTCAAGGGGTTCTTGCAAATAATTTATTTACGATTACCCCCAAAAATAAAGATCAACTTTCGAAAGATTTCCTTTTCAAAATTCTAAAACAAGAAAGGGTTTTTAAATACTTGCAAGCAGCAATGTCTGGTGGAGCGATGCCAGCTTTGAGTTTTTCCATAATGAATCCAATAAAAATATCCTTTCCTTCTCTCCCCGAACAGCAAAAAATCGCTTCATTTCTTGGGGCGGTGGATGAGTGGATTCAGAATTTGAGAAAGCAAAAAGAATCTTTGGAGAAATATAAAAAAGGAATGATGCAAAAAATCTTCAGTCAAAAAATTCGCTTTCCGGGGTTTAGTGGGGAGTGGGAGGAGAAAAAAGTAGGGGATGTCTTTGAAGTAACTCGTGGCTATGTGTTGGCGGTTAAGGACATGAAAGTAGAGCAAGACGAAAAATATCCTTTTCCTGTTTATTCTTCCCAAACTAGGAATAAAGGGCTTATTGGTTTTTATAAAGATTTTTTATATGAAGACGCTATCACATGGACGACGGACGGTGCAAACGCTGGTGATGTTAATTTTAGAAAAGGGAAGTTTTATTGCACCAATGTTTGTGGCGTTTTACTAAACAAGCAAGGCTATGCAAATGAGTTTATGGCCGAAGCATTAAATGCCGTGACAAAAAAGTATGTATCTTACGTTGGAAACCCAAAATTGATGAATAATGTAATGGCAAAAATCAAAATGCAAATACCAACTATTGCAGAACAACAAAAAATCGCTGATTTTTTGACTTCGGTCGATGATTTAATATCATTAAAGGAGAAACAAATATCCCAAGCCGAAAGCTGGAAAAAAGGTTTGATGCAGGGGTTGTTTGTGTAAAAAAAGCGATGAGCTTAAGAGATATTAAAATCGAAGACCATTTTACTATAGAAACACACTTTGGAGTGCCGGAGAATTTTATTCGTGCAGACACAAGAAATAAATGTTCTGGAGATCTTGTATCGATAATACAGGAAATCGCAGAGATACTTTACCCAGATGATTTGTTTGAGGTTTATCTATTACCATCAGAATCTGGTTCTTATAGGGATATAGTAAAATTTGTAAAAAAGCATAAGGTTGGCACAACAGTAGGCACGGTTATCGCCATTGGTACATTAACATTAGGATTTTTGAATTACAAAGATTCTCACACGAAACACTTAAATGACGAAAAAGACAGGGTAATTGATGAGACAACAAAATGTTTAGAATTACAAAAAATGATCGAGGAACTGGGGGAGCGATATGTTGTTGATAATATACCAGAAAGAAAGCTGAAAGAGGTTTGTGGTAATCTAAATTTGAAAAAAAGAAAAAATAGCTTTTACAATACACTTCAAAATGACAGCATGGTAGTTAGTAACGAAACTGTTTTGAAAAATGACAAAAATACGACAGTTTTAGCAAGAGCCGTTGAACGTACTAATTTTAATGACTATATTGAGCCTATACCGGATCAACAATATTCTAAAGAAAATGCAGAAGGTGTTATTGAAATTATTTCCCCTGTAGTTAGGCAGAAAAAAGAAGGTAAGGGTATCGCTTGGCGTGGGACATATTGTGGAGAAGATATTTATTATGATGATATACCAATATTAAAGGACGAAGAAGACATAGATTTTTATATGCAGGATCCAGATTTTAAAACCCAAATCAATAACAAGGAGGTAGCATTTTCCGTTGGAGATAATATGCGGATAACTTTTGATGTTATGGGAGAATTAAAAGGATGGATTCTTCAGAACAGGGCTATTTATATAAAAGAGGTTAAAAATTATAATGAAGAAGTAATTTTTCACAAGCCCAAAATAGTAAGAAAAAATAATGATGTTCTGGATAATCAATCAAAACTCTTTGAGATTTAGATATTTATATGTACTAAAAATAATTAAGATATGGCAAGTCTAACCACAATCGAAAAACAAATTCTCGAAAAACTATTTCAAATGAGAAGTGGCTTTGTTCTAAATTTTTATAATAGGACCATGGAAGAATTTTTCCGAGATGAATTGGGTGTGGAGATTTATAGTACAAAGTATGAAGGTAATGGAGAATCAAAAGCTAACCATTTGAGAAGCTTTTGGCATGAAGAAAATGATGATCTGGTGGGTTTGAGTATTCTAAAACTCATAGAATACCTTGAAACTCAAATTCTTATAGGCAACCAAGATAAAAAAGAATTCTCCGAAGAATTAATAAGTAAGGGCGTGGAGATTGGCAAGCGATTGGTTGGTAATTATCCACCCAAAGAAGAAAATACATCTCAAGCATCATTTGATAATGGCAATATAAATATCTCATTGCAAGCAGAGATATTTGATCATGTACAAAAACTTTTAGAAAATAAAGATTATTTTCATGCTGTTGAGGAGTCATATAAGCTTGTTCGAAAGAAACTCAAAGAAGTATCGGGGAAAGAAAAGGCAACTGATGCATTTTGTGCAGATAATATAGAGAAAATATTTGGTCACAAGCCTATTGATGATGCTGAGAAAGACTTTTTTGATGGCATCAAATACTTACATATGGCTATACAATTTTTACGAAACGAGAAAGTACATACTCCTGCAATGGAATTAGATAAAAATTTAGCTATTCACTATATTTCTTTGGCAAGCTTAGCCTATGATTTAATCAGTAGAAACAAATAAATGTCGCATCAATCCGAACTAAAATTAGAAACTACCCTAATCCAACAGCTCAATCGGCTGGGGTTTTTGAATATACAAATTCCGGATGAGAAGAGTTTGATTGAGAATCTTCAAAAGCAACTAGAAAAATTTAATGGAACGAAGTTTTCGGAAAAGGAATTTAAGAAGATTTTAAACCACCTCAATAAAGGCGATCGATTTCAAAAAGCTAAAACTTTGAGAGATAGATTTGCACTCAAAAGAGATAATGAAAAGACTTTTTATGTTCGGTTTTTTAATATGGATCAGTGGTGCAAAAACGAGTATCAAGTAGCTTCGCAGATAACTCAAAGCGGAAGATATGAAAATCGCTACGATGTGACTCTACTTGTGAATGGGTTGCCACTAGTTCAGATCGAGCTGAAAAGGCGGGGCGTAGAGATGAAAGAAGCTTTCAATCAAATCCAAAGGTATCATCGACATTCATTTGCCGGAACATTATTTGAATACGTGCAGATTTTTGTTATATCCAATGGGGTAAATACAAAATACTTTTCCAATAATCCAAAACAGTCGTATGAACAGACATTTTATTGGACTGATTTTGATAATAAAAAGATCACAGACTTGGATAAATTTGCCGAGGCATTTCTCGAGAAATGCAAACTTTCCGAAATGATTGCCGAGCATATCGTATTGGCGGAGGCGCCGCAGATTCCGATGGTTTTGAGACCTTATCAATATTTTGCTGTCAAAGCGATTGAGAAAAGAGTGAGAGATTCCAATAAAAACGGTTATATCTGGCATACGACCGGATCGGGAAAAACTTTGACATCATTTAAAACCAGTCAGATATTATCCCGAATCCCGGAGGTGAAAAAAGTGATTTTTGTAGTGGATCGTAAAGATCTGGATATTCAAACCACCAAAGAATTCAATTCGTTTTCTGCCGGTTCAGTAGATGGAACGGAAAACACCAGAAACCTAGTAAAACAGCTCGAAGATAAAAACAGAAAATTGATTGTTACCACCATTCAAAAACTGGATATCGCAATCGGACGAGAGGCGTATCTGAAAAAATTTAAATATCTGGAAAATGAAAAAGTAGTCATAATTTTTGACGAGTGCCACCGAAGTCAATTTGGCCAGACGCATGCGAGAATAAAAGGATTTTTCCGGAAGGCTCAGCTTTTCGGATTTACCGGCACACCAATATTTGCCGAAAATAATGTCGGCGGTGTAACGACCGCTGATGTATTTAGAGAGTGTCTGCATAAATATATTATTACTCATGCAATATCGGATAACAATGTATTGGGATTTGCGGTGGAGTACGTTGGAAAGTATAAGCAGAAAGACCCCGATACTCTGGATGCGGATATATTTGCTGATAGCATGGTAGAGGGGATTGATACCAAAGAAGTTTTGGAGAGTGATGAAAGAATTAACAAAATCTCTGATTATGTTCTGGCTGATTGGAAAAGAAAAACCAAAGACGGAAAGTTTAATGCTCTTTTTGCGGTTTCAAGCATCGAGGTTTTGCGAAAGTATTACACGCTGCTTATGAAGAAGAAAAAGGATGATTTCAAAATAGCAACGATTTTTACTTATCAAGCAAACGAAGATGAGAGTTCTGATTTGCTCGACTCTGATATATTTACAGACAAAGAAGATCAGATCAATAAACACTCTCGCGATTTTCTGGAAGATTGTATAAAAGAATACAACAAAACCTTTTCAACTAATTTTTCAACAGATAGATTTTATGATTATTACAAAGACGTTCAAGAAAGATTTAAGGACAAAAAAGGGGTATTAGTAAAAGAAGGAAAGCGCATTGATTTATTGATTGTTGTTAATATGCTTTTAACAGGTTTTGATAGTCCTATTCTAAACACTCTCTACGTAGATAAAAATCTACGCTATCATGGTTTAATTCAGGCATATTCCAGAACCAATAGATTGTTAAATTCTGACAAACCGCACGGGAATATTGTTTCTTTTCGAAACCTAAAACTTGCGACCGACAAAGCTCTGGCGCTTTTTGGCGACGAAAATGCAAAAGAGATAGTTTTCAAAAAACCTTATGAAGAACAAAAGAAAGACTTTAAAGCAAAACTTGCAGAATTACGAGAAAAAGCGCCATCAGTCAGTTCGGTTGATGATTTCAGATCAGAAGAAGAAAAAGCGGCATTTGTAAAAACTTTCCGAGACCTGCTACGTATCAAATCATCGCTCGAAACTTTTGCTGAGTTTTCATTCAAAGATCTGGGAATTTCTGAACAAGAATTTTATGATTATCAAAGCAAATACCTCGATATTCACGAGGAGCGCAAAGAGCACGGAGAAAAAGAATCGATTTTAGATCAAATAGACTTTGAGCTAGAACTGACAGTGCGCGATATTGTAAATTTTGATTATATAATTCAGCTTATTGCTGGATTGAAAAATATCAGCTCCAAAGCCGTCAGAGATAAAAAGACCGAAGAAATCTTGCGTATATTTGATCGCGACGTAAAACTTCGCAAAAAGAAAGAATTGATCAAGAAATTTATTGAAGAAAATCTACCACGAATCAAAAACGCAGACGATGTCGAAGAAGCTTTTGCTCAATTCTGGGATAGTGAGAGGTCTGGCAGTTTGAAAAAAATTGCCGAGGCAGAAAATATTCCATTAGATAAATTTGAAGAATTGATTGGCGAATATCTCTATACTCAAAAACTGCCACAGGGCGAGGATATAGTTGGATTATTACCGAATCCACCAAGAGTAATGGAACGCCAAGGTATTATAGATCGCGTCAAAGCAGCGATTGAAAATATTGTAGAGCTGTTTGAGTGGTAATATTAATAAATTCATTTATATGAAAACGAGCAAGATTACTACGATAGCAATTTTTGTCTTTATATTATTTATGGTTGGGCTCAGTTTTTATTGGTTTGAATATAGATTGTATCATACAAAGAGAAGGTGCAACAATAAAGCTCTAAGTGAATCCCACTACAACCCGAATTATCCAACAAAGATTCAAGAAGACAAGTATAATAATATATACCAAATATGTATTAGGGATAGTGGGTTTTAGGGATTACAATAATTTGACAACTATCTCAAAATTTGAGATAATATAGGTACAATTTAATTTGGTGTCTCGTGTTTGGCTGTAAAAGTCCGGGAGAACCTACTTATCAGTAGATGTTCATCCATGAAAAAACGAGCGCCCAATTTATCTGTTAACACGCAAAAGTCGATTTTGGGTGTTTTTTATTATTAAAATTTGAAAAGGAGACTTTATGAAAGAAATATTTTATTATGCAGCAAAATTGGGTGGTTATGCTTCAAAAATAGGTGTTTTCAAAGACGATTGGGAATTCTACGATGAGGACCCGTTTCTATTAACAAAAACTCCTGGATTTGAAGTAGAATATTCACCAGTAAAACAAAACATCTACATAAAACCAACAGAGTATCAGTGTGGCATAATGGTTTTAAATTATAATGATCTTCGAGAGATTTTGAAATTGATGGAAAGAGCGAGAGAGATGGATAGTACGTTTGTGGTATAATATTTTTATGCTCAATGAATCTCAACTAAAATATTTGTCAATCCTTCCTGATGATAAATCTGTGCAAATAGGGGCGCATGATATTGAAGCGCAAAAAGTAGGGGAGAAAGTCCGCGAAGAGATTCGAAAAGCAGTTCCTGATCTAGAGGTATATTTTACCGGAGCAACATCCCTGGGACTTGCGGGAATGAATGATGTTGATATTAGTATTGTAAGCCGGCCGGAAGATTTCGATAAATATTTGCCAGAGATCATATCCATACTTGGAGAACCATTGAAAAGAAGTGCGCAAAATATTCGGTGGGAAATAGTGCGCGGTGGTTATCCGGTAGATGTGCATATGACAGATGGTAATTCTCGAGGCTGGTGTGATCACAAAAAGATTTATGAACTATTACGAGACAACTCTGATATTGCAAAAGAATATGAGAAAATGAAATTATCTTGCGATGGATTGTCGGTCAAAGAGTATCAGAAAAGAAAGTACGAATTTTATAATCGATATTTATAATTTGTGCTATAATCTATTTAATATTATTAAACTAAACTTTATGAAAAAGATGGGTCTTTGGTTACAGGGTCTTATTAGCGCAGTATTGGCTACGATATATGTATCGTTAGTTGCTCTTCTTATGTCAAATGGCGAGAGTATCTTTGGCAAAGAAGATGGCTTTTTGGTGCCTTTTTTCATGTTACTACTTTTCGTACTTTCTGCTGCAGTAATGGGCTCTTTGATTTTCGGCAGACCGGTAATGATGTATATCGATGGCAAGAAAAAAGAAGCGGTAAAATTATTGGGCGGCACAGTCGGCTGGATTTTTGCTATTGTCGTTATTATGTTAATTATAAAAGTAGTGGTCTCATAAAATAACGATGGAAAACATTGAAAATAAAACAGAACAAGGACCCGAAATTACAAAAGAACAGCTAAAAGATTTTACGTGCGGAAGACACGATATGACATTCGACGGAATTGCTAAAGAATTAAATATCAAGAGTGAACAGGGAAAGGGGAGATTGAATGCGATCCTCAATGAGTTGGTAGAGGAAAACTGGATTATGAAAACTTGGTGCGGAGACCATGAAGTAGATGAATATGATCCTAGCGAAGAGCAGTGGATTTTGGATAAAGAATAATATTTAAATTGCAAATAACAGGAGGGAAAAATGAAAAAAGAAAAATGTGATTGTGGCTGTAGTCACAAAAAAGGCGCTCCATGTGGCGGAGCTGTATATGGATTGGGTCTTATCGGAGCAGCGATTTATTTTATTGGCCATGCTGCCGGATTTTGGCTAGGAGTGCTAGGACTTTTGAAAGCAATCGTTTGGCCAGTATTTGTAGTATATGCGTTAATGAAATATCTGGGGATGTAAATAAATGCCGAAACAAATCGTAGTTATTCATGGTGGGAATGCTTTTGAGACGTATGAAGAGTATCTCAATGATTTGCGTGCTCGCGAGCCATCTATCGAAAGGATCATGAAAATAGGATGGAAAATGCAGCTAGGCAATGCGCTGGGTAGCGATTATCTAGTACTCAACCCAAAAATGCCAAATGCGGATAACGCTAGATATCTGGAATGGAAAATATGGTTTGAAAAATTGAACAATATATTTGACGAAGAGGTGATCATGATAGGACATTCGCTCGGTGGAATATTTTTGACCAAGTATTTGTCTGAGAATAAATATCCAAAAAAGATTAAGGCAACATTTTTGATTTCCGCTCCATATAATACAGAAGATGATCATCCGCTAGTAGATTTTAATATAGAAAAAGATCTAGATGGAGTTATTCAACAAGGTGGTAAAATATTTCTATATCACAGCCGTGATGACGAGGTAGTACCTTTTTCAAATTGTGAAAGGTACCAAAGAGAATTGCCGGAAGCTACAGTAAAAGTTTTTGAAGATCGTGGGCATTTCAATAGCGAAGAATTCCCGGAAATAGTAGAAGACATAAAAATGATTAATTGGTAAAATATAGATAATATTAATAACAGTAAAGAAAAAGTTAGGAGGAAAAAATGAAGGGTTACAATGCGAACATTGAGAAAGACACTTTGGAAAATTCTAATTTTCGTAAAGTGCTTTACACGGGAAAACATTCCCAGCTAGTTTTGATGGCTTTGAAGCCAAATGAAGACATCGGGATGGAAGTGCATCCTGACAACGATCAGTTTTTCCGTTTTGAAGCAGGACAAGGGAAAGCTATCATCGATGGTAATGAATATATGCTAGAAAATGGTTCTGTGATTATCGTACCAGCAGGATCAGAGCACAATATTATCAATACCTCTGATAGCGAAGAACTAAAACTTTACACTATTTATTCTCCAGCTCATCACAAAGATGGGGTAATACGTGCTACAAAAGCTGAGGCTGAGGCTGATAGTCCAGAGTTTGATGGCGTAACAACAGAGTAAAAAATATTGCAATAAATGTTTATTGAGCGCGTATTAAGTTGTAGGCAGAGATGCCAATAAACTTAGGGTTTTGCTCATAACAAAAAAGTCCTGGACTATCTAGGGCTTTTTTGTTTGTAAAAAAATATCCAAATGTGCTAATATAACATCATGAGCAATATCCAATATATAATCTACGCAACCCTGATAGTAAGCATGGTATCATTGGTAGGGGTTTTTATTTTAGCCGCAAAAGAAAAATTCTTGGAAAAATTGTTACTTTTCTTGGTTACTTTGTCCGCCGGAGGATTACTTGGAGGTGCGATTTTTCACTTATTGCCAGAAAGCATTCTCAATATCGGAGCAAGTGAAGAAAACATTCTGAATATATTCGTCTTCCTGGCAGCAGGATTTTGTATATTTTTTATTTTTGAACAATTTTTGGGATGGCATCATTGCCACAAACATAACGGTGAGGAAAAGTGTGAAAAATCGCACCTCCCAAAACTTGTCCTAGTCAGTGACAGTATTCATAATTTTATTGACGGCATCATCTTGGCTGCCTCTTTTTTGGTTAGTCTTCCTACAGGTATCGCTGCTACTATCGCCGTAATACTGCACGAAATTCCTCAGGAACTGGGAGACTTTGGAGTTTTGGTATACGGAGGAATGACAAAGAAAAAAGCACTGTCTTTCAATTTTCTTTCTGCTCTGACCGCAGTATTAGGCGGGATCGTCGGATATTTCGTCTTTTCTTCTCTGGAAAGATTCTTGCCATATGTTTTGGCTTTTATGGCGGGGCACTTTATTTATATCGCCTCATCCGATCTCATCCCCGAGATAAAAGAAGAGTATAAAAAAGGCCTACATCATTCGTTATTACACTTTTTAATATTTTTGCTCGGACTTGCGCTGATGTTTGCGATGCATTTTATTCACGAATAACAACCAAAAATGTTTGATCAAAGGATATTTTATACAATAATAATCCTCCTGCTGTTAGCAGTCATAGTGCTATTTTTTATATTTTTAAAAAATGGTAGGAAAGCAGCGCCAAACCATAAAGCTATTTTTAGCATCGGTTTACTATGGACTATCGTAGGAATCCCGCTCCATAATTACCTGATCTCAATTCTGGGATTGATTTTTCTGATCTATGGCTTAGCAAACCGAGAAAAATGGACTAATGCAAAGGCATGGGGTGATTTTACAAAAAAAGAAAAATATATCAAGGCATTTGCCATAGCAGTACTAGTTTTGACTTTATTCGTTTTTGCTAGTACTTTATTTATAGATTAAAAAAATATTAATAAAAATAAAAAAATGATAAAAAGTCTGATAGCGGTAATATTAATCGCTGCAATAGCAATCTTTGGCTATTATGCCTACCAAAATTTTAGAAAAAATCCCATTGATACTAGCAATATAAAAGGCACTATCGAGCAAAATATTGATAATACTAAGAAAGACATCGAGAGTGCAAAACAAGACGCTATTGATAGCGCAAAAAACAGTGCGGCCGACGCCTTGAAAGACAAGGTAGACGAAGCACTTGGGACAAAATAGATTAAAAATAAAGTATTACTAACAAAAATAAAAAATGAAAAAGAAAAACTCCAAACTTAGCTATTTAGTTGTACCGCTTATCGCTGTTGTTACGCTAACGATGGGCAACTATGCAACCAATCTGGGGCTATCCGGTTGGTACCAGATATTAAAACTTCCTGACTTTACGCCGGATGGACTTTTTATTGGGATAATCTGGGCTGTTATATATATTTTGACCACTATCTCTGTCCTTATTTATATAAATAAAGTCGGAGAAAAAGACGAAAGATATAACGCTGTACTTGGACTTTTTGGAATAAATGCTCTACTCAATATCCTTTGGAGTTTTATTTTCTTTGCTTGGCATAGTCTAGACTGGGCAGTTTATGAAATGATTATCCTGGAAATCACAAATGCTATGCTGGTTGTATATATTTGGAAAAGATCAAAACTAGCTTCTATTCTACTTTGGCCATATCTGATATGGGTTGGTTTTGCTACTTATTTAGCAATTCAGATTTTAATATTAAATAGTTAAAATGAAAAAAAAGGTCTATTTAACAAGTATCTTGGTTCTAATCGCAGGCGTATTGGCAATCGGATTTTATTATTCCACTATCAACCCAAAAACAGCCAATAAATCAGGCGATGACACAGTAGCTATTCCGGGGGCCGAAAATGCTGGTGCTACGGAAGAAAAACCCGTCCAAGGACAATACCTTTTCACGGGGAAAATAAAGCTTTTGAATGAAAAACTAGATCTGTTCAATTTTTCGAGCAACGATCGAGAATTCAAAATTGATGATAATTCCGTCAAATATTATGAAGCAGGGGAATATGCTACCGGAAAATATAAAGGTTATAAGAGAATAATAGCTCTAAAACCAGCTTTTGGAATGGGAATTGTCGTAACACCTGAAATATTTGCGACTAAAGACTTTAAAACCTACGTTTGGAATCTTGACCCAAATGATCCAGCCAATGCAGACACTAGCTGGTATTCTGAATTTGTAAATAAAGCAAAGGTTACAGATAATGCAGTACTAGATCAGGAGCACATGGATGAAATAAGAATCGACGATAAATTTGTTTTAGTAAAAAGTCCTGAATCTTTTGATAATCTGGTCGTCACTGAATCGCATGACACCGGCAAAAAAGATGGATACGGGAATCAAATAACTGAAGAGGTTTTGAAAACAGATTTCACCGACTATACAAATATTAAAAGTAACTTTGGCAACCTAGCTTTTTATGTCAAAAAAATAACACCATATTCTCAAGAAGTACTGAATGGACTTAGCGAAACAGAGAAAGAGATTTACAATATAAGAATGAAATATCTAGGAGAAAAAACGCAAATAGTGGTAGTAGATTCTACTGGTCTAGGAATTCGATATACGCTTACTACAAAGAGTTCAGCCGACCAATACAAAGAAGATGCCAAAAAATATGTTGCGGAATATCCTGATTATAAAAAGAAATACGATGACGCAACTATAAAAAGAGATCTGGAAAGAGCAAGGGGGGTATCGGAGGAAGAATTGACTCCATATCCAGATTTTTTGTCCTACCCCGGTAAACCAAATTTGCGTTTTAGCAAATCCGATACGAATATTGAAAGTCTTGTATTTAATAATTATGATTCGCTTGGTAGCAGTGGCTGTGGAGGTAATGTTGCGACCGACACAGTAAAGCTGAAAGAGAGTGATCTGGAGAAAATCGGGGCATTAACAAAAGATGGGATTGATATTTATAAACTAAAAGACCCAGAAAGCCCTCTGTATAAATTGGCTTATGATTCTCAGATTGGCTATCTTAGTGATGGGGACTTCCTGCAGATAAAAGGCATAAAAAAGCCGACCTTTGAAGAATATTCCAAGAGCTTACCTTTATTGGTAATAAAAGATCCTTGGGGAAGATTTGCTATATTACAGGAAGAGGATGATCGTGTTGTAATGGGTTGCGGTAAACCTGTAGTGTATCTATATCCTCCAAAACCAACTGAGGTAAAATTGCAGTTTTTGAACGAAGTAAAATTCAATACTGATATTCCAAAATACACTAACGGTTGGGATGTGCTCGCACAAAGTAATGGGACGCTAGAAGACCTCCAGCCACAATATACTGACTGTAGCAAAATCGACGTGAACAAAAAAGGCTCAGACTATGCGCTCAAAGCTTGCCAAGAAAATAAATATCCATATCTCTACTGGGCCGGACAAGTCTATGGAATGGAATATCCTGCAATGTCCGAAGGCTGGGTAGTAAGTAAGGGGGAACTAGCAGGATTTTTGCATAAGAAACTAGATGAAATAGGATTTAACAAAAATGAGAAAAAAGATTTCTTGGATTACTGGCTGTCAGAATTGCAAGCAAAAAACGGTAAATATTATCGTATCTCTTTCTTGCAAAATAAGGAGCTGAATTCATTGATCCCAATGAAGATCAACCCAATACCAGATAGTATCTATCGTTACTTTATAGACTACAGCGTTCTCGATAAACCTGTAAAAATCACCCCACAAAAATTACAAAAAATTGAGAGGGATGGGTTCACACTCGTGGAGTGGGGAGGAGTAAAAAAATAAATTCTCACCATCAGAAAACAATAAAAACAAAAGTGGAAAAAAGCATTTTCTTGGAAATATCGAGATTCTTGATGGAAGAAATAGTAAATGGGAATGAAGATGACCTACATCTCCCAAATGTATTGGATTTCTAATGCTTTTGTGGTATAATATAGAAGATGTCAAAACTTGAAGAAAATGCTTACAATCTAGTGAAAGCTTTAGAAAAAGCCGGATTTTTGGCTTTTTTTGCTGGTGGTTATGTTCGCGATAAGATCATAAAAAGAAAAACTAATGATATTGATATAGCTACCGATGCCCGACCGGAAGAAATTAAAAAAGTCCTAACAAAAAATAAAGTAAAATTTATTGAAATAGGGGAGGCCTTTGGCGTTATCGCCGCCGTTATACCGAAAAACAAGAAAGAAAACTACACTTACGAAATTGCAACCTTTCGCCAAGACTTTGGCGTAAAAGATAATCGTCATCCTAAAAATGTAAAATTCCTTTCCGATCCAAAAGAAGATGCCGTAAGGCGTGATTTTACGATAAACGGAATGTTTATGGGGCTGCATGATAATTGTTACATTGCTAAATCGCTACATTGTTGGAATATGGGAAAACAAAAACAATGCAACAATGCAACAATAAAGCAATGTCCGATCTTAAAAAAAGAAAAGGAGGGGATAGTTGTAGACTTTGTATATGGACTCCAAGATATAAATTCTCGAATAATTCGTTTTATCGGGAACCCACAGGATCGCATAGAAGAGGATGCTCTCCGCATGATGCGCGCAGTAAGATTTGCGTGTCAACTTGGTTTTGAAATCGAGCCAGAGAGTCTTCGTGCTATTGAAAAAAACAAAGGGCTTATTAAAGAAATTTCTGAGGAAAGAATCCGAGATGAGATAACAAAAATATTGATATCCGAAAGAAGGAGAGAGGGGATAGACCTATTAGAAAAAATAGGATTATTGCATCTAATAATACCGGAATTAGATAAAGCAAAAGATACTCCGCAACCAAAAAATATGCATTTTGAAGGAAGCGTTTGGAACCATACTTTACTTGCGCTAGAAAAATGTAGAACAAATGATCCGATTATCAATTGGGCAGTCTTGCTGCACGATGTTGGAAAATCTTTTACTTTTCAATCAGCTGACGAAACTGGGGATCGTATCAGATTCAATGGCCATGATAGTGAAGGTGCAAAAATCGCCGCAACAATCTTGAGACGTTTGAAATTTAGCAACGAAGAAGTCTCAACTATCGAATGGATGATAAAATTCCACATGCTTTTTTCAAATCTTTTTAAAATGCGAGAAGCCAGAAGGATCATGTATTTGTCTGATCCTAGATTTCCAAAATTACTCGAGCTTTTTTGGGTGGATGCCAATAGTTCTGTCCGATCCACGCCGTCTGGTCGCGTCTTACCTCCGGAGCTCTCTGCGTACAATCGTGGCAAAAAATTTCTTGAGGCGCATAATAATAAACCTAGCCTTCCAAAGCCATTAATTCGGGGCAATGTAGTGATGAAAATAATGGGGATCACCAGTGGGACAAAAGAAGTAGGGGAGATTTTGAAAAAGGTTTATGATGCCCAGCTCGAGAAGAAAATTAGGACCAAAGCCGAAGCAAAAAAAATGGCAGAAAAGCTATTGAAGAAAAAGTAGGATAGAGTAGACTGAAAGTGTAATCTAAAAAATTAAAAAATTACAAAATTAAAAAATAAAAATTTATGAGTATTATAAAAAACAAAGAACAGCGTGTTGCGGTTTTTGTCGACGTACAAAACATGTATTATAGCGCTCGCCATCTTTACCAATCAAAAGTAAATTTTGGCGCTATTTTAAAAGAAGCAGTAGGGGATCGAAAGCTAATTCGCGCTATTGCCTATGCCGTAAAGGCTCAAATGCCAGAAGAAGAATCATTTTTTGACGCTTTGTCAAAAAGCGGTTTTGATGTAAAAACCAAAGATCTGCAAGTATTCTTTGATGGTACAAAAAAAGCCGACTGGGATGTTGGCATTGCTATGGATATTATAAAAATGGCTCCTGCATTAGACAGTATCATTTTAGTCAGTGGAGATGGAGACTATATCCCGTTGGTAGAATATTTACAAAATCATGGTAAAAGTGTGGAGGCGGTTGCCTTTGGCAGAAGTTCTAGCCAGAATCTGACGAATAAAGTTGATGACTTCCTAGATCTAGATCAGATCGCAAAGAAAGTTTTATTAAAATATACCGATCAAGTAAAAAAATCTTCTCCGTCTCATATTGCAAGACCAGCGTCTACTTCGATTGTAAAATCAGCACCTACTCTCGCCCAACACAAAAAGCCGGAACAATCAAAACCGGCACCAAAGAAAAGATTCTTTTTTTAGTAAAATATAAATAAAAATGTTGCAACGTCATCATATCCGCGGAATAAGACAAACGATTTTTTCCTCGCTAGTAGTTTTGGTAATTAGCGGAGGCTTGTTTTTTGTTTTGCGCCCAAACGTTTTTTCGAAAGCTTCAAACGAGGTATCGAACTATAAACCAGATGAAGCTCCGGTTTATAAATTACCAACTGATGATATAAAAAATACAACAGATAGCACATCCGAAGAATCATCACTTCTCAAAAAAACTCAAAACACTTATACAGTAAAACCCCAAGGTCTGCCAACATTCATTGCTACTACAGTAGTAGATGGCAATACTATCATCTTGGATGACAAAATAAGAGTACGACTAGTGGGAATAAAAGCACCAGGAAAAGACGAGGATATGGGAACAGAGGCAGCAGATTTCTTGAAAAAGATGATCGAAAAGAAAGAAGTCTATTTTCAACGTGATGAAAAAAATCCAAAAGACTCTTTCGGAAGAATGCTAGGCATCATTTATCTTGATAAAAAAAATGTTAATATTGAAATGATCCGAGCAGGCATGGTTCACATTTATCCAATCACTCCATCGATCGTGGGATATTCTGACTGGCAAGCTTTTGAAGATGAAGCCAGAGAAGCAAAGAGGGGGCTCTGGGCTGGGGAAAAATCCACAGAATCAGAAAAAACAGATAAACAAGCTATTCCTACCCTGTAAAAAAGTAGGTTTTTTTATTGCATAAAATGTAATATTATTAAGGAAATAACCAACAACTTACTCCTGATGCCGGGAAAACCAAGTTTGGTGTTTGTTTGGATGTTGAAAGTAGTTTTTTTTCAAAGTAATTTATAAATCGCCAATGGCTTTAGCTAAAAAACAAATTTCCGTTGGTATTGATATGAGCAATACAAAGGTCATTACTATTGTGATGACCCAAGACAAAGAAACTGGGGACTTAAACATTATCGGATATTCAGAAGTACCATCAAACGGAATGCGTAAAGGGATGGTTACTGATATTGATGAGGCAATCGCTTCATTAACCCAAGGGCTCGAAGAAGCAGAGAGAATGTCTGGGGTGCCGATAGAGCACGCTATATTATCTATAAATGGACAACACATCAGCTCTTCAAATAGTAGAGGAGTAGTAGCGGTTCAACATAGCAATGGGGAGATTACCAGAGATGATATGGAGAGAGTATTAGAAGCAGCAAAGGCTTTCTCTATGCCCGCAAATAGAGAAGTGGTTCATGTTATTCCTCGATCATATATAGTAGACGGACAAGACAACATCAAAGATCCGCTAGGGATGAAAGGTATTAGACTCGAAGTAGACGCTTTCGTTGTTACCTCGTCTTCACCGGTAGTAAAAAATATTTTGAAGGTGGCCTATCAAGGCAACTTGGATGTTCAGGAATTAGTACTTGGTCCATTGGCATCTGCTCGAGCAGTATTAACTAGAAAACAAAAAGAAATTGGTGTTGCTCTTGTAGATATCGGCGGAGGGGGTACTAGTATAGCAGTTTTTGAAGAAGGCGAGATATTGCATACCGCATTTATTCCTGTAGGATCAAGCCATATCACCAATGATATTGCAATTGGGCTAAAAACCTCTATCGAATTTGCAGAAAAAGTAAAAATAGAAAATGGCGCAGCAAACACAACCCATGTTTCAGAGCGTGATTCTATAAACCTTTCTGACATTGACCCATCTATAGACAAAGGTTTTGTCAGCCGTAAATATATTGTAGAGATTATCAATGCTAGGCTAGAAGAAATTTTCATGATGGTAAAAGACGAATTACGCAAAATCGATCGAGACGGTCTTTTGCCAGCAGGAATAGTTTTGACTGGTGGCGGTATAAAAATAGAAGATATTGCTGAAGTAGCCCGAGAAACAACCAGACTTCCAATACAATTAGGTAGGATAAATGAACAAATGATTGCGATAAATAAAGAAATCATGGATGATCCATCTTATTCTACTGCTATTGGCCTAGCACTTTGGGGACTAGATATGAATAGAGACCCAATGATGATGGCAGGGATAATAAACGGCTTAAAAGGTGGTCTCGGATTTTTTGAAAAGCTCAAAGGAGCCTTCAAAAAACGATAAAAATACAATTAAATAGACAATTATTTTGAAATATGATATATTTTTCTTAAGCTTAAATTTATCATATTAAAATTGGCAGAGGAGATACATTAATCTTATGAAAATGAAAAAAACCAATATTAGTTCAGCTGACTTTGAAGAAGACACAAATACATCTGCTATGTCTGTTGGCAAAGATGTTTTTGCAAGAATAAAAGTTGTTGGTGTTGGTAGAGGTGGTTGCAATGCTGTAGATCGCATGATCAGTGCAAAACTGAAAGGTATTGAATTTATCGCTGCCAATACAGACGCTCAAGCTTTATACCAC
>ERZ795044.962-NODE-962-length-26741-cov-6.826351_pt1 | contig 26741 bp, 23 predicted proteins | sample MGYA00375128_ERZ795044 | MGnify/ENA primary metagenome ERZ795044 (study PRJEB30173, sample SAMN05720213) | anaerobic digester metagenome | isolation source: active sludge of municipal wastewater-treating anaerobic digesters | place: USA | collected 2014-12-22 ... | reverse complement strand
CCGTCGCCCGGATGCTTCGGCAGACCCCTGGCCGCCGCACTGGCCCTGGTGGCCGCCGCCCCGCTGACTGGCCTGCTCGCCGGCTGCGGAGGCGGCGGGCCGGGATACGCCACGGTCCTCGAGCTTCCTCCGGTGGGGGCGGCGGCGCCGGCGTCGCCGCAGCACGGCCCTGCAACGGACATGCAGGCGGCCGACGAAGCGTCCCCGGCCAGCGCTGCGGACGCGTCGGGAGCGGCAGGCGCTGCAGATCCCGTGCACTGGCAGTTCGCTCGGCAGCCTGTCGATGTGCGCGCCGTGCCCGGGGAGGCGGCGAGCTTCCACGTGCAAGCCACAGGAGGCCCACACGCCTTCGAGTACCAATGGCTGCGCGATGGCGAACCCATCGAAGGCGCCACCACCAGCCAGTACAGCTTCGTCGCCACGCTCGACGACGGCGGCGCCACCTTCTCGGTGCGGGTGCGGCCGCGCGGCGCCGGTCCGGCCCAGGAGCGGGAGAGCGCGCCGGCCACGCTGGCGTGGCGCGACGACGCCGGCTGAGACCCGCCGAACCCCATTCCACCCCCGAACCACCGAAGGAAGAAGAGACATGAAGACCCTCATCGCCCTGGTCGCCCTGACCCTGGCCGCCGCCGCGCACGCCCAGGTCATCACCATCGACCAGGCCAAGGCCCAGGCCGGCAACGTCACGCCCGGCGATGCGCCGGGCTTCCCGGTCACCCTCAGCCAGCCGGGCAGCTACCGGCTGAGCGGCAACCTGACGGTGGCGGACCCCGGCGTGCACGCGATCAGCATCACTGCCGACCATGTGACGCTGGATCTGGGTGGCTTCACCATCGCCGGCCCGGGCACGTGCAGCGACCATCTGCCGATCACCTGCACGCCGAGCGGCCTCAACACGGTCGGCATCGATGCCTGGAATCAACGCATGACGACGATTCGAAGCGGTTCGATCCGCGGCTTCGGCACCGGTGTCCGGGCCGGCTACATCGCCGATGTGCGGGGGCTGATGGTCCGCGAGATGAACCAGTACGGCATCGTCGCGTCGGTGAATTCCTCGATCGTGGACAACAACGTGTGGAAGGCGCGGAACACCGGCATCGTCACCGGCGGCCTGACGCGCCACAACGTCGTGTACCTCGCCGGCGCCGGCATCTCGGCCTACGGCATGGTGGAGGGCAACCGCGTTCTCTTCGCCACGGCCGGCATCGTCCTCAGCGGCAGCGGCGGCAGCGTCGGCGCGTCGGGCAACACGCTGTCCTCGGTCTCGACACCCCTCGTCAACGTGACGCAGCTGGCACCGAACCTGTGCAACGCCAACGTCTGCCCCTGAACGCGTCATTTCGGGCCGGCAGCACGATGTCGACGGCGTCGAGGCGCTGCGGGACGGCCGGCATCGGGAGCGGCAGCGGCCTAAGGGGCCGGCCCGGCGCCGGGCCCGCCCTGCAGCGCGAGATCCAGGGCTGCGGCGTCTTCGAGCAGGGCCCCGGCCGCGGCGAGATCGGCCAGGTCCTCGGCGGGCAGGGCCTGCGCCAGGTGCTCGCCGATGCGCTGGCGCAACCCGGCGGTGAACGGGCCCACGGCTCCGGGGCTGATGCGGGCGAACGCCGCGTCACGCCAGCCGAGCAGTCGCGCCGCGTCGTCGACACGCCGCTCGTTCCAGGCCAGCCAGGGCAGGGCCAGCGCCACGTTCCACAGCCCGCCCCCCGGCAGCAGCAGCGGGCGGGCGTGCTCGTCCAGCTCGCGCCGCACGCGCCCGGCATCGCCCTGCGCGGCCAGCACCTGCAGCCAGACCGTGAGCACGCCCTGCAAGGGGCGCTGCAAGCCTGCGGCACGCACCTCGGCGACCACGGTTTCGCCGATCTCGACGGCACGGTCGGCATGCCCGTCCACCGTCTCCATCGCCATCAGCATCTGCGCGATCACCCAGCTTTCGATGCGACAACCCAGCTCGCGCAGCTGGGCGTAGCGACCCCGGTAGTGCGCCAGCGCGGCCTCGCGGCGGCCCTGCAGCCCATCTTCGTGCGCCTGGTTGATGCCGCGCAGCGCCGTCAGGGTGTGGCTCCAGTGCGGCTGCTCGAGCATGCGCATGGCTTCCAGGAGGGGTCGGCGGTCGGTCTCGGGCTTGACGCGCAGCGTGAGCACGTAACGCAGGTTCAGCGCCCGGTAGCGATCGGGCGCACCTGCGTGAGCGTCGAGCCAGGGTTGCGCACGCTCGAGCGCCGCGTAACCCTCGGTGATCGGAAGCCGGCCCAGATGGGCCAGCTCCGCCGTCACCAGGTCCAGCCGCGCCTGCACCCGCGCGTCGACGGCATCGTCGCCGTCGGCCACGGCGGCACGCAGGGCGTCGAGCCAACGCTTGGTCTCGTCGGGCATGCCCATGACGAGCCACAGGCGAGAACCGGCATACAGCAGCGCGCTGGCCAGCTCGGCCGCCTGCGGCTGCCCCAGCGCCCAGCGCAGTGCCGCCTGCAGGTTGTCGGCATCGGGCCGGTGGCGCGCCAGCCAGTCCAGCATCGGCTCGTCTTCGGCGGACTCCAGCGCCTGCTCGATCCAGCGCCGCACGGCCAGCGCGTGGCGCTCGCGCACGCGCGGCGCTTCGCCCGCAGCCTGCAGACACTCGGCGCCGAAGGCACGCGGTGCCTCGAGCAGCCGCAGCCTGACGTGGCCGTCCGGGCGCTCCTTCGCGTCGATGAAGGACTTGTCCTGCAGGCCCGACACGGCTTCCATCACCGCGAGCGCATCGAGCTCGTCGTCGGCGCAGACGCTTTCGGCCATGTCGAGCCGGAAGCCCCCGCGGAACACCGACAGGCGCCTGAACACGCGCTGCTCCTCGGGCCGCAGCAGCGCGTGGCTCCAGGCGAGCGTGTCGCGCAGCGAACGGTGGCGCGGCGCGGCGTCGCGCGGCCCATGCGCCAGCAGCGCCAGCTGCGGCGTGCCGTCGTCTTGGGCCGACAACCGTTCGAGCAGCCCGTTCAGGCCGAGCGTCGGCACCCGCGCGCTCGCCAGTTCGATCGCCAGCGGCAAGCCGTCGAGCAGTCGGCACACGCGTGTGGCTGCGCCGGCCTGTTGCGGGGTCAGCACGAAGCCATGCAGGCGGGCACCGATGCGATCCACCAGCAGGCGCACCGAGGCATGCGCGAGCGCTTCGTCGACATCGGCCGTGGCCGGTGGCAGGGCCAGTGGGCCCAGGCGATAGACCCGTTCGGCCGCCACGCCCAGCGGCTCCTGGCTGGTGACCAGGAAGGACATCTGCGTGCCCCGCGCGAGCAGGTCACCGACCACCTCGGCCACGGGGGCGACCACCTGTTCGGCGTTGTCCAGCAGCAGCAGCACGCCCAGGCCGGCGGTCTCCTGTGCCAGCCGCTGCGGCGTGTCGCCGGCGCCCGCGCTCAGGCGCAGCGACTGAGCCATCAGTGCCCGCAGCCGTTCGGCGCCGCTGTCCGCCGGCAAGGCCGCCAGTTCGACCAGCTGCACACCCTCCGGCCATGCGCCCTGCAGGCGTCGGGCCAGAGCCAGCGCCAGGCGCGTCTTGCCGACGCCGCCCGGGCCGGCGATCGTGAGCACCCGATGGGCCTGCAGCAGGGCCTCGGCATCCGCCAGCGAGTCCTCGCGGCCGATCAGCGGCGTGGTCTCGGCGGGCAACGGGTCGTGGGCAGACCCGGCGGTCGATGGCGTTCGCGCGGGCGCGCCGCCGGAGCCGGCCAGCGCTTCTGCGCCCTCGTCGCGGATCGCGGCGACAAAGCGGTAGCCGCGCCGGGCCACGGTCTCGATGTAGCGGGGCTGGCGTGCATCGTCGCCCAGCACTGCGCGCAGCTCGCTGATCGCCGTCTTGATCACGGCCTCGGTGATGAACCGCCGCCGCCAGACCTGGTCCAGCAGCTCGTCCTTGGTGACGAGCTGCCCCGGGCGGCTGGCCAGGTGGCACAGCAACTCGAAGCTGCGCGGGGGCAGGTCCACTGCCGACGTGCCTCTCAGAAGCCGTGCGCCGGGCATGTCGAGCAGGTAAGGCCCGAACTCCACGGGGCGCAGGACCGGAGGGTTCATGCAAGGCGGTGTGCAGCGGCTGTTTCCGGAATCCTAAGCGGCAACGTCGGAAACGACCATGCCCTGACCTCGGCCGGAGCCGTCGAGGCGACCGCGCGCGCAAGGTCTCGGGAGAGGGTGGTCTGCAGCAGCGTCGTGCCCCGGCGGTCGCGCATGCACAGGCGGCCTGGTCGATCCACGACAGGACCGTGCCGCCGTGGACCTTGCCTGCGAAGTCGTCCGCACTCGCTTGTGCCGGAAAGCGCATCACGATGCCGCCGGGGCGGACCGATGAGCCCGTTTCGCGGGCTCAGTGCATCGCCGGAGGGACTGCAGTCTCGCGCATCACCGCTTCGGTGCTGCGGTAGCGTTCGGCCATGGCGCGCTCGTCGGCGGTCAGTAGTTGCGCCTGCATGTACGCGCCCAGCGCACGAGCATGCGTGACGATCGATTCGCCGAACCGCAGCCGTTCGGCTTCGTATGCCCGCAACGCGCCAGGCACCTCGGCATCGGCCGAGAGCGCTCGGACGAGGCTCATGGCGTCGCCAGCCGCCTTCGTCACGCCCATGCCGCAGTGCGGCCGGGCGACGAACGCCGCGTCGCCGAGCAGCGCCACACGTCCGAAGGCAAGGCTCGGGCTTTCCAGGTCGAAGATCGGCTGGAAGAACAACTGCTCGGTCTTGCAGACCACTTCGGCGAACTGCGGGGCAAGCACCTCGCGCGCTGCCTGCCGCGCACCGTGGAGCACTTCGGGCCGGATCAGCGGCGGCGGGATGCCTTCCGGCCAGGTCTTCCCGGTCGCGTCGGTGACCATCTCGCGCAGGGTGCTTGCCTCGTCCGCCGGCCGGTACCAGACGAAATTGAAACGGCGCCTTCCCGGCTCGACCGCGTGACCGGGACCCGCGACCGGGTAGGCGATCATCTGCTCGCGTGGCGGAAGCCCGAAGGCGAAGAAGGGACACAGCTCTCGCCTCGTGCGTTCGCTCAGTGCGGCCTCGTCGACCAACCCGCGCCAGGCGACGTAGCCTGCGTAGACCGGCCTGACCTGCGGCAGCAGGCGCTGGCGCACCGTCGAGCGGATGCCGTCGGCCGCGACCAGCAACTCGGCTTCGGCCGCTGCGCCGTTCGTGAAGCGGGCCACCACTGCGTCCGCCCCTTGCTGCAGCGCTTCGAGCTGATGGCCGTTGTGGTAGCGATCAGCCGGAAATGCAGCCTTGAGAACCTGGTACATCCGACCCCACGCGGTCAGCACCTGCGCAAGGGCATGACGCCCGGCGACCGAGCCGTCGCGCGCCAGCGTGACGCGCTCGCTCACCGTCACGCCGATGTCGGTGGCTTCCGGCACGCCGGCGGCGTGCAGCGTGTCGATCAGCTCCGGGTGCGTCACGATGCCCGCGCCACGACCCTCGAGTTCTTCGGCCACGCGTTCGTACACATGCACGTCCCACCCGGCCCGGTGCAGCAGGTTGGCGGCGAACAGACCGCCGAGCGAACCGCCGACGATGATGATCCTGCGCTGCGATGACATGTTCGTCTCCTTCGGCTGGTCGTGTCGTGTCGCGGCTCAGCACGCGGCTGCCGGGTGGCCGGCGGGCTTCGCGTTCTCGGCTTCGGCCGCGGGGAAGTTCAGTTCGATGGTGATTCCGGACGGGTCCTCGACGAACACCTGGTGCAGCCCGAGGTCCGGAACCGTGCGTTCTCGCGTCGGAAGTCCCGCCCGTTGCAGGCGACCCCGCATGTCCTCCAGGCCGGTGGCGAGGAACGCCAGGTGGTCGACCGCGGCGCTGCCGTGCAACGACGCAGCGTCCTTGTCGCCGAGGTAGCGGACCAGCCCGTCGGGGTCGTCGCGGTCGCTGCCGATCAGGTGCACCACGCCGTAGTCCGCCTCGTCGCCGCCGCTGTACAGCCACAGCCCCGGGAACTCGAACGGCGGCCGGTAGCCCTCCCGGAAACCAAGCACCTCGGTGTAGAAGCGGCGCGAGGCCTCGATCGAGGTGGTCCTGACCGAGAAGTGGGCCAGCTTGTTGATCGGCATGAGCGCCTCCATGTGGTTTACAAATGATCGACTGATCAATAGTAGTCGACTTGCAACCAGCCCGCAAGGCCTTTCTTGCCGGTCCTTGCCGGCTGTGGTTCAGCGCCGGCGGGCGGCCTGCAGGACGGCCGGCACGCCGAGCAGGAAGGCGTCGACGCGCTGGTCGATCAGGCGGTCCAGGTTCTTTGGCGTGGGCAGTTCGTAGATCCACTTGCGCACGCCGATGTAGAAGACGCTGGAGTGCATCGCCCAGACCAGCTCGACCTCGTCGTCTTCCTCGGCTGCGCCGGCCGGCTCGGGGATGCCGAACTCGTGCCTCAACTCGCTCGCGATCAGCAGGAAATGGCGCTCGCGCAACCGTGCCAGGTACCTCTGGTTGATGCCGCCCCGGCTCAGGCCGGCATAGATGAAGATGCGCACCCACTCGTTGCGAAGCACGAAGCCGGCGTAGTCGCGCAGGTAGCGCACCAGCCGCGTCCGCAGGGGCACGCTGCGGTCGGCGAGCCATTCCTCCCACTCGGGGTTCCAGCGTCGCACGAAGACTTCCTCGTAGACCCGGTCGACCAGGGCCTCCTTGGTTGGGAAGTAGCGGTACAGCAGCGGCTGCGTGATGTTCAGCTCGCGTGCCAGGTCGCGCGTGCTGGCCTCGAAGCCGTGGCGCGCGAAGAAGCCGATGGCGGCCTGCAGGATCTGATGCTCCCGGTCTTCGGGGGCGAGGCGCCGGCGGGGCGCGCCACCTGCGACAGATGAGACAGCTGCGGCATCGCGGTCGCGATGGGCGTTGGAGACCGACCTGGAGGCCATGGCGTTACCGGGTTTACCCGACTCTATTTATCAATTGACAAATAGGCCTGGGTGCATCAAAGTGATCGAACGATAAACAGCATCTTAGCCCCGTACGGCGCGCCGCGCCACTGGAGACCGCCATGAAATCTGCGAAGCTCGCTTCGACGCTCCTCCCCCGAGCCGTGTCTGCCGTCGCGCTGGCCTCCGCGGCCGTGCTGTCGCACGCGCAGACCATCAAGATCGGCTTGCCGGTCCCGCTGACCGGCCCCTATGGTGCCGAAGCCAAGGACCAGGTCCGCAATGCCGAACTGGCCGTGAAGCAGTTCAACGACGCCGGCGGGCTGCACGGCCGCAAGGCTGAACTTCTGGTGCGCGACGACAAGCTCAACCCCGGCGAGGCCGCGACGCGCACGCTCGAGCTGATCGAGAAGGACGGTGCGCAGTTCATCGTCGGCGGCCTGTCGGCCGCGACTCAGTTGTCGATCAACAACGTGACCCGCCAGCGCAAGGTGATCTACGTCTCGATCAGCCAGTCGGACGTCATCAACGAGCCGCCCGACGCCAGTCCGTACACCTTCCACGAGGCGCTGAATCCATACATGACGACACAGGCCGTCGGCCGTCACGTGTTCAAGAAGGGCATGAAGATCGCGTTCCTGACTGCCGACTACGCCTACGGCCACGAGATGACCCGCGGCTTCACGCGCGTGGCCCGGGACGTAGGAGCGGAGGTCGTCGGCGAGGTGAAGCACCCGCTGGGCGCGCAGGACTACTCGACGTTCCTGCCGCGCTTGAAGGCGCTGAATCCCGACGTGCTGGTGTTCAACAACTTCGGCGCCGACAACCGGATCGCGATCAAGCAGGCCGGGGACTTCGGCATGAAGAAGGCGATGAAGTTCGTCACGCCGATCCTCACTTACACGGCCCGCGTCGCCGGTGGCGCGGGCGTCTACGAAGGCGTGGTTGGCGGCACGCAGTACTACTGGGAACTGCAGGACAACACGCCTTCGGCCAAGGCTTTCAACGCCGCGTTCCAGGCCGCCAACGGCGGGCGCTACCCGTCCGACTACGGTGCGATGGCGTACTCGGCGGTGAAGTCGCTGTTGGCGGCAGTCAGGACCGCCGGCGGCACCGAGACCGACAAGGTGGCCCAGGCCCTGCGGTCGGCGCCCTACGACAGCTACAAGGGCCGCCAGTTCTACCGCGCTTGCGACCAGCAGTCGGTGCAGTCGGTGCTGCTCGTCGAGTCGAACGCCAAGGATGCAGCCCATCCCGACGACGTGTTCAAGCTGCTGCACGTGGAGCCGGCCAGCGAATCCCTGCTTCGCTCCTGCCAGGAACTGGGCTTCAAGGGCTGAGGGCGCCACCATGAACCTCACTGTCGACCTGCTGGCACTGCAACTTTTCACTGGCGTTGCACTGGGCGCCATCTATGTGCTCCTGGCCGTCGGGCTGTCGCTGATCTTCGGCATGCTGACGGTCGTCAATTTCGCCCATGGCGCCTTCTTCATGCTGGGCGCCTATGCCGGCGTGTGGCTGGCCGACCGCACGGGCAGCTTCTGGTGGGCCTTGCTGCTGGCGCCGCCCCTCGTCGCGGCGCTCGGCATGCTCTGCGAGCGGTGGCTGATCCGTCCGCTCTACGGCCGCGGCATCGACTACCCGCTGCTGCTGACCTTCGGTCTGGCATACATGATGGTCGAGGCCGTGCGCATGGTGTTCGGCAAGGCGGCGCTGCCGTTCGATACGCCGGAGGCGCTGCAAGGCGCGACGAGTCTGGGGTTCACCGACTTCCCGACCTATCGCCTCTTCGTGATCGCCGTGGTGGTGGCGCTGCTGCTGGCGCTGTGGCTGCTGATCGAGAAGACCCCGTTCGGCCTGATCGTGCGGGCCGGCGCGCGCGATCCGGTGATCGTGCGCGTGCTCGGCGTGGACGTCTCGCGTGTGTGGCTCGTCGTCTTCGGCGTCGGCACCGGCATCGCGGCGCTGGCCGGCGTGCTCTCGGCTCCGCTCCAGGGCGTGTCGCCCGAGATGGGCACCTCCGTGCTGACCGTCGCATTCGTGGTCACGGTGGTCGGCGGCATGGGGTCGCTGATGGGCGCGGTCGTGGCGGGCCTGCTCATCGGCATCGTCGAGAGCATGGCGGTGCTGTTCTTCCCGGAGGCCGCCAAGGTCTCGATGTTCGTGATCATGGCCGCCGTGCTGCTGCTGCGCCCGCAAGGGCTGTTCGGCCGCGCCGGCCTGTTGGCCTGAAGGAGTCGATCGTGATGAGTTCCGCCCTCAAGCGCACGGTGCCGGCGTCGGCGCACAAGATGGATCGCTGGCTGCAGCAGGTGGGTCTGCACCGGGTGGCCGCGACCGTGCTGATCTTCGCCTGCCTCCCCTGGGTGATGCCGTACCCGTCGCTGGCGATCAACATCCTGATCTACGGCCTCTACGCTGTCGGCTTCAACCTGCTCTTCGGGTACACCGGCCTGCTGTCGTTCGGCCATGCCGCGTTCCTGGGCGTCGGCGCCTACACCGCCGGGATCCTGATCGCCCAGCATGGCGCGTCCTGGTGGTGGGCCATTCCGGCGGCCGTCGCGATGGCCGCACTGGTGGCCCTGGCGATGGGGCTGCTGGCCATCCGGACGCGAGGAATCTACTTCGCGATGGTCACGCTGGCGCTGTCGCAGTGCGTGTATTTCATCGTCTACCAATTGCCGGCATCGGGTGGCGAGAACGGCCTGCGCGGCGTCAACCTGGCCGAAGTGTCGGTCGCCGGTCTGAAACTGAACCTGCTGGATCCGATGCAGAAGTACTACTTCGTCGTCGTCTTCGTCGCGGCGGCGATGTTCGTGCTGTCGCGGATCCTGGCCTCGCCCTTCGGCGGCGTGATCGAGGCGGTGCGCGAAAACGAATCGCGCGCGCGGGCCTGCGGCTTCGACATCGAGCGCACCAAGCTGCTGGCCTTCGTGCTCTCGGCGGCCTTCTGCGGCCTGGCCGGGGCGCTCAACGCCATCCACCTGTCGAGCGTGCCGATCGAGACGCTGCACTACTCCACCTCGGGCATGGTCGTGATGCTCTGCCTGCTGGGCGGCATGGGCACCTACTTCGGCCCGTTCGTCGGCGCCGCACTGTTCCTGGGGGTCCAGGACCTGGCCTCGGCGTACACCGAGAACTGGCAGCTGTACGTCGGAGCCCTCTTCGTGCTCTTCGTGCTCTTCTTCCCCAAGGGTGTTTGGGGCAGCTTCCTCGAAAGGATTCGCCATGGCCGTTGACACCATCATCGAGACACGCGGCGTCAGCAAGCGCTTCGGTGCCTTCACCGCGCTCAAGGATGTCAGCGTGAAGGTGCCCCGGGGCAGGCTCACCGCCATCATCGGCCCGAACGGCGCCGGCAAGAGCACCTACTTCAACGTGCTGTCCGGCGCCTTCGCACCCAGCGAAGGCCGGGTGCTGTTCGATGGCCGCGACGTGACGGGAATGAAGCCGCATGACTATGCCCACACCGGCATCGCGAAGAGCTTCCAGATCACGAACCTGTTCCCCAGCTTCTCGGTCCTGGAGAACGTCCGCATCGCACTGCAGGCCCACGTTTCGCGCTACGGCCTGTGGCGCAGTCGGGCCGCGCTGCAAGGTCTGCAGGACCAGGCGATGGGGCTGCTGCTGACGGTGGGGCTGGCGGACTGCGCGAAGCGCCTCGCGCGGGAGCTGGCCCATGGGCAGCAGCGCGCACTCGAGATCGCGGTCGCACTGGCCGCGCGCCCGAAGCTGCTGTTGATGGACGAACCGACCGCAGGCATGAGCCCCGAGGAGACGAAAGTCATGATGGGGCTCATACGCCGCCTCGTGGCCACCCACACCGTCGTGCTGGTCGAGCACAAGATGAAGATGGTGATGGGCATCAGCGACCACATCGTGGTGCTGCACCACGGCGAACTGCTGGCCGAAGGCCGCCCCGAAGACATCCGACGCGACGAGATGGTCAAGATGGTCTACCTGGGCCAGGGCCAGCACTGATGCAAGCACTGAAGGAGCCTGCAATGCTGCAAGTCAAGGGTCTGCACGCTTGGTACGGGACCAGCCACGTGCTGCAGGGCATCGACCTGGAGGTCGCGGCCGGGGAACTGGTGTGCCTGGTCGGCCGCAACGGGGCCGGCAAGACGACGACGGTGAAGAGCGTCGCAGGTCTGCTGCCGAAGGTGCAGGGCTCGGTCGTGTTCGAGGGCCGGGAGATTCTGGGATTGCCGGCCCATGACCGCTTCGGCCTCGGGCTGGCCTACGTGCCCGAGGAGCGGCGCATCGTCCCGGGCTTGACCGTGCGCGAGAACATCCGGCTCGGCTTGCTGGCCTCGCCGCTGCGCCGGCGCGAAGCGGACGTCATCGACGAGCTGGCGCAGACGTTTCCGAGGTTGAAGGAACGCCTGGACCAGCAGGCCATCACGATGTCGGGCGGCGAGCAGCAGATGCTGGCCATCGCGCGCGCGGTCGCTTCCAAGCCGAAGTTCGTGCTGCTCGACGAGCCGTCGGAAGGGATCATGCCGCTGCTGGTGGAAGAGATGTTCCAGTACTTCACGGCGCTCAAGCGCAGTGGCGTCACGATCCTGCTGATCGAGCAGAACGTCGAGCTCGCATTGCGCATCGCCGATCGGGCCTACATCCTCGACCAGGGCCAGGTCGTCTACACCGGTGCGGCCGACGAGATGCTGGCGGACGAGGCGATCCAGGAGCGCTACTGCGCCGTGTAAGCCGCCCGTGGGCGCTCAGGGGCTGACCGCGGCCGGCGCCAAGCGCCGCATCGCGTCGATGAACCGGCTCAAGCGCGGGGCATAGATCCGGCTGTGCGGGTAGACGAGGTGGACCGGCAACGGTGCGGCTTCCCATCCGGGCACCAGATGCACCAGGTGTCCCGCCTCGATCTCGCTCCGCACCAGCCAGCTCGACGAGATGCACGCGCCCAGACCTCTGACGGCTGCGCTGCGTAGCGCGTACAGGCTGTCGGTGCTGAAGCGGGGCCGGATGGGGAAGGCGACCACCGTCTCGTCCACGAGCGAATGCAGCGCGACCTCATCGCGGTAGAAAGTCCGCAGCGCCAGCCAAGGCATCGACGCCAGATCTTGCGGATGCGATGGGACCTGCCTTCCCAGCAAGGCCGGCGCGGCAACCGCAATGCGCCGCACTTCGCCGAGCTTGAGCGCGACGACGTTCGGATCATCGACCACGCCGACCTGGATGGCGCAGTCGACCCCTTCCGCGATGAAATCGGGCCTGCGGTCGTGGAGCAGCCATTCGACGGTGACGCCAGGGTACTGGCGCAGGTAGTCGGTGACGGGGCCGATCAGTTGATCCTGGCCGAAGGCGTGAGGAGCCACCACACGCAGCGTGCCCTCGGGATGCGCGGCCGCGCCTCGCAGGTCGGCGTCCAGGGCGGTCCAGGTCTCCAGCAGGCCCCGGGCCAGGGCAAGGCAGCGCTCGCCGTCCTCCGTGAGCTTCATCACGTGGGTCGAGCGCTGCAGCAGGCGCAGGCCCAGGTGTTCCTCCAGGCCCTTCAAGCGCCGGCTGATCGTCGGCTGGCTGGTGCCCAACTGGGCGGCAGCGGCCGAGAGGCTGCCCGCGTCGACGATGCGAACGAAGGTCTCGAACAGTTCCAGGCGGTCGGAGCTGCGGCCCGGCTTCAGTCCTTGCATACGGAAATTGTATATCGCTTCTGCGGCGCAGGCGGCTACCACGCTTGCGAGGAGGCCCCTACAGTGACGGCAACGTACCAACCGGGAACCCGCTCATGTCGAATATTCACTCAGTGCATACAAACGGCACGCATCCATCGCCTTCAAGGGTCGCCGCCCGGACGCTTCCGATGCTGGCGGTGAGCGCCGGCTTCAGCGTCGCGGCGCTCTACTACGCCCAGCCCATGCTCGGCGTAGTGGGCGCGACTTTCGATGCCGGCTCGCAGGCCTTGGGGCTGGTGCCTACGCTCACCCAACTGGGCTATGCCGCGGGCATCCTGCTGCTGGCGCCGCTGGGCGACCGCTTCGATCGCAAGCGCATCATCTTGACCAAGGGCTTCGTGTTGACGCTGGCGCTCGTGCTGAGCGCCATCGCGCCGTCGCTGGCCTGGTTGTTGGGCGCCAGCCTGGTCGTCGGGCTGTCGGCCACGGTCGCCCAGGACATCGTGCCCGCCGCAGCGATACTTGCGCCGGAGACCAGCCGTGGCAAGGCCGTCGGAACGGTCATGACGGGCCTGCTGCTGGGCATCCTGCTGTCACGCGTGGTGAGCGGGTTCGTCTCGGAGCAACTGGGCTGGCGATCGGTCTTCATCGTCGCTGGCGCGGGCATGGCGGTCATCGTGGCCCTCCTTTGGCGCTGCTTGCCGAACTTCAAGCCGACCACCACCGTGCGCTACGGCGCACTGATGGAGTCGATGCTGGCGCTGTGGCGACGGCATGCGTCCCTGCGCCGCGCCGCTTGGTCGCAAGGCCTCTTGTCCGTCGGGTTCAGTGCGTTCTGGTCCACGTTGGCGATCCTGTTGCACGGCGAGCCGTTCCATCTGGGCAGCGCTGCCGCCGGCGCGTTCGGACTGGCGGGCGTGGCTGGCGCGCTGGCAGCCCCGTTGGCCGGGCGCATGTCTGACCGCAGAGGTCCGGAAGTCGTCACGCGATGGGGTGCTTCTGTCGCCGCCGTGTCGTTCGCTGCAATGGCACTGACGCCGCTCCTGTCTCCCACGGCACAGCTGTGGCTGATCGCCGCGTCGGCCATCGGTTTCGACTTCGGCGTGCAAGCTGCGCTCGTGGCCCATCAGACGATCGTCTATGGCATCGAGCCCGCCGCCCGCAGTCGACTGAATGCCGTGCTGTTCGCTGGCATGTTTGCGGGCATGGCCGCCGGCGCTGGGCTCGGCAGCGCGTTGTTCGCCCATTGGGGCTGGATCGGCGTTGTCGGACTTGCCTGCGCTTCGGCCATGGGCGCGAGCGTCATTCGGATGCTGCCGATGCATCACCTTCAACTGGCGTCGCAGGCCCGGTAGGCCCCGCTGCATGAGGCAAGCGGCACGTCGCGAGGCGGCGGGGCATTCAGCGCTCTCGCAAGGTGTCGAACAGCGCGAGCGCCGCGCGCACCCGCGGGGGCACGAGGCGCCCGGACGGCATGACCGCGCTGATCGGCATCGGCGCCGGGCGGCACGACGGCAGCAGTTCCACCACCTCACCGGTCGCGACCAGCCGCTCGACGAAGTAGTGCGGCACCTGGGCGATGCCCAGGCCCGCACGCACGGCCTGCACGATGCCGTCGCCATCGTTGACCGAGACCCGCGAAGGCGGATGCAGCGTCACCGGCTGCCCGCGCGAGCGCAGCTGCCAGGGCCGGTGCTTGCCGGTGCTCGGCAGGCGGAACATCACGCCGTGGTGGCCCGACAACTGCTCGAGGGTGCGCGGCGTGCCGTGCCGCTCGAGATAGGCCGGCGCGGCGCACAGCACCAGCGCCTGACTGGCGAAGCGCCGCGCGACGAGGCTGGAATCCCGCAGGTCGCCGACCCGCACGACGAGGTCGAGCCCCTCCTTGACCGGGTCGGCGTAACCATCTTGCAGCCGCACGTCGAGCTGCAGGCCCGGGTGCTTGTCCAGAAGCGTGCCGAGCAGCGGCAGCAGCACCTCGCGGCCGAAGACGATCGGCATGTCGATGCGCAGCGTGCCGGTCGGCTCCATGCGTGCGCCAGCCGCCTCGACGTGCAGGTCCTCGACCTCGGCGAGCACCCGCTGGCAGCGGTGGAACAGCCGCTCGCCGTCGGTCGTCAGGCTCACCTGCCGCGTCGTGCGATGGAACAGCTTGACCGCCAGCGACGTCTCCAGGCGCGACACCGCCTTGGCGAGCGTCGATGACGAGGTGCCGAGCTCGCGCGCGGCGGCGGCGAAGCTGCCGTGCTTGGCGGTCTCGGCAAATGCGAGCAGCTGCTGCAGTCCCTTCATCGCGGCGCCATCCATTACGGAAGAAGTGTCGGCAATGTTAGTCCGTTGACGCCTCTTCCGCCGCAGCCTCGCGGTCGGAATACTGCGAAGCGTCCGAGGCGCCGCGGACGGTTCATCACCCATCCTCCCCCAGCACATTGGAGCAGCCATGTACGTCCACGACCAGACCTCCCCCGCCCCGACCGCGCTCCCCGGCATCGCCCACGCCACCTGGGCCGGCATTGCCGAGAACGTCGGCCTCAGCCTGTGGCGCCAGACCGTTGCGCCCGGCGCCGGCACGCCGCCGCATCGCCACGACTGCGACGAGGTCGTGCTGTGCACCGCCGGCTACGGCGAACTGCACATCGCCGGCCAGGTCCAGCGCTTCGGACCCGACCAGACCCTGACGCTGCCCCGTGGCGTCGAGCACCAGTTCTTCAACGTCGGTGCCTTGCCGCTGGAGGTGCTCGGCATCTTTGCGGCCTCGCCGGTGGGCACGTTCCTGCCCGACGGCCAGGCGATCGACCTGCCGTGGCGCTCCTGAGCGCCGCATCTCTTCAACCCCTGGACTGGAGACACCCATGAGCAACTGGCTGCTTCGCATCGCGACGCTCTACCTCGCCGCCGGCGTCACGCTCGGCATCGCCATGGCCGCGAGCCACAACCACGTCGAGGCACCGCTGCATGCGCACCTCAACCTGCTCGGCTTCGTGACGCTCACGCTCGCGGCGCTCTGGTACCGCGCCCAGCCCGAGGCTTCGGACACGACGCTCGCGAAGATGCACTTCGTGCTGCACAACCTCGGCCTGCCGGTGATGAGCGGCGGCCTGTTCTTCCTGCTGCGCGGGGAGCCGGCTGCCGAGCCGGTCGTCGCGATCGGCTCGACGGTCGTGGCAGCGGGAATCGCCTGCTTCGTCGTCAACCTGTGGCGATGCACGGGACACCGCAAGTCCACGCTCGATGCCCTCGCGACCGCGCTGCGCTAGTTCGTGATCAGCAGATGGACCGTCGCCACCTGGGCCGAATCGTAGGTGGACGTCGCCACCAGAGTGATCGGGATCGACGCGGGAAGCGGGTACGCAGCATACGTGTCGACCGCGACACTGGTCCGGCTCACGGTCGTGCCTGTGATGTCGGCGCCCGCGTAGTACACCTGGGCGCCGCTGCCAACGGCAGTCCCTCCGACGTACATCGTCCAGACGACGGGCTCGCCCGCATCCAGGATCACGGACTGGCCGGCACGCACCGCGAGATCCAGCGATCCGCCCGACACGACCGGCGTGTCGTTGACGAACTGGCCTGCGACGGTGATGCCGATGTCGAAGGTGACATTGCCTGCCGAATCGACGTAGGCGCCACCCCCACAGCCACTCAACGACCAGGCCGTCGCAATGGCCGCGACCAGCGCGATCCATCGCTTGCTGCGCGGGCGGGCGATCAAATTCAAGGAGCGATCTTCAGTCGTCATCTCGTGGGCGTGGGTCATGGACGGCCTCGGCTACGCCGTTGGGGGACGCAGCGTTTTCAGGTGGACCTTCAACGCGTTCGAGTCCACATCCGATGACGAAGGGGCCGGCCCTTACATGGCCTCACATTTCGAGCCCGTCCGTGCCGCTGCTGCCGATGCGCACCTGCAGCTTCGGCCCCCCGCACTCGAGGACCAAGGGGCAGCGCCATCCGGAATCGCGCGTCCGGAGCGCGCCTTGATCCATGAGGCCCGGTGCGTCCACCAGCTTCCGGGCTCGGACTCAGCCGTCGCCAGCCACAGATCGGGGTCACCGTGGGCCTGCCCCCTGGCCAGTGGCTCCGCTTGTTCCGCAATAGGCCGTGTTGCGGCAGCCGATCAGCGTGCGGCCCGTCCCCTTCGTTCGGCGCTGGTGAGTTCACGCGCATCACGATCCGCGAACCGGACGCCACTGGACCCACTGGTCGTCGCGGCTGCAGTCGGCAAAGCGGTCGATCAAGGGCTGATCGACCCGCACCGCACGGGTCATGCCGAAGTCGCGGCTGACAGGCCCGGGCACGGTGTCGACGCGGTCGTCAGAAGACGTCAGGTGTCCTCTCGCGTGGGGTCAGGCGGTGGGCAGCGGGTAGTCGGCCAGCAGCTCGCGCAGCCGGTTCTTCTGCATCTTGCCGGTCGCTCCCAGCGGGATCGCGTCGACGAAGACCACGTCGTCGGGCGTCCACCACTTGGCGATCTTGCCGTCGTAGAACGCGAGCAGTTCGTCGCGCGTGACGGTGCTGCCGGACTTCCTGACCACGACCAGCAACGGCCGCTCGTCCCACTTCGGATGCTTCGCCCCGATGCAGGCGGCCATCGCCACGCCCGGGTGGGCCATCGCGATGTTCTCGAGGTCGATCGAGCCGATCCACTCGCCGCCGGACTTGATGACGTCCTTGCTGCGGTCGGTGATCTGCATGTAGCCGTCGGCGTCGATGGTGGAGACGTCACCGGTGGGGAACCACCCGCCGATCAGCGGATCTCCGCCTTCGCCCTTGAAGTAACTCTGGATGATCCAGGGCCCACGCACCATCAGTTCGCCGGACGCCTTGCCGTCGTGCGCCAGCTTGCGGCCATCCTCGCCCACGATCTTCAGCTCGACGCCGTACACCGGGCGGCCCTGCTTGGACTGCACCGCCATCCGCTCGTCGGCGCCCAGGTCCGCATGCTTCGGCTTGAGCGTGCACACGGTGCCGATGGGGCTCATCTCCGTCATCCCCCAGGCGTGCAGCACCTGCACGTCGTAGCGCTCCTGGAAGGCGCGCATCATCGCGGGCGGGCAGGCGGCGCCGCCGATCACGGTGCGGCGCATCGTGCCGAAGCCGAGCTGGTTCGCTTCCACGTGCGCGAGCAACCCTTGCCAGACGGTCGGCACGCCGGCCGACATCGTGACGCGCTCGCCCTCGAACAGTTCGTGCAGGCTCCTGCCGTCGAGGAACGGGCCGGGAAAAACGAGCTTGGCGCCGACCATGCAAGCGACGTACGGCAAGCCCCAGGCGTTGACGTGGAACATCGGCACGACGGGCAGGATCACGTCGCGCGCGCTGCAGTTCAGCGCGTCGGGCAGCGCGGCAGCATAGGTGTGCAGCACCGTCGACCGATGGCTGTAGAGCGCACCCTTCGGGTTGCCGGTGGTGCCCGACGTGTAGCACAGCGAGGACGCGGTGTTCTCGTCGAGCTGCGGCCAGGCAAACGCGTCCGGCGCGTCGGCGATCAGTTCCTCGTAGCACAGCAGGTTCGGTACCGTGCTGGTGGCGGGCATGTGCGCGCGGTCGGTCATCGCAACGAAGGTCTTGATCGTCTTCACGCGCGGGGCGACGGCCTCGATCAGCGGCAGGAAGGTCAGGTCGAAGAACAGCACCTGATCCTCGGCATGGTCGGCGATCCACACCACCTGGTCGGGATGCAGGCGGGGGTTCAGGGTGTGCAGCACCGAACCGGAGCCGCTGACCGCGTAGTACAGCTCCATGTGGCGGTAGCCGTTCCATGCCAGCGTCGCGACGCGCGAGCCGACAGGAACCCGCAGCGCCGCCAGCGCGTTGGCCATGCGGCGGGCCCGTGCGGCCAGCTCGCGGTAGGTGGTGCGGTGCAGGTCGCCTTCCACGCGGCGCGAGACGATTTCCTGGTCGCCGTGCTGCGTCTGCGCATGCTTGAGCAGGGAGGAAATGAGCAGCGGCTGCTGCATCATGAGTCCGTTCATGGTCCTTGTGTCCTTCAAGAGGGATCGTCGGATCACGCGAGCGCGCTGCGCATCGCGGTGGCAGGTTCAGGCGCGAGCGGCTCGGCCGCGCGCGCCTTGTCGCTCTCGTAGCTGCGCGCGGCCATCAGGCAGGCGCCCGCGGCGAGCAGCGCGCACAGCGGAATCACGGTGAGCGCCGGTACCAGCCCCCAGGCGTCCGACAGCAGGCCGGCCACGAAGGGCCCCGCCGCGAGGCCGAACAGGTTCTGGAAGAGGGCCAGCACGGACGCTCCGGTCGCCCGCACACCGGGGTGGATGACGTCGATGACGATCGCCGACACCGGTCCGACCGTGCAGGTGGCCACGAAGCCGCCGATGGCGATCAGCGCGAACTGGGCCGGCGGCGCAAGCGACGTGCCGAAGGCCGTGACGAGCAGGACCATCGACAGCACGCACAGCACCGCCATCGTGACGAGCTTGCGGCGCGGATGACGGACGCCGACGCGATCGACCAGCGTGCCCCAGACCACGGAGCCCAGGGCTCCGGCCAGGACCACGAGCGCGGCCTTCACGCCCGCCTGGGCCGGCGCGACGCCGTGCACGCGGTTCAGGAAGCTGGGCAGCCACGACCACAGCGCCGACACGACGATCAGCTGCGCCGCGCCACCGAGGCAGACCCACAGCATCGTGCGCGTCCGGGCCAGCACCCGGACGATGTGGCGCACCGCCTCGCCGATCGAACGGCGCTTGGCATCCAGCGCCGGTTCGAGCGACACGGTGCGGTAGTCGCGAACCTTCAGGTAGGCCAGCGCCACCAGGAGGCCGGGCACGCCGACGACGCCGAACGCCGCCTGCCAGCCCCAGCGCTCGGCGATCATGCCGCCGAGCATCACGCCCAGCACCGAGCCGACCGAGGCGGACGCGAAGAATCCGGCCATCAGCGCGCCGCGCATGCGCGCCGGGAAGTGGCTGGCGATCAGCGCCGCCCCCACCGAGCCGTAGCCGGCCTCGCCCAGGCCGACGACGGCGCGCGCCGCCAGCAACTGGCCGTAGCCGCGTGTCCACATGCACGAGATCGTGGCCAGGCTCCACACGGTGGCCATCGCGACGATGCTCTTCACGCGGCTGACGCGATCGGCGAACAGCGCCACCGGCAAGGCGCCGAGGGCGACGGTCACCGACACCACCGACACCAGCGCGCCGAGCTGCTTGTCCGACAGGTTCCATTCCGCCTTGAGGTAGGGGAACAGCGAGACGATCACCTGGCGATCGACGTAGTCGAAGACCATCAGCGCGAGCGTCATGCCGAAGGCAAACCAGGCCTGGCCGCGGCTGAAGAGATAGCCGTCCTGGGCCGGAGTCTTTTCGATGCTGTGCAGGTCCATGGTGGCTTCCTTCAGGGAACGAGCACGGTGGCGCCGGTGGTCCGGCGCGACTCGAGTGCGCGGTGGGCCTCGGCGGCGTCGGCCAGCGCGAACTGCTGGTTCGGCTCGCCGCGGATGCGTCCGGCCAGGACATGGCCGAACAGCTCGTCGGCCATGGCCAGCATGTGGGAGCGGGGCGTCGCGTAATGGATCATGGCCGGGCGCGTGACCCAGAGCGAACCCTTGACCGCGAGCAAGGTGGTGTCGATCACCACCGGCCCGGACGTGGTGCCGTTGCTCACCAGCGTGCCGCGCGGCTGAAGGCTGTCGAGCGAGGCCATCAGCGTGTCCTTCCCCACCGAGTCATAGACCACGGGAACGCCCTTGCCGTCGGTCAGTTCGCGCACCCGCTTGGCGATGTCTTCGCGGCTGGTGACGATGGTGTGCGTGCAGCCGTGGGCGCGCGCGATCTCGGCCTTCTCGTCGGTGCTGACGGTCCCGATCATCGTGACCCCCAGCGCCCGGGCCCACTGGCAGGCGACCAGCCCCACGCCGCCGGCGGCGGCGTGGTAGAGGATCGTCTCGCCGCCCTGGAGCGGATAGACCTGCCGGAACAGGTACTGCGCCGTCAGCCCCTTCATCATCAGCGTCGACGCGGTGCGGTCGCTGATGCCTTCAGGCAGCGGGATCAGCACGTCGGCCGGCATCACGCGCACCTCGGCATAGGCGCCCTGCGGGCCGAGCAGGTAGCCGACACGGTCGCCCACCTGGATGTCCGTGACGCCGGCGCCCACCGCTTCCACCACGCCCACGGCGTCCGAGCCCAGGCCGTTCGGCAGCGGCAGCGGATAGCGGCCGGTGCGGAAGTAGATGTCGATGAAGTTGACGGCGATGTAGCTGTGGCGCACACGCGCCTGGCCGGGCCCGGGGTCGCCGACATCGACGGTCTCGAGCTGGAGCACTTCGGGTCCACCGGTCTGGTGTAGGCGTATCGCACGGGTCATGGCGGGTCTCCTGCCGAGGCGCGTGGCTGCGCTCGGCGATGTCTGTGGGGGGGCGCGGATGCCGCGGTTGTCAGGCGGCGCGCCTGTGGGCCGCGTCGCCGGCGCAAAGCTCGTCGATGTAGTCGTTCGCCTGCGGCCAGGTGCCGAAGCCCGAGGCCGGGTTGAGGTGGCCGACACGACCGAGGTCGTCGAGCCGGCTGCCCCAGGCGCCGGCCAGGGCGGCGATGCGCTCGAAGCGCCCGAGTTCGTCGTTGCGGCTGGCGGCGACGATGCTGCGGAACGGCAGCCGGCAGCGCGGCACCGGCAGCCATCCGCCGGCCTGCAGCGCGGCCAGCGTCGGATAGCCGGCCGGCAGCGGCGCGTCGAAATCCGGCGGCGCGGCGAGCAGGGCACCGGCCACCACGCAGCGTGTCTGCTGCGCCCAGTGCGCCACCATGATGCAGCCGGCGCTGTGCGCGACGACGACGAGTGGCCCCTGCACGGCCTGGGCCTGCTGCTCGATGGCGGCGACGCGGGCCGCGCAGTCGAGGTCCGCGCGGCCCATCGGCTGCACCACGGCGACCTGGCGGCGCGCCGCGCGCAGCCGCATCTCGAGCAGCGTCTGCCAGTGCTCGGCGACGGCGTCGCGCAGCCCCGGCACGATCAGGATGCAGGGTTCGTTCGACATGGCGTCAGGCCGCCTTGCGCAGGTAACCCTGCAGGCCGGGCCGTGCGTTGGGGGCGAAGCCGTTGTGCGCCAGCGTCTCCTCGACGCTGTCGTAGAAGACGCCGATCTGGCAGATCTCGCGCGCTTCCTTGCCGGTGGCGACCTCGCGGCCGAACTCGCGCGACAGGCGCACCAGCTGCTCGATCTGCCGCACGGTGCCCATCTTGGCCTTGCGGTCCTGCGTCCAGAGGTTGTCCTCGATGCCGCAGCGCACGTGCAGGCCCATGGCCAGGCCCATCATGTTGATCGGCAGCACGTTGCGCATGCTGCTCTCGACGGTCAGCATCGCGCCGTCCGGGATCGCGCGCAGGAAGTTGGCGAGGTTGTAGACGTTGGGCGCGTCCATGCCGCCGCTGATCGCGACCCAGTTCATCACCAGCGGGCCCTTGTAGACGCCGCGGCGGATCATGCGCTCGACGGTCTCGAAACTGTTGATGTTGTAGAACTGGAAGGCGCTCTGGATGCCGGCCGCGCTCAGCCGCCGGATGTGCTCCTCGACCCAGGCCGGGCCCGACGGCACGATCATCTCGCTGTAGGCGCGCCGGCCTTCGGGCGTGGCGAGCGTGGTGCCGGCGATGTCGGCCTCGTCCATGTGTTCCAGGACGTTCATCTGCGTGGTGTTGACGGTGACGGTGACCTGATCCGGCTTCGGGTCCAGCTCGGCGAGCATGTGCCGCGTGTCGTCGGACAGCCACTTCGCTGCGGCGCCATCGGACTCCGGCGCGAAGGAGATCGAGCCGCCGACCTGGATGATCATGTCCGGCACCGCGGCGCGCACACCGGCGATCAGCTCGTTGAACTTGGACAGCCGCTTGCTGCCCCGGCCGTCGAGCTCGCGCACGTGCAGGTGCAGCACGGTGGCGCCGGCGTTGTAGCAGTCCACCGCCTTCTGCACCTGCTCCTCCATCGTCACCGGAATGTCTTCCGGAAAGTCCGAGGGCATCCATTCGGGGCCGTAGGGCGCGGCGGTGATCACCAGCTTGTCCTGGTTTTCGGGGAAGAGCGAACCGTCGAGGAAGTTCATGGCGGGCTTTCGTGTCGTGTGACTCGGCTGGTGGATTCAGAACGGCTTGTCGCCGACGATGCCGGCGCGTTCCATCTTTCGGTGGCAGAGCGGGTAGTCCATCACCGCGTAGTGCTGGGTGCTGCGGTTGTCCCAGATGGCGACGCTGTTCGGCTGCCAGCGCCAGCGCACCTGGTACTCGGGGATCTGCGCCTGGCTGATCAGGTACTGCAGGAGCTGCGAGCTGCCCTGCGTGTAGTCCTGCCCGACGCGCACGCGCTCCGGGGTGTGGAAGTTCGTGAAGTGGGTCGTGAAGGCGTTGACGAACAGGACCTTCTCGCCCGTCTCGGGATGCGTGCGCACCACCGGGTGCTCGGCATCCGGAAACTGCGCCTTCAGCGCGAGGCGCCGCTCGATCGGCATCGCGGCGCCGAAGGTGGCCTCGATGCTGTGCCGGGCGCGCAGGTCGGCGATCTGCGCCTTCACCGACTCCGGCAGGCGGTCGTGGGCGAGGACCATGTTGGCCCACATCGTGTCGCCGCCGACCGGCGGGCACTCGACGCAACGCAGCACGCAGCCGAAGGGCGGGCGCTCCCGCCATGTGGCGTCCGAGTGCCAGGCGTTCTCGTACCGGTCGTTCGGCTGCTCGGGTGACTTGTAGATGCGCACGAGGCCCGGGTGCTCCGGGTCGCTGCCGGCCACCGGGTGGTCTTCCAGATCGCCGAAGTGGCGGGCGAAGGCGACATGCTCGGCGCGGGTGATGTCCTGGTCGCGGAAGAACAGCACCCGGTGCTTCAGCAACAGCGCGCGGATCTCGGCGACAAGGCCGGCATCGCGTGACGCGACGCCGAGGTGCACGCCGCTCAGCTCGGCGCCGATCGCGCAGGTCAGGGGCTGGACCCGGATCGAGTCGGGCAGCGAAGCCGCTCGAACAATGGCGGGTGATTCGGGGCGGGGGGTCGTCATGCGCTTGTCTCCTTCGACGCTGCTCGGCGGCAGCCATCTTCGGAAGCAAGAGTAGGCCGTCCGCCCCTTGGCCGCCCCCCCGTCGCAGAGGGGGGCACGGTCTTCACTGTCCTAAGGTTCGGCGGCCAGCAAGCCCAGGATGCGCGCACGCGACACCACCTGCTTGCGCGTTCCGGCGTCGAGCTTCGCGAACAGGTTCTTCATGTGCCACTTCACCGTCTCTTCGCCGACCTCCATGGCCAGGCCGATCTCCTTGTTGGACAGGTTGCGCGCCGCCAGCTCCAGCACCTCGCGCTCCTTCGGCGTCAGCGCCATGCTGGGCGTCGAGCGGGGCGCCGCGGCGGGGCGAGCCGGCGCCGGCACCGGCACCGGGGTCGCCATCGCATCCGGCAGGCTCGAGCCCGCCAGCGCCTGCCGCGCCCATTCGCCCAGGGTCGGATGCGCATCGGCGAACACGCGCTGCAGGCCATGGGCCCGTGCCAGGTCGGCCGCTTCCCGCAGCAGGCCGACGGACCGCTCGCCGCAGCGGTCGAGTGCCAGCGCGAGCAGGCCGGTCAGCTCGATCTTCAGTCGGCCCAGCCTGAGCTCCCGGGCGAGCGCCTCGCCGCGCTTCAACGGTCCGATCGCGCCGCGCCAGTCGCGCGCGGCGATCGCCGCCTGGGCGTGGGCGACGTCCCGAAGTACCGCGGCCTGGCGTTGCCAGAGGCGCCCCTGGGGCAGGGTCGGATCGGCCATCAGCACGTCGATCCGGTCGCACAGGCCACGACAGGTGTCGGCACGGAAGCGGTGCGCATGCAGCCGCACCTGGTCGACGAGGCTGGCCAGGCGCAGGCGCGGCAGGCGGCGCGAAACGCCGACCGCCTCCAGCGCAGCCAGGAGTTCGAGCGCGCGGTTTTCGGCGCCTTCGGCCCCGGCGATGCGCGCCACCGTGCGGAAGCCCAGCAGCACCGTCTCGGGCAGGCCATGGCGCTCCAGCACATCGAGCCGGTTCGCGAGCACCGCCGCGGCCTCGTCCGGCTCGTTGCGTTCCCACAGTGCCGCCGCGAGCAGGCTGGCCAGCATGCAGGCGAACGGGCTGCGCCGGCCGAGGTCGCCTTCGGCGCCCGCCAAGGTCGGCCGAAGCAGCTTCTCGGCCAGGAGGACCTGGCCCTCCCAGAGGTAGGTGAGCGCCGTCACGAGTTCGCCCCAGCGGCCGATGTAGCCGGCGGCCGGATCGAGATCGTTGCGCGGTGCCTGTTGCAGCCGCAACCGCGCCAGCGCCGGTTCGCCTTCGAGCAGGGCCCGGAACGCCGAGCGGTTGGCATGGACCTGCAGCAGCAGCGCATCGCGCAATGGCGGATGTTCGCTCCACGGATCATGCAGTTGGGCGAAACGGTCCGGTTCGTCGGCGAACACGGCCGCACCGCCGAGGATCAGCGCGCATTCGCAGCGCAGCGCGTCGTGCACCCCGGGCTGCGCGAGCAGGCGCTCGACCAGCCGACGGGCCTCGTCGTGGCGCTCGCTGAGCGCGAGCGTCCACGCGGCCGCCAGCAGCAGGCGCGGTCTGCGGTCCACTTCCGTGGGCGGCAGCCGCGCCAGCCATGCGAGCACCGCACCCTGGCGACCGCGCGTCATCAAGGATTCGTAGAGGCTGCGCTCGGCCAGCTCGTAGGCCAGGTCGGCCTCGCCGGCCGCGAGCGCATGGCGCGCGGCCGCCTCGAGCAGGCCATGGTGGCCCAGCCAGTCGGCCGCACGACGGTGCAGCTCCGCCTGTTCGGCCTCCGGCAGGTTGTGAAAGCGCCTGCGCAATTCCTCGCGCGCCAGGGAATGCATGCGCAGCCAGTCGCTCGCATCGCCGGCCACGAACACCGGCGTGTCGCGCGCCAGGCGCGCCAGGCGCTCGGGTGCATCGTCGGCCTGCACGACCGCGCTGCACAGCGACGGGTGGAGGTCGTCGAGCATCGCGATGCGGGTGAGGAAGGCCGCGTCGGCCGGGTCGAGGTTCGTCAGCAACAGGCTCACGAAGCGGTCGCGCAGCCCGCTGTCCTGGCGAGCCAGGCGCGCGACCTCCGCCTGCGGGTCGCTGCCGGCGGCCATCAGCGACAGCGCCAGTTGCAGGCCCAGCGGCCATCCTTCGGTCAGGTCGTGCAGGCGTGCGATGGCGTCCCGATCGACACGCGCACCGAAGCGCGCCTGCACCAGCGCGATCGTCTCGTCGAGCCGGAAGCGCAGCACGTCGGGCGAGACGACGGCACAGTGGCCGTAGTCGGTCAGGTCGTCGAGCTGCAGATGGCAGTCGGCCCGGGCAGCGACCACGACGCGCAGGTTGGGCGGCGCGTTGCGCAGCAGGTAGGCCAGCGCGTCGCGGGCGGACGGCGGCAGACGGTCGGCCTCGTCGATGAACAGGACGATGTCCAGGGCGCTCTGCGCCACCTCGGCCACCCATGACGTCACGCCTTCGAGGCCGCCCGGGGCCGCTCCCTCGAACAGCGTGTGCCCGAAGGTGGGTCGGCCGGCGGCCGTGCGCACGGCGAGCGTCACCCCGAGCACGAGCCGGTGCGCATCGTCGTGGGTCTGCGCCGTCAGCCAGGCGACGACCGCACCGCGTGCGAGGTGCTCTCGCCGCCACTGGGCGAGCAGCGAGGTCTTGCCGAAGCCGGCGGGCGCCTGCACGAGGACGATGGGCTGATCAAACGGTTCGCCGTCGGCCTTCAGGCGCGGACGTGCGACGTGATGGCGCGGCACGCGCGGCGCGGTGACCCGTAGCAGGAGGTCGTCGGTGGGTCCGACGAGAGCGGGCGGTGCGGCAGCGGCCACGTATCGGGCGAGGCTCGGAGGGGTTGGACGAAGTGCGGTGCGTCGATGGCCCACGGCACGGCAAATGATAGTGCGTGGGTTCGCGTCGGACCGCCCGGCAGCGCTGGCTGCCGGGTTTTGCCGGAGATCGGAACCCCCGAAATCCCAACGCACCAGGCCCCGATCACGTCCAGGTCATGAGGCGGCCGGGCGCCTCGCTTCGTCAAACCGCGCTGGTGAGTGCGGGCACCGCGTCGAACAGGTCCGCTTCCAGTCCGTAATCCGCCACCGAGAAGATGGGCGCTTCGGCGTCCTTGTTGATCGCCACGATCACCTTGGAGTCCTTCATGCCCGCCAGGTGCTGGATCGCCCCGCTGATGCCGCAGGCGATGTACAGGTTCGGCGCGACGATCTTTCCGGTCTGACCCACCTGCCAGTCGTTCGGCGCGTAGCCCGCGTCCACCGCGGCACGGCTCGCGC
>ERZ795044.959-NODE-959-length-26792-cov-6.276022_pt1 | contig 26792 bp, 13 predicted proteins | sample MGYA00375128_ERZ795044 | MGnify/ENA primary metagenome ERZ795044 (study PRJEB30173, sample SAMN05720213) | anaerobic digester metagenome | isolation source: active sludge of municipal wastewater-treating anaerobic digesters | place: USA | collected 2014-12-22 ... | reverse complement strand
TTTCATTTCGTACGGCCCGGGCGGCTGTAAAATCCGGTTTCATGCCGTTGATAAAAGACGAATCACCGATCTTCATATCGCCACAGGTAAAGGCAAATGTTCTTTTTGTTTTTCCATCCATTGCCTGTAAGAAAAGATTGGTCATTCGTACTTCATCCATCATTCTTTTTACCGTGTAGTTGTTCATCTTGTAATCAGCAGGAACAAATTCCCTTCCCGGCTTATCGGCAATGCATGGGTGAAACAAGGTATGGTTACCCAATTCATGACCATTAACGGCTATCTTCTTCCAGTCATTCAAACGGGTTTGTACAGAAGTAGAAAAGGCAGTAACATAAAACGTTGCTTTTAATCCCAGGGAATCCAATACCGGGATGGCATTATCCAGTTGCTGGTTGTAGGCATCATCATAGGTGATGACCACGGCCGCTTTCTTTCCCCGCCAGACCTGGTTAAATTGCGGATACACGGATGCCGATGCCGGGATGATAAATACAATGAATAAAAATATCTTTCTCATATCTTTTATTTAAGTGCCAGAACCACCACAGAAAAAGGAGGGACTTTTACAGTGAGGTTGCTTCCATTTAGTACAGCATTGGTAAACAAAGCCGGAGTCACTTTCGCCGGGCTGTCAAACGAATTATGGTCTTGCAATTTTCCGGAACGGAGTATGCGGCCTGTAAACGCTCTTGCCGGTAAACTTCCCAGGTCAATACTTACTTCCTGCTCATTGTGTGCATCAATATTCACCAATGAAATATGAACTGCCCCGTTTTTATCTTTTGATGCGGAAGCAGAAACGGCTGTCAGTTTTTTTTCGCCGAACGAATAATCATTACTGGTTACGGTAAGAGGCAGCATCAACGCATTCTGGTGAACGTTGTACATTTCCATCACATGATAGGTAGGCGTCAGTATCATTTTTTCTTTATTGGTAAGGATGACGGCCTGCAATACATTAATGCATTGTGCCAGGTTGGCCATCCGTACCCGGTCGCAGTGATTGTTGAATATATTCAGCGTCAGGCCGGCGATCATCGCATCACGCATGCTGTTTTGCTGGTATAAAAAAGCGCCCTTTGTGCCTGGCTCTGTTTCATACCAGCCACCCCATTCATCAACGATCAGTGCTACTTTTTTTGCAGGATCGTACTTGTCCATTACTTCGGCATTCTTTGAAACGAACCTTTCCATCTTCCAGGCTTCTGTCATTGTTCTGAAATATTCGTCTTCGCTGAATTTTGTAGCAGATCCCTTGTTGCTCCAGTTAATAACGGAATAGTGATGTACGGATAATCCGTCAATCATTTTTAAGGGAACTTTACTCATTACTGTTTCTGTCCAGTTGTAATCTTCCGTACCCGGGCCAACGGCAATGCGGAACAGGCCTTCTGTGTTACTGTAGCTGGTCATGAAGGTTGCATACTTTTTATACTCGTTTACATAATACTCGGCAGTCATGTGGCCGCCGCAATCCCACGACTCATTGCCAATGCCCCAGAATTTTACATGCCAGGGTTTGGCTCTTCCGCTTTGTTGACGTATATCTGTGAGGTAACTGGTACCATTGGCGTGATTGGTATATTGCACCCATTCGGCAGCTTCCTGTACCGTTCCGCCTCCCATATTCACGGCCAGGTACGGATCTGCTCCCATCATTTCACAGAGGTCAAGGAATTCGTTGGTGCCAAAGCTGTTGTCTTCCCGTACATTTCCCCAGGATACATTTTCAATTGCCTTTCTTTTATTCTTTGGCCCGATGCCATCTTTCCAGTGATAATTATCGGCAAAGCACCCGCCTGGCCATCGCAACACAGGTATCTTTAATTTTTTTAAAGCCTCCACCACATCAAGGCGTATTCCGTTCCTGTTTGGAATTGCCTTATTGCCTTCGCCAACATAAAATCCGCCATACACACCATACCCGAGGTGCTCAGCAAAATGCCCATAAATATTTTTATTGATGGTATCTTTTGCTTTGGAAGTATTGAAAACAATTTTATTCTGTGCATGAAGAACTCCCCCAAAAAGAGATACTGCGGTTAACAAAGCAAGAAATATATTTTTCATTTACGGCTTTTATTTATCTGTTGTGAATGGGGATGCAGGCAAGCCTTCTTTATTATACAGGTTAGCCCCATCCGGGTTATCGGCCCAGGCATAACGTACATACCTGGGATCTGGAATATCATCACTCCATACGATCACCTTATCTCCCTCGATCTTTGCCTTCGCCCAAACATATTTTTTGTCGGCGCCGGCAATGGCAAACTGGTTTAATTCTTCTCCGTCATTTGCTATTAACCCGCTACCCGTATTTGTAAAACTGATGACCATTTTGTTTCCATCAATTGCAGCCGACCTGTAAATGGGACCGGAGTGAACAATGTTTTCGTCGTATGCAAGTTTTTGTGCCGCTAAAGCCAGCCGTAACCCAATATCTTTTTTATTATCGGGATGAAGTTCATTCCATTCACCCAGGTCGATGGTTACTGCCATGGCTGTGTTTGGAACAGACAATGTTCTTAATTGTGATTCCCGCAGCCTGGCCCAGCTGCTTTCGGAAGGCAGGTAGTTCATGTCGCCGAAATTTGGAAGTTGCACATAAAGAAAAGGTGCAGTTGACTGTTGCCATTTGTTGCGCCAGTCGGAGATCATTGCCGGCAACAATTTTTCATACTCTTCCGGCCGCCAGGTATTTCCTTCGCCCTGGTACCAGAGAAAGCCTTTGATTGTATAATTGATCAATGGTGCGATCATGGCGTTGTATAAAGCCGTTGGCTGATCTTGTGCCGGTACTCCTCTTGCAGGCGGGCCCTGTCTTGGTACAAAAACATCGGCAACCTTATATTGCCAGGTGCCTTTAAGATCGATGGTATCATTTCCGGCAAACAGGCAGTAGGGCTTATCCGGAACAAAGCCTCCTTTACCGGCATTGTTGATCACCCTTACCACGAAAATATTTTTTCCGGGTTTTAGTATGTTGGCAGCAACAGCATATCTCCGTTGCGGATATTGATACGTGGTATTGCCAACCTGTTTTCCATTGATGTACAGAACATCGGCATCAACGATCCTGCCTAAAAAAACTTTTGCTGCCATACCGGTCATGGATGCAGGTACATTTACTTCTTTCCTGTACCAAACAATTCCATCCAGGTCTTTTATTCCCTGGTCTTCCCAAAAGCCGGGGATGTTTATGTTGTGCCAGGCTTTTGGAATGTAAGAAGTATCGTACCATTTTATGGGGCCGGTCAATCCTTTATCAACAGGTTGAGGTCTTGCATTGGCGATCGCTGCATTCCGGTTGGCGCTGTTCACATAAGCCGTGTCTTTATTTTTCTGAATGGTATTTATTGTTGCAGGAAACTCTTTCAGTCCTTCTTCGCTTGTCCATGCTTCAATAGGCGGACCACCCACACTTGAATTGATGATGCCGATGGGCACATGGTATTTTTCAAAGAGTGTTTTTGCAAAAAAGAAAGCCACCACAGAGAAGGGCCTGACATCTTCTCCTACAGCCGGTTTCCAATAGCCTGAAGGGAGATCAGCCTGCGGACCCTGCAGGCTGGTAAGGGTTGGGATCCAGAATTGCCTTACCTGCGGATAATTTGCTTCTGCGATATCTTTTGCATAGGTCACATCGTGAATATTCATCTGGTGCACCATATTGGATTGACCGGAGCAAAGCCAAACATCACCGACCAGGATATCGTTCAGCGTAATTTTATTACTGGCAACGATGTCCATACGATAAGGCCCACCAGCTTTCATTGGTGGTAAAACAAGTTGCCATCTGCCATCTGCGCCGGCTTTTGTTTTGTAAGTTTTTCCATTGAACGTTATGCTTAGCTTTTCTTCCCTGGCAGCCCAGCCCCACAGATTTAGCCTGGCATCTCTTTGCAATACCATGCTGTCTCTTATCAGCCGGGGAAGTTTTACCTGTGCCGATATCGGAGAAGAGGCAAGCCATAAACTCAACAGCAGCAAGATTTTTTTTCTGCTCATGATATATTGTGTCGGGCGTTTTGGTTTTATATTTTTTATTACTTCACGGTTACTGATTTACTCAGTACATTGGAAGTTGTTTTATTTTTTACTCCCGGTTGCCCTCCGCCCACACTTATCATTACTGAACCTTTTGGCTGGTACAACTTACCTTCTTCATTTACCAGCGATAATTGTTCGGGGCTTAGCGTAAACGAGATCGTTTTGCTTTGTCCTGCTTTTAATGAAATGCGCTGGAAGCCTTTCAGGGCTTTAATGGGCGCCTTTGAAAAAACATTCAGGTGCGATACATACAACTGAATCACTTCTTCTCCGTCTCTTTTGCTGTTATTAGTTACTCTTGCTTTAACTGTAATACTCTTTCCGGCGCTAGTGGAAGAATGGGCCGTGAGCATATCGTATTTAAACGTTGAATAACTTAATCCATAACCAAAAGGATACAGGGCTTCGCCGGTAAAGTAGCGATAAGTCCTTTCGGTCATATCGTAATTATTAAAAGCAGGGATATCGCTGTCGCTTTTATAAAAAGTAACCGGTAAACGTCCGGCAGGATTATAGTCGCCAAACAACACATCGGCCACAGCAGTACCGGCGCTTTGTCCGCCATACCAGGCATTAACAATGGCCGGAATATTCTCTGCTTCCCAGGGGCTGGCAAGGGCGCTGCCCGTCATCATTACAAATACAACGGGTTTGCCCGTTGACTTCAATGCCTTCATCAATTCAGTCTGCACAGCAGGTAATAAAATACTTGTGCGGTCGCCACCTTTGAAACCCGGTACGGCTACCGGCATTTCCTCGCCTTCCAGTTGCGGAGAGATGCCGCCAACAAAAACAAGGGCATCTGCATCTTTGAACCGGGCAGCCAGTGCAGCAAAATCTGTTTTTACATAATTGCCCGCAAATAGTTTTACGGTAGCATCACCCTCCGATTGACGAAAGCGCATTTCAATTTTATAGGAGCCGCCTTTTTTAACAGCGAAGTTGAATATCTTGCTTCCCCAGCGGTTTCTTTCCCAAACATCCACCATCACACTGTCGTTGATCAAAACCCGGTAGCCATCGTTTGCTTCAGATTCAAAACTCAATACCTCATCTTTGGGGGCTGTTATAAAAGTAGTGTAGCGTGCTGCATAGTGGGTTGATTTCAAACCGGGATAGGGTGTTTCGCCTTCGGGCCAGTGATGATTGATCTCTTTTTCAATGGTGGAGAACACAGGAGTACCTTCCAGTTTTTCGTTATCGAAATATTCTGCCATCACCCCGGGTTTGCCATTATACTGGTAAAGAGAAGTGATGTCTTTATGCACCAGCAGGGTATCGTTGGTGAAGTTGATGGCCTTTTCATAAACTACTTCCGTGTTTGACCCGAGTTTTTCTTTGATACCCTCCAGTACACTTACCACTTTTGAAGGCGTTCCGTTGTAGTTACCCAGTATGGCGATCTTGTTATCGGCGTTGGGGCCCAGCACAACGATCTTTTTTATTGTTTTTGATAAGGGAAGTGTATTGCTTTCGTTACGCAATAACACAACAGATTGCTGCGCCATCTTCAGTGCGTGAGCTTTGTGCTCCGGCGCCTCCAGTTTGGAAAAAGGCGTTCGTGCGTATTTCACCATGGCATCAGCATCGAACATACCGAGGCGATAGCGGATGGTGAATAATCTCTTCAGCGAAATGTCAAGCTGCCCTTCTTTTATCATACCTGTTTTTACCGCATCCAGCAATGTTCTGTAAACCGTGTTGCCACATTCCACATCCGTACCATGCATAACGGCATCCACTGCAGAAGCGGTTGCATCCTTATGTGTTTTGTGATAGCGGAAGAAATCATCTACGGCCCAGCAATCGCTCGTTACATAGCCGGTGAATTTCCATTGATTGCGGAGGATATCATTCATCAACAGGTCGTTGGCACAGCAAGGCTGGGTATTGATGGCGTTGTAGGCGCACATCACGCCGGCCACTTTTGCATTCACCACTAATTCTTTAAAGGCGGGCAGGTAAGTATCCCAAAGGTCATACGGGGACGGATTGAAATTATCCGAATGCCTGGTTGGTTCGGGGCCGCTGTGTACCGCAAAATGTTTGGCGCAGGCGGCGGCTTTTAGATACTTCGGATCGTCGCCCTGCAGGCCATGCACAAAAGCCCTGGCTAACATAGAGGTCAGGAAAGGATCTTCGCCATATGTTTCCTGTCCACGTCCCCAGCGGGGATCACGAAAGATATTGATATTGGGTGTCCAGTAGGTGAGCCCGAGATAGCGATCGCCTGTTCTGTTTGTTTCAATGGCTTTATTTTGAATGGCCCTGCCTTCGGTTGCAGAATAATCCGCCATTCGGTGCAGTGAATTGGTATCCCATGTTGCTGCCATTCCTATGGCCTGGGGGTAAGACGTTACTTTGAATGGCGTTCTTGCCACACCATGCAGCACTTCATTCCACCATTCGTATGCAGGAATGCCTAGGCGTGGAATGGCCGGCGCTGCATTCAGCATCTGTGCTACTTTTTCTTCCAGCGTAAGGCGACTGATCAGGTCATTCACCCGTTGTTCGGTGGAAAGTTTGGTATTCCACATGGGGAATGACCTGTAGTCCTGTGCATGGGTGATCAATACCAACAGGCAGGCGGCTGAGAAAAGTAGTTGTTTCATTTTATTATTTTAAGAACATGATTTTGCATTCGGGATAGAAACACGGATAACGCTGATGAAGCGGATCAACGCAGATTACCAATCAGTGGAAATCTGCCGTATCCGTGTCATCCGTGTTTCTATTACCTGGTTATCGTTTCCGGCGGCCCGAGATAACTCGGTTTTACGCCTCCGAAATCAATTACCAGTTTTTGTAAAACCACTCCGGGGTTTACCATCCAGTACTTTAAAATGTGTTTTCCGGGTTGGGATATTTTATGTGCAGTTGTTTTAATAATGATGTTCTCACTCACCCATTTATTCCAGATGCCGCTGCCGGTTGTTTTGTCTTCTTTGTTGATGCTGATGATCTGCGGCGTTTCGTTGTCGATGGATACAGCATATTGCAAACCCTGTTCTGTATTATGAAAATTAAGGGTGGGGGAGAAATAAGCAAGTAATTTCAAACTGTCTTTGCTGTAAGTATAAAATTCATATTCAACATGCGGTGCATTGCCGCCGGGCTTTTGTTCGGCTGCCGTTACCGGGAAGGGAGTAATGGCCGAGCCGGTTCTTCCATGATCGGGCAGTACGTTCCAGCTGATGCCATTTGCATTAACGGCTTTTGTAAAATGCGACGCATCTATAGAAACGTATTGTTCTTTCTCTGCAAAAATATTTCCCTTTTTACCAGCAGGAACAACTGCTGTTCTCTCGTCAGCAATGAATACCCCGGGCTGCGGAACAACAGAGTCTTTAGGAATATATCGAACATCGGGCATTTTCTGCTTCAATGGCTGTTGCCAATAGGTATATCCAATATGTGTCTGGCTCATCATATGGTTCCACTTACCATTGCCCAGCTGATGATATTGCTGCGTAATGAGTGAATCATAATTGTACAGCGATTTCACCCTGTTGGCATGTTCATTGGCAATGGCATACCCTTTTTTATACCTGTCCCTGTTAAGGGCCACATTAAAATATAATTCATTCAGGTTAGCACAGGCTTTAACCGGGTGTAAGACCAATTGAAAATAAGCATCACGGTATTGCGCCGGAAGGAAGTTATTTATTTTTTCCGCTCTTGCGAACAGGTCGTTATAGATCCTTACCACGGTTTCGGCCTCGTAATAATTTTCCAGGCTGTATGTATTTGCATCCAGCAGTTCCGGTTTTCTTCTTCCATTGAATTTGCTGTATTCAGAAAGAATGGCTGCGATCTCTTTTGCATGTTCATTGCCAAACTGTTCAGTGCACCATTGCTCCGTGTATTTTTGAAGGTCCCCGGCATTAATCTTTTCCGGGTTCCATGCATAATCCAAAAAGAAAGAAATGGGGAATTCCATTGGCTTGATATCTCCTACGTTCACGATCCATATCTGCCTGGCATTGTATTCCCATGCCAGGTGCATTTGTTCCCAAACCCTGGGGATGGGATTTGTATTAAGCCATTTATAATTCCTCGGCCCGCCTACATAATCGAAGTGATAATAAATTCCGTAGCCGCCTTTTCTTGGTTTCTCATTCAGCTTAGGCAGCTTTCGGATATTGCCCCAGTTGTCGTCGCACAATAATAAGGTTACGTCATCCGGTACCCTCATGCCTTTATCGTAATAGTCCTGCACTTCTTTATACAATGCCCACAGTTGCGGTGTTTCTGATGCCGGCTTGCCGGTAACGTCTTCAATGATCTGGCGCTGGTCTTTTACAATTCTTTCCAATAAGGCTGTTGCCGTTTCCCTGCTCATGGGCTCATCGCCATCGCCCCGCATGCCCACACTTACTATTTTTTCGTTCCATGCCCGCTGCATACCAGCCCGCCAGAATTCTTTTAGCCCGGCTTCGGTGCTGTCGTAATTCCATTTTTTTCCATTGCCGGAATACTTCCATTCTTCATGCGCCCTCATCAGGGGCTCGTGATGTGAGGTGCCGATCACAATACCGTATTCATCTGCCGATCGGATGTTCAGTGAATCGTCGTAATAGAATGCATTGCCCCACATGGCCGGCCACAGGAAATTTGCTTTAAGGCGAAGCATCAGCTCAAAAACCTTTTCATAAAATTGATGGTTAAAACCTCCGAATTTTTCTTTGCTCCAGTTGCTTAATGCAGGCGCTTCATCGTTGATGAAGATTCCCCTGTATTTTACTTTAGGGGCATCGTTTATAACAACCCCTGTTTTAAAATAAATGGATTGCTTTTTTTTAACCGGCACATCTGCCCACCAGTACCAGGGCGATACGCCCAATTGTTTTGATAATTCAAAAACCCCATAGGCCACGCCCCGCCTGTCGTTGCCGCAAATTACCAGGGCCGATTGTATATTCTTGGTTGGATCTTTTACCGTTTGTATGGAATAGGATTCCCATTTATTTTGTGGCAGATTTATTTTCCTGAGTTTGATCCATGCGGTAATTACAGAAGACCTTTCTGTACTGCCGATCACGATCACTTTTTTAGAAAGACCGGGTATGTTGTTTACGATGGTAAGCTTTTTGCCGGTAACCATTTCAATGTCTTGCCGGAACAGTTCGGCCGATTTTTTTACCAGCGGAAAGTCATTGGCATCAACATAAATAACAGCGTTGTCAATAGAAAAAGAGCTGGCTGATTGTTTGTCAGAAATTATTTGCTGGGCAAGAACATTGCCGGTAAAGAACAGGAGCAGACCAAAAAGATATGACCGTTTTTTATTCATAAGCAAACAAATGACCTGTGCTGTTTAAATAATAAGCTAAGAGCATAAAGGAGAGAAGAAGAAAAGGGGAAAGACTAATCGCCTCTCTATTGATCTCTTAGCTGGATTCACTAAAACCCGATCGAATTGCCACCATCTACGGGCAACACCACACCGGTAACATATTTAGCCCCGTCACTTGCCAGGTATAAAGCAGCAGCGCCAATATCTTCGGGTTGCCCCATGTGGCCCATTGGGGTACGACTGAAAACTTTTGCTTTTCTTTCCGGGTCACTGTCCAATGCCTTTGCCGTCATGTCGGAATAAATAAATCCCGGCGCAATGGCATTTACTCTTATACCGTTTGGTGATAACTCAGTTGCCATCGCTCTCGTCATTCCATCAATGGCTGTTTTGCTGGCGCTGTATGCAATTACTTTTGGTAAACCATACTGTGCAGCCATAGAACTGATGTTGATGATGCAGCCTGAATTTCTCGGGAGCATATTCTTCACTACTTCACGGCTGATGCTGAAAACAGCGCAGATGTTGGTAGTGATCACTTTCTGAAAATCTTCATCTGTTACCTCAGTGAATATTTTTTTCATGTTGATGCCGGCATTGTTCACCAGGATGTCAATCCGTCCAAACTCCGATATTATATTTTCGATCAAAGCCGGAACAGTTGGAAGATTACTAAGGTCGCAGGTTTTATAAAAACAATTCTCTCCCAGTTGTTCTTTGGCTGTTCTTAATTTTTCCTCATCCCTGCCCACGATTATGGTGGTTATATTGTTTTGTGTAAATGCTTTTGAAATGGCAAATCCCAGCCCGGATCCTCCCCCGGTAACAATGGCTACTTTGCCCCCATCCCCTAAAGGGGTGTTAATAGATTCCATAATTTTTATTTTCTTTCATTTTTGTTACAAACCTGTAATGCGTCATTAACCTAAGTTCCTCTTTAGGGGACAGGGGTTTTAATTGCCCGGCGCAAACGGAAAGCGCAGACTTTTATAATATTCCAGTGTTTTGTCGGGCTGTTCATAGCCAGCGGGTATCGGCATCTTACTGAATGTCTGGAAATAGAGCAGGCATGCATTGCGCCACCATTTCGCTTCATCAATCTGTATATCCAGCAACATCCTTACCTGGTTGAATCGTTGTTCGTCAATTTTATTCTTTTGTTTCAGCCATTCATTACGCATCCAGGTGACCTGGCGGGCCCCGCTGTAATATTTCTCACACAACTCATTCCACAATGTTCTTCCGCTTTTCATTTTATGGTTCCAGGAAACGTGTTGAAACCACAGTAAATATTTTTCATCGCACGTGTTTATATCTTCCCATTGCTTCCTGGCTTCGGGAAAATACTGTGCAAGGGCATTGCTGCCGGTGGAAGTTCTGTTGAAGCCGATGCCCATGCTGTCGGCTTTATGATAGTATACCGGGTTCCATTCGGGCCTTTTTAAATCGTTTATCCAGGGAGCCGGCCCATAATGATGACCGGTACCCATGATATGGTGCAGGCCAAGGGGGTTCATATAATCCACCATTATTTCCCTGCTTTGCAGCATTACTGTTTTTATGGATTGAAGGAATGAGGCATCGTTGGTAAAACTCATCCGAAGCCATTCATCTGCGATCTGTTCGCTTGTTAGATCATAATCCCATTCCAGCCTTCCCAGGCAATACCAGTTTGCCTGTGCCATAGGGTGACCGCACCAGTTAATGTCGTTTCCAATATTGGCAACACCGGTCATACCATTTAATGAATGGTTATCGATGCTTCCGTCGGTCACTTCGGCAACCGAACTTCCTTTGCCCTTGCAATAAGTATCGCTGTTCAATACTTCTTTGTATAGCGGGGCCAGGTAAACCCAATTGGTTGCCTGGCCAAGATATTCCTGCGTTACCTGTACCTCCATCATCAAGGGTGTTTTTGGCATGGCGCCAAACAAAGGATGAAAAGGCTCCCGGGGCATAAAATCAATGGCGCCATTCTTTACCTGCACCATCACGTTGCTTTTGAATTTTCCATCCAGCGGAACAAAATCATTGTAAGCCTGCTTATGCCGGTCAACCGGGTTTTCGGCAGCATAAACAAAGGCCCGCCATATTATAATTCCGTTGTGCGGCGCTACTGCATTGGCAAGCATGTTGGCGCCATCGGCGTGTGTTCGTTTATAATCCTGCGGGCCAGGCTGTCCTTCGCTATTTGCTTTTACCAGGAAGCCCCCGAAGTCCGGGATCAATGAATAAATTTCTTTTGCTTTATCGTTCCACCAGTTTTGTACGGAATCGTTCACCGGGTCGGCTGTTGTTAATTTTCCAATTTCAATCGGTGCGCTGAACCTTGCGGTGAGAAAAACTTTTATACCATACGGCCGAAATAAATCTGCCAGCGCTTTCACTTTTTCAAGATAAGTTTTGGTGAGTATGGTTGCGTTGGCATTTACATTGGTCAATGAAACGGCATTAATGCCAATGGAAGCATTGGCCCTTGCATAATCAATATAACGGGGATCGGTATAACCAGGGAGTGTATGCCAGTTCCAGATCGACATGCCGGCATATCCTCTTTCAACATACCTGTTCAGGTTGTCCCAATGGTTAAGCATCCGGAGTTTTAATTTTGGAACAGAAGTGATGCTTAAATTCTCAATGGATTGATTGGTTTGCAGCAACCGTAGGAAATGGAATGTGCCATATAAAAGACCCATGTCTGTATTGGCGGTAATGATGATCGTTTTTTTTCCGGCGGAAGTTTTTGTAAATATTCTGTATCCTTCTTTACCCAATTGACCGGATAGCTGGCTGATATTATCAATGCCTGGCAGGTGGGCAATCGTTCCGATCCATAAAGAACTGCTTAAACCCTTAGGGATATTTGGTTTTATCTCATTGCCAAGCAAGCCCGATAAACCATTGTTTATTTCTTTACGAATAATATCGAACGTGGGAGAAGATCCTTCAACAGTAATTGTTTGAATGTTCTTTTTATATTGAGCAAGCAGGGCCGGATCTTTAATTTTATCATACCTGAGCCAAAGGCGGTATCCGTCTTCTGCAAACAGATAGGACGAAGTGAAAAAAATGCAGAATGCAGTGAGCCCTATTTTTACTCTAGCCAAGCTAAAACCCGTTTATTGTTTTCTTAAAGATGATTTTCTGATAATCAATTCAGACCTCACAACGATCGTATTGGTATGTTTGATGTTTGAAATACCTTTTAAGTGGTTGATGAGGTTACGGGCAGCTATTTCACCCATGTCGTTTCCGGGATATTGAATGGTGGTCAGTTGTGGCTCTATTAATTTGCAGATGGCATCGTTGTTAAATCCAACCACGGCAATATCCTGTGGGATCTTCACCCCATGCTCCTTGAGGGTTTGCATACATACGGCGGCAGAAAAATCATTGGTGATAAATGCACCATCGGGCAACGGTTTCATGTTGAGTATCTCGTAAGCTGCTTCCACACTGCGCTGTTCACTAAGGTCTTTTACAAGCACCAGGTTTTCGTCAAGCGATATATTATTATCGAACAGGGCATCTTTATAACCTTGGTAACGCTGGGCGTATACGTTTCTTTTAAGGCTTGCAGTAAGCATCACAATGCGTTTGCAGCCTTGTTCTATCAGGTGTTGGGTAGCCTGGTAACCGCATTTATAGTTGTCAATGATAACTTTTGTGTTTTCTATATTCTCTTCCACACGATCGAAAAAGATGACCGGTATGCCTTTTTCTTCAAAACGTTTATAATGTTCCAGGCCTTCGGTATCAAAAGCAAGGGAAGCCAATAGACCGTCTACTCTTTTATGATACAGGTTAAGGGCGTTCGCTTCTTCTTTTTCAAAGCTTTCAGATGAGTGAGCAATAATCAGGTCGTACCCGTTTTCGGCAGTTACCCGCTCAATGCCGGATAATACTGAGGTAATAAAGTTACTGTTCAACTCATGTATGATTACCCCGATGGTATTGGTCTTTTGTTTGCGGAGGCTGCTGGCAAAGTTGTTGTGGCGGTAGCCCAATTCCCTGGCCAGGTCCATTATCTTTTTCCTCGTTTTTTTGCTTACTACCGGGCTGTCCTGGAGTGCCCGGCTCACTGTTGCGATGGAGATGTTTAGCTGTTTGGCTATATCGTAAATAGTAGTCTCTTTTTCCTTAAGCATACAATCGGTTACATATATACTGGTAAAGCTAAAAAAAATTTTTTATAAAAAAAATAATGTAATCGGTTGCATTTTTCAAAAACTTCTCTATATTAGCATAGCCAAGCGGCGATTTTCTCTTGCTACTACCAAACCAACGATTGACTTGAATGCTTAAAAATTTCCCCTTTTTATCCTTTGTTCATGCGGCTTTGTTACAGCAGAGAGGCTTTTTCTTCTCCCGAAAACACTCAGTTTTTCATATGATCCCTTCCGAAAACAAAAACAATTGCTTTTTATTCCCATTACGGGAAAACTTAAAAACGTCTTTTAAATAATTTAAACAAAAACTTATGAAGAGGTTTACCAAAACAATTTTTTTAAAAAAACTGCCAGTCAAATGCCTTTCAATCATTTGCTGCATTGCCCTGGCGCTATTACAGCACCCTGTATTTGCTCAAAACAACATCACGGTTAAAGGGCATATAGTGGATGCTTCAGGAAATCCTGTAGCAAAAGCATCGGTAGTTACAAAGGGCTCCACAAAAGGGGTAAGTTCATCAGCAAACGGAGATTTTGAAATCTCTGTTTCATCAAATGCAACCCTGGTTGTTACTTCAGTTGGATTTGTTCCCCAGGAAATAAAGGTCAATGGCAGGGAATCAATAAGCGTGGTCTTGGTTTCTGCTGTAGGCGACCTGGGCGAAGTCATCGTAGTAGGTTATGGCAGCCAGAAAAAAATTGATGTGACCGGCTCGGTTGCAAGGGTTAATCTGGAATCAATGGGTAATGCACCCAATACCAATATTGCCCAGTTCCTGCAGGGAACCATACCTGGGCTTAACGTAGGGTTGTCAACCATTGCAGGAGGTACTCCGCCTATATCTATCCGGGGCCGGGTAACGCTGGGTGGCAGCCAAAATGTTTTGATCATTGTGGATGGTGTTCAGTATGCTCAATCCCTGTCTTCAATAAATCCCGATGATATCGCATCCATTGATATATTAAAAGATGCAAGCTCAACAGCAGTATATGGTGCACAGGCGGCAAACGGGGTTATGTTCATTACTTCCAAAAAAGGTAAGTACAATCAAAAACCACGGATCACTTTTTCAAGCGCCTACACATCTTCAAGGCCTACCAATAAAAATATTCGGCCGTTAAACCGCGAAGAATACCTGGAACAGTTTAAAGATGCATTTTATAACCAGGCTTTCCTGGGACCGGATTACCTGACACCCAATCCTGCATTCAACGTTGCAGCGGTGGTTGATCCAACCATGTCTAATCCATCCAGGACAAGTGTGTTGCCGAATAATTACGACTGGTGGGGTGAAGGAACAAAGACCGGCGGAATTTTTGAGAATAACCTTAGCTTCTCTGGCGGCGGCGACCGGTTCACTTATTTTGTATCTGGTGGCTTGGTAGATCAGAAAGGATATATAATTAATGATAAGTTTAAAAGAAAATCGATCCGTGTTAATTTAGAAATGAAGCCATTGAAATGGTGGAAGGTAGGGGTATTGTCTTCCGGTTCTTTTGTTAACCAGGATGGTGCAGAACCTTCCCTGGGAAATTTAACCATTGCGTCTCCTCTTCTGGTACCATACGATACTTCGGGTAAAGTAATACCTTTCCCAACCAACACGGTAGTGCCCAATCCGTTTAACACGTATTATGTTAATGATTACGACAGAACCCAATATTATTTTGCCAATATTTATTCTGAAATGGAGATCCCGTATGTTAAGGGGTTGACTTATCGTATGAATTTCGGAAACAACCTCCGCAACAGCCAGCACTATTATGCAAGCGGGTTTGACGGGGGATTAACTGGCCGTGCGTACAAAGAAGACCAGCACTATTATGATTATACATTTGATAATATCCTGACCTATACCAAAAGATTCCGCAAGCATGACTTTACCCTCACTGCTTTGTACGGAGCTATTGAAAGAAAATTCAGCAGAACATTTGCTGAAGGCATCGGGTTCACCAGGCTTAATCTTGGTTATAACGACCTTTCAAGCGCTACCACCAAAAACTTAACCACCAATGCATGGACCGAAGCCCTGAATTACCAGATGGGCAGACTTAATTATAAGTACAATGACAAATACCTGTTAACCGTTACTGTTCGCAGGGATGGATACTCGGCCTTTGCGAAAAATAAGAAATACGCCACCTTCCCTACTGCTGCACTGGGCTGGGTGATCTCCAGTGAAAAATTCATGCAGCGTGTGAACATAGTTAACTTTCTTAAGTTACGGGTTGGTTATGGTGTGGCCGGAAACCAAACACAACGGTATTCATCACTTTCCAGTGTAACCACGAATGCTTCTTATGTTTTTGGAGACGGCGGCGCTACCTCTTATGGTCAGAATGTAGCCACGATCGGCAATCCTGATCTTGAATGGGAAAAAACAACAGGCCTGAACCTTGGTGTGGATTTTACGTTGTTGAATAACCGTTTGGGTGGCTCATTGGATTATTACAATAACAATACCACCGACCTGATATTTCCTGTAAAGATCCCAACTATTACCGGCTTTGACGAGATCTTTACCAATCTCGGAAAGATCAACAACACCGGATTTGAAGCAGCGATCTCTTATAAGATCATGGACAAAAAAGACCTTAAATGGACTGCCAGTTTTAATTTTTCAACAAACAAAAACAAGATCAAAACCCTTACCGGTCAGGATCTGAATGGCGATGGTATAGAGGATGACCTCGTATCCAGTGGTTTGTTCATCGGTAAATCCATACAAACTATTTTCGATTATCAGGCTGGCCCTATTTATCAACTTACCGATACCAGGTTGCCAGGCTTCCAGGTAGGTAGCTTACGGGTGATTGACCAGGATGGCAGCAATACCATAACTGCCGCCGACAGGGTGTTTATAGGCCGGCAAGAGCCTGCTTACCGTATGAGCCTTTATAACGAAGTGTCGTATAAAAACGTTACCCTAAGCTTTTTCCTTAACTCTGTACAAAGCGGTAAAGACGGATACCTTGGAAATGAAATGCGTCTTTATTTCCGTGATGATAATGCCGTTCGTAATAACGACCTTAAAGGAGTTGATTTCTGGTCGCCAAGAAATCCAAACGGAAAATTCCCAAGGATTGTTTCCGGTACCCATTCCCAGGTAGAGCCAGCGATGTATGCAAAGAGGAGCTTTGTAAGGTTGCAGGATGTTTCGCTTTCGTATAACCTGGGTCCTAAAATGCTTCAGAAGATCAAGGCACAGGCAGTTAATATTTATGTGAGCGGAAAAAATGTTGCCACCTGGTCCAGTTGGGATGGATGGGATCCTGAAACAGGCCAGGGTTATGTACTGGACGGAAGACCCGTGCTTAAATCATTCACCGTGGGCCTTCACATAACTTATTAATCATTACTTGTTAAAAACCTTTTTATGAAAAAAATAAAATTTCTGCTGACAATGCTGGTTCTTCTTACAGGAGCGTTCTCCTGCAAGAAATCCTTCCTGGATGAAAAACCGCTTGACTCCTTGAGCGCTGAGAATGCATTTCAAAACAGCGCCGATTTTAGTGCTTCTGTTAATAATATGTACAGGCTGTTGCGGTCTGACCTGTATACATTCAATGACAACGATGTTTTTGACTATACGTACAGAACAGATATTGCCTATAACGTGTCAAATGCTTCTCCAAACCTCGTGGGTGAAATAAACCCAAATTCAAGCATCATGTCCAGGCAGTGGACGGCACTTTATAAAATAATTGCCGAAGCAAATACGATCATCGGTCGTATTCCTGCCTCGCAACTTACTAACAGCGAAAGAACATTGTTTGAAGCCCGTGCCCGTTTCTTCAGGGCCTATGTATACAGCCGCCTTGCTTATTTATGGGGCGGTGTTCCGCTTGAACTGAAAGAAGTTACAGCGCCCAAGGTTGACTATGTAAGAGCAACCCGCCACGAAGTGTATGTTCAGTGTATTGCCGACCTGGTTTATGCAGCGGCTAATTTACCGGGCATTACCGCTTCTTCTGTGAAAGACGGTGAGGTTACCAATGTTGCTGCCAACCATCTTCTAGCGGAAGTGTATATTGCCGACGGACAGTTTGCTAATGCCGTTACAGCTGCAACAGCAGCGATCACCAGTCCGGGCATGGCACTTATGACCGCCCGCTTTGGTTCACGCAAAACAGAAGTACCCGGGGATGTTTACTGGGACTTATTCCGCAAAGGAAATCAGAACAGGAAAAGTGGCTCTGGTAACACCGAGTCTATTTGGGTGATTCAGATAGAGACCGATGTACCTGGTGGAGCCGCCATTTCTACCACCGGCTTTGCTAGTGGGGATGGTTTTTCTCTTGAAAGGGTGCATGTGCCACTCGTTCGTGATCTGACCACACTTAATGGAACAACGAATGTAACGGCTGTTTTATGGCCGGCTAGTAACTATTCCAGCGGCGGAAGAGGAGTAGGTTTCCTAGCTCCTTCCAAATACTTCCAGGACAGCGTTTATTCATCTGACCCGGTAAATGATATCAGAAATGCAAATCATAATTTTGTAAGGAGATTCCTGGTTACCAACCCGGCGAGTCCTCTATACAATACGTTTATCGACTATCACAACCTGCCTCCCGGAACAAAGGGAACAAGTGGCGCTACATTAGTTTCTGGTGTACCCAGCAGGGCGCTCTATTGTTACCAGACAAAAGCTACAGAACCTGGCGGCCATCCCGCAAATCTTTATACGCTTCCGGCACCCTATCCCAATGCATTAAAAGGTGGCGCCGGATTTACATACCAGGACCAATACTTATTCAGGCTGGCAGAAACCTACCTGTTAAGAGCAGAAGCTTACCTGGGCGCAGGAAACACTGGTGCTGCAGCAGCTGATATTAATGTAGTGAGGGCCCGGTCAAATGCTTCACCGGTTTTACCAGGCAACGTAACGATTGATTATATATTGGATGAAAGGATCAGGGAACTGGGCGTAGAAGAAAAGAGGATGTTCACTTTAATGCGTTTGGGAAAATGGTACGACCGGATAATAAAATGTAACCCATATTATGTTCCGCAGGCACTTACCAAATACAATCTCTGGCCTATACCTACGTCTGAAATTGAAAGAAACAGGGGGGCAAAGCTTGAACAGAATCCCGGATATTAATCCAGGACCTGGCAGCATTGTTTCAACAAAGCGGTTACTATTTCTTTTTTGAATAAACAAAAAACAGGAGAGGCCCTTTCATCTCTCCTGTTTTTTTAACTGGAAAAATGATAGTTAAAAGGATTATGGTTATAAAATCATTTACTGCATATTTTCTAAAAAATTCCGGCAGTATGTTTTTATACGCCCTGGTGATGAGTCTACCGATAGCAGTTCATTCTCAGCAGGTAAAAAAAACGAGAGCACAGTACAGGGATCGCATCAGTATCAACGAAGGCTGGAAATTCAAACGATATACTGCCGATCCGGATAAGTTAATTTATGACGAACGTCCAATGGTTACAGACCGAAACGATAATGTGGTGGCAGATACCAAACCTACTGAAGCGGTATCGGTAGAAGTATCTGATAAGGTCTTAAAAAGATGGATCTTACCTTCTGCAAATGATTTTATCAAAGACCCGGCAAAACAGCACCAGCGGCCACCAGGTAACCCGGGCAATAGTTTTTCTTTTGTACAAAATAATTTTAACGACAACAACTGGGAGTCTGTAAACCTGCCACACGACTGGGCGATCAAAGGCCCGTTTTATGAAGGCACCCGTGCAGAAGTAGGTGGTGGTATGGGGCGTTTACCCAGCCAGGGAGTAGCGTGGTACCGCAGGAAACTGGATATTACCAATGCCGACAAAGACAAGTTCATTTACCTGGATATCGACGGTGCTATGTCGTATGCAATGGTATGGCTTAATGGAAACCTGGTTGGCGGATGGCCCTACGGATATAATTCTTTTCGCCTTGATCTTACACCGTATATAAAGCCCGGGGCCGATAACCAGTTGGCCATACGATTAGACAATCCGAATAATTCAGCAAGATGGTATCCCGGCGGCGGCATCTACCGCAATGTGTGGCTTACAAAACTAAACCCTGTTCACGTGACACAATGGGGAACATTTGCTGTATCAAAAAATGTTTCTGCCACTTCAGCAACGGTTGACCTGGCTGTTGAGATAGAGAACAGGTCAACAACAGATCAACACATCCGGGTTCTTACAGATGTTTATACATTGAACGATAAGTTTGAAAAGACCGGGATGAAAGCGGCCTCATTTCCTGTTTCAGAATTAACCGCAGCAGCCGGAAAGAAAAACAAAATCGAAAGATCGGTTCAATTAAAGAACCCATTGTTATGGGGTCCGGGCCCGTTGCAAAAACCAAATCTCTATACAGCAGTAACCAGGGTATATGCAAACGGAAAGGTCGTTGATGAATATGAAACCCGCTTTGGGATCCGCTCTTTAAAATTCGACCCCATAAAAGGCTTGCTGGTTAACGGAAGTGTTGTGCGTATCCAGGGAGTGAACCAACATCACGACCTGGGAGCGCTGGGAGCCGCCTTTAATTCAAGAGCTGCAGAAAGGCAGTTGGATATATTACAGGAACTCGGTTGCAATGCCATCCGTATGGCGCACAACCCGCCTGCACCGGAACTGCTGGATCTTACCGATCGAATGGGGTTCCTGGTGATCGATGAGATTTTCGACAGCTGGGAAAGAAAAAAAACACCGCTTGATTTTCACCTTATCTTTCCCGACTGGTACGAAGCGGATACAAGGGCCTTTATCAGGCGTGACAGGAATCACCCTTCCGTAATAGCCTGGAGTTTTGGTAACGAAGTAGGAGAACAATACACAGCAGATACAGGAGCAGTATTGGCAAAGAAGCTGCATGATATCGTTTGGGAAGAAGATAATACTAGGCCTTCCACCGCATCAATGAACTATGCAAAGCCGGGTATGCCCTTTCCAAAAGAGTCAGACATCATATCATTGAATTACCAGGGAGAAGGAATACGTGATGCACCTGCTTATGCTCACCTGAAAGGGATCAGAACATCGCCGCTGTATCCTGCATTTCATAAACAATATCCCGATAAGCTGATCGTAAGCAGCGAAACAGCATCTGCACTCAGCACAAGAGGCACCTATATATATCCGGTGTTTAACGGAATAAGCGCCCCGGTAAGTGATAGTACGGGAGGCGATCCGAAAAATAAATACGTAAGCGCTTATGAATTGTATACGGCACAGTTTGGATCATCGGCCGACAAGGTTTTTGCTTCGCAGGATAAACATCCTTTTGTGGCAGGCGAATTCGTTTGGTCGGGTTGGGATTATTTAGGCGAACCAACACCATATTATTCTGCCCGAAGTTCTTATTGCGGAATAATTGACCTGGCTGGTTTTAAAAAGGATCGCTTTTATCTCTACCAGTCAAGATGGCGCCCGAATCTGCCCATGGTACATGTATTGCCGCACTGGAACTGGCCCGGCCGTATTGGTGAAATAACACCGGTACATGTTTTTACATCGGGCGATGAAGCTGAACTTTTTTTAAACGGGCGTTCATTAGGAAAAAAGAAAAAAGCCGCATTTGAATACAGGCTGCGTTGGGATGAAGTGAAATACGAACCCGGCGAATTAAAAGTTATTGCCTACAGGAACGGGAAGATGTGGGCAGAACAAACGGTTAAAACCACCGGTAATGCCGATCGGTTAATAATGAATGCCGACCGCAATGTGATCATGGCCGACGGTGAAGACCTTTCCTTTATAACCATAAAAGTTGCGGATGAAAAAGGATCAATAGTACCCGGCGCAGCGAATAAAATAGTATTCAGTATTGAAGGCCCCGGTGAAATTGTAGCAACTGATAACGGGGATCCGGCCAACCTTGTTTCATTTGCATCAAAGGAAAGAGAAGCGTATTCCGGGCTTGCATTGGGTATTGTTCGTACCCATAAAGGCAAGCCGGGTAAAATAAAAGTTACGGCATCATCAGCAGGATTGAAAGCAGCAAGTATTCAATTGACAAGTAAATAGCGGGCGTTGCTTAACGGAATAAAAAATTATTAATAACAGATCATAAAATATAAGATCAACATTTTGGCAGTTAGTTTTCTCATATATGCAGTCGTTAAAAGGGAGGATGAATTCTTTCGTCCTCCTTTATTTTAGTTTGACTTTCGTCGGCCTTTTTAAATTAAATTTAGAAATTATAAAAAAGATATGTTGCTGTTAGGAATTGACTTGGGTACTTCTTCGGTAAAAGTTACTGTACTGGATGCAGTAACACAAAAAGCCGTGGCTTCCGTTCAGTACCCCGAAACAGAGGCAGACATCATTTCACTGCAACCCGGCTGGGCCGAACAAAGTCCCGACCTCTGGTGGGAACACGTGAAGCAGGCCATACTCAAGTGCCATGCAACCAAACTATACGATACGCTTGATATTGCAGCCATCGGCATTGCGTATCAAATGCACGGGTTGGTATTGGTGGATAAAGATCAGCATGTGTTACGCAACTCCATCATCTGGTGCGACAGCCGTGCCGTAGCCATCGGCGACGAAGCATTTGCAAACATCGGAACAGAAAAATGTTTGTATCACCTGTTGAACTCCCCTGGAAATTTCACGGCATCCAAACTGGCATGGGTTAAAGAAAATGAACCCGCCCTCTTTGAAAAAATTGATAAGGCGATGCTGCCCGGCGATTTTATTGCCATGAAACTGACCGGTTCCATCACCACCACCACATCTGCACTATCAGAAGGGATATTCTGGGATTACCGGAACAACAGTATTTCAAAAGATATCATTGATTATTTCGGATTTGATGAATCGGTTTTCCCGGCCATCAATAATTTATTCTCTTCACACGGAATATTAAAAGATACGGCAGCAACCAGGTTGTCTTTAAAACCCGGCATACCGGTTTCTTATAAAGCGGGCGATCAGCCAAACAATGCGCTTTCATTAAATGTATTGCAGCCTGGCGAAGTGGCTGCCACGGCCGGAACCAGCGGCGTGATATACGGTGTAAGCGATCAGCTGGAATACGATCAGCAATCAAGGATCAACAGCTTTGCACACGTGAATCATCAGTTCAACAGGAACAGGATCGGCATTTTGCTTTGCATCAACAGCGCCGGCATTTTTAACCGATGGATAAAGAACCTGGTTGGCGCCAGCCGTTCTTATTCCGAACTGAACCATGCAGCCGCTGTCGTTGCAGCAGGTGCAAATGGTTTGATGGCGCTTCCTTTTGGCAATGGGGCAGAACGCATGTTAAATAACAAAGTGGTGGGTGCTCATTTTCAAAACCTCGATTTTAATATTCATACAGAAGCGCACTTAGTAAGAGCCGCACAGGAAGGCGTTGCCTTTGCATTCCGCTACGGGTTGGATATCATGCGGGAAAACGGCATGCAGCCATCTGTGATCCGGGCAGGCAGAACCAATCTTTTTTTAAGCGATGTGTTCACCAATGCCTTTGTTAACAGTACACAGGTGCCCGTGGAATTTTATGAAGGAGATGGAAGTTACGGTGCTGCCATTGGCGCCGGTATTGGCGCCGGCATCTTTAAAGATACTAAAGAGGCTTTCGGTAAACGGAAGCCGGTTGGTTCTGTAGAACCCGGAAGTCATAATATCCATGAAGAACTTTACCAGCAATGGAAAGGATTTTTAAAAGAGAAACTCAGCTATCTGCAAAATGAAAACGAATTAATCAATATAGCTTAACCAAAAAAATGAAGATGAAAATTGTAGCAGGACAGCAAGAATTTTTTAAAGGAATTCCACAAATAAAATACGAGGGAACCGGAACAGATAACCCATTGGCATTCCGCTGGTATGATGAAAACAGGATAGTGGCGGGCAAGCCGATGAAGGATCATTTGCGCTTTGCCTGTGCTTACTGGCACTCTTTTGTGGGCAGCGGCGCCGATCCCTTTGGAGAACCCACGCATATTTTTCCCTGGGACAATACTTCGACAGGCTCAGTACGTGATGCGGTAGAAAAAGCAAAAGATAAAGCAGATGCGGCATTTGAATTTATAACGAAGCTGGGTTTGCCCTTTTATTGTTTTCACGACGTAGATGCAGTGGAGTATACCAATGACGTAGCTGACAATGAAAAACGTTTACAGGCCATTACCGCATACCTTAAAGAAAAACAGGATGCCAGCGGGGTAAAATTATTATGGGGTACGGCCAATCTTTTTTCAAACAGGCGGTACATGAATGGCGCCGCCACCAATCCTGATTTTCATGTACTTGCTCATGGAGGGGCACAGGTAAAGGCAGCGCTGGATGCAACGATTGCATTGGGTGGAGAGAATTATGTTTTCTGGGGCGGAAGGGAAGGATACATGAGCCTGCTCAATACAAATATGAAAAGAGAGAAGGAGCACTTCGCAAGATTCCTTCACACCGCAAAAGATTATGCAAGAAGAAACGGCTTCAAAGGAAAATTCTTCATCGAACCAAAACCCTGCGAACCATCCAAGCATCAATACGATTACGATTGCGAAACCGTGATCGGGTTCTTACGTCAATATGATCTGTTGAATGATTTCAGCCTGAATATTGAAGTGAATCACGCAACCCTTGCCGGTCATACATTCCAGCACGAGTTGCAGGTGGCTGCCGATGCAGGCCTGCTCGGAAGCATGGATGCCAACCGCGGCGATTACCAGAACGGGTGGGATACCGATCAGTTCCCCAATAATATCAACGAACTGGCAGAAGCCATGCTGGTTATTTTAGAAGCAGGCGGCTTTAAAGGCGGTGGTATCAACTTCGATGCAAAGATCCGCCGCAACTCTACCGATGCAGAAGACCTGTTTCATGCACATATCGGCGGCATGGATACATTCGCCCGTGCATTGATCGTCGCCGATGATATTTTACAAAGATCTGACTACAAAAAAATAAGAGCCGAACGATATGCTTCTTTCGACAGCGGTAAAGGAAAAGAGTATGAAGCAGGAAAACTATCACTGGAAGACCTGAGGAATTATGCCATTGAAAACGGTGAGCCAAAGGTCATCAGCGGCAGGCAGGAGTACCTGGAGAATATTGTTAACCGGTTTATTTAAGTTTAGTGGGTTTAGAAGTTTAGGGTTCAGGGTTGAAGATATTTACTGATCATAAAACGAAAACTCCTTTCCCCCTTTAGGGGATGGGGGCACAGAACGGGATCCTGGGTCTTATTTAAAATATTATAAAACCAAAACGCAACGCTCATGAATTTTCTCGGCACAGTTGACTGGATATTTCTTATCCTGTATATGTTGGTGATCGCAGGTATTTCCATATGGTCTATCCGCAAGAGTAAGAACTCACCAACGGATTATTTCCTGGCCAACCGTAACCTGGGATGGTGGGTGATCGGCGCTTCCATACTTGCTTCCAATGTTGGGTCCGAACACATCGTGGGCCTTGCCGGATCGGCCGGTTCGTCCGGAACGGTGCTGGGGCATTATGAATTACACTCCTGGATCGTTTTGATACTGGGTTGGGTGTTTGTTCCTTTTTACATGCGCAGCATGGTGTATACCATGCCCGAGTTCCTGGAAAAAAGATTTAATGCAAAAGCAAGGCGTTTGCTATCGGTCATTCAATTGCTGAGCTATGTTATTGCCAAAGCATCGGTAACCATTTTTGCCGGCGCCCTTGTATTTAACCAGATATTGGGCGTGGAGTTCTGGACGGGTGCCATCATCCTGGTAGTGGTAACAGGCGTGTATACTATTTTCGGTGGCCTTCATGCCGTAATGTATACAGAAGCAATACAGGCTTTTGTTTTATTGATAGGTTCGGCAGTTCTTTTATTTGTAGGTCTTGATAAAGTAGGAGGCTGGAATGCCTTGATGAACGAATTCCCGAAAGAGAAACTGAATATGTTCCGCCCGCTCAGCGATCCTGAATTTCCATGGCTGGGTATTTTATTTGCGTCGCCCATTGTGGGTATCTGGTATTGGTGTACCGACCAGCATATTGTGCAGCGATGCCTGGCCGGAAGGAATGAGCAACAGGCAAGAAGGGGAACCATTTTTGCCGCCTACTTGAAACTGCTTCCGTTCTTTATATTTCTTATTCCTGGTTTGATCGCTTATGTGTTGCATGCAAAAGGACAATTAACATTGCCGCTTAATGCCGACGGACAAACCGATTATAACGCAGCCTTCCCGGCTATGGTAGAACAGATCATGCCGATGGGATTGAGAGGCTTGCTGGCAGGAGGATTACTTGCAGCGCTGATGGCCTCACTGGCTTCGGTATATAATGCATGCTCTACCTTATTCACCATGGATATTTACCAGAAGATGAAACCCGAAGCAGGAGAAAAAGAACTGGTAAGGGTTGGCCGTATTGCAACAGGCGTAGTGGTGATACTGGGTATGATATGGATACCGATGATGGGCCGTATTTCCAGTACATTATATACATACCTGCAAAGCGTGCAGTCGTACCTGGCGCCGCCCATTGCTGCTGTATTCTTATTAGGTGTATTCTTTAAACGCCTCAATGCAAAAGGAGCGTATACCGCCATGGTGGTTGGTTTTGTATTAGGCCTTATTAAACTTACCCTCGAATTGTTTAAGAACGACCTCAGCGGTTTCCTGTACGATTTCGCCACCATCAACTTCCTGTATTTCTGTATTTATCTGTTCCTGTTCTCTATTGTGGTAATGGTAGTGGTAAGCCTGCTTACGCCAAAGCCATCCGAAGAACAGATAAAGGGATTGACCTTTGCCACCACAGTAGCTGAAGACAAAGTGGCCAGTCGTGCAAGCTGGAACAGCCTCGATGTTATATTGTCGTTGATCATTGTGGCCATTATCGTATCGGTATTCATTTATTTCTCTCCATTGGGAGTAGCTAAGTAATTATTATTATGAAAATTGTAAAATACGGTTTATTGCTGGCAGGCATGTTTTGCTTCAGCGCCACGCATGCACAGCAGCCGGCATATAAAAACAAAAATCTTTCGCCGGAACAAAGGGCAAAGAATTTATTAAGCCTGATGACGGTGGATGAAAAAGTAATGCAAACACAATGTTTGTGGATACAGAAATCAAGGATATTAAATGCCGCCGGTGATTTTGATGAAGCAAAAGCAAAAGAAGCATTAAAAAATGGTCTGGGCGAACTGGGCAGGCTCAATGAAAATGCCGGGCCAAACAGTTCGGGCTATCATCCCAGGCAGGCAGCAGAACTTTATAATAAGATCCAGCGGTATTTTGTTGAGAAAACAAGATTAGGCATCCCGGTGATGACGCATGAGGAATCACTGCACGGTCAGCAAACCCAGGATGCA
>ERZ795044.956-NODE-956-length-26861-cov-5.847907_pt1 | contig 26861 bp, 23 predicted proteins | sample MGYA00375128_ERZ795044 | MGnify/ENA primary metagenome ERZ795044 (study PRJEB30173, sample SAMN05720213) | anaerobic digester metagenome | isolation source: active sludge of municipal wastewater-treating anaerobic digesters | place: USA | collected 2014-12-22 ... | reverse complement strand
ATCGACTTGGACGACTTGGCGGAGGAGGGGCTGCTGGAGCCTTCGGAATACTGGTCCGTCGATTGGGGGACGCGACCGGACGAGATCGATTACGGCCTGCTCTACGCGCGCCGCTACCCCGTCCTGCGCCGGGCCTGCGACAGGCTTTTGGCAGAGGAATCCGAGGACTATGACCGCTTCTGCCGGGAGCAGTCCCTCTGGCTGGAGGACTACGCCCTGTTTATGGCCATCAAGGGGAAGCACGGCGGCGGCTCTTGGCTGGATTGGCCGGAGACCGACAGGCTTCGGGAACCCGGGGCGATGGAGGCCGCCCGCCGGGAGCTCACGGAGGAGATCCGTTTTTGGAAGGCGGCGCAATACCTGTTTTTTACCCAATGGAACAGGCTCAAGGGCTTTGCAAACGAACGCGGCATCTCCATCATCGGCGACCTTCCCATCTATGTCTCCTGCGACAGCGCGGATGTCTGGGCAAACCCCGAGCAGTTTCAGCTCAAGCCGGACAGGAGTCCCGCGGAGGTCGCCGGCTGTCCGCCCGACGGCTTTTCCGCCGACGGCCAGCTGTGGGGCAATCCTCTGTTCGACTGGGACTACATAAAAAAAGACGGCTACGCTTGGTGGCTGCGGCGGATTGAATTTCAGCTTCAAATCTTCGACATCATCCGCATCGACCACTTCCGGGGTTTTGATTCTTATTACGCGATTCCCAGCGGCGACAAGACCGCCCAGCGGGGCCGCTGGCGTCCCGGCCCGGGCGTCGACTTTTTCCGCGCCGTCAACGAACGGCTTCAGAATCCCGCCATCATCGCGGAGGATTTGGGCTTTTTAACCCCCTCCGTCCGCGAGCTGCTGGCCTACACGGGCTATCCCGGCATGAAGGTTTTGGAGTTTGCCTTCGACAGCCGGGACGGCGGCAACGACTACCTGCCCCACAAATACCCCAGAAACTGCGTGGTATACACCGGCACCCACGACAACGACACCATCCGGGGCTGGATGGCCTCCGCCTCCCCCGCCGACGTGGCCTATGCCAAGCGGTATCTGCGCCTGAACAGCCGGGAGGGTTACCACTGGGGCATGATGCGGGCGGCCTGGGGCAGCGTCGCGGATCTGGCCGTTATGCAGATGCAGGACCTTTTGGGGCTGGGCAGCGAGGCGCGGATGAATCTCCCCTCGACCCTCGGGACAAATTGGAGATGGCGCGCCCTGCCCGGCAGCTTTTCTCCGGCGCTCGCGCGAAAGCTCCGCCGGGAAATGTCTCTCTACGGCCGGCTGCCGGAACAGAGAAAGCCCGAAAAGGCAAAATGATTCGCGGAACTAAAATACCGTTTCGATTTCCTCTTGCATTTTCATTTTATTGGCCTGTCCGCTGCTCCACATTTTTGCGGCAGTGTCCAAAAAAAGGAGGTTTTTCATCCGCTGGCCGGCGGTGTGGCGGCGTGGAGCCCTGCCGCAAGACTTCGGTGAACCATCGGAGAAGGAGCTGTTTCAGATCAGGTGAGGCAGTTTCACGGTCCATATTATGTCAACTGTTAGCTTAAAGAACATCGAGAAGGTCTATGAGGGAGGCGTGCAGGCGGTCAGCGACTTTAATCTGGAGATTGCCGACAAGGAATTCATTGTGCTGGTCGGTCCCTCGGGGTGTGGAAAATCCACCACCCTGCGCATGGTGGCGGGGCTGGAGGAGATTTCCCGCGGCGAGCTTTATATCGACGGCAGGCTGGTCAACGAGGTGGCGCCCAAGGACAGGGACATTTCCATGGTCTTTCAGAGCTACGCCCTCTATCCCCACATGACCGTGCGCGACAACATCGCTTTTCCCCTAAAACTCGCCAAGGTCCCCAAACCAGAGATTCGCGAGCGGGTCAACCAAGCCGCCGAAATTCTCGGCATCACCGACTATCTGGATCGCAAACCCAAGACCCTCTCCGGCGGCCAGCGCCAGCGCGTGGCGATCGGCCGCGCCATTGTCCGGGAGCCGAAGGTGCTGCTCATGGACGAGCCCCTGTCCAACTTGGACGCCAAGCTCCGCAACCAGATGCGCGCGGAGCTGATTAAGCTGCGCCAGCGCATCGACACGACCTTTATCTATGTCACCCATGACCAAACCGAGGCGATGACGCTGGGCGACCGGATCGTCATCATGAAGGACGGCTTTGTCCAGCAAGTGGGCACGCCCCGGGAGGTCTACGACCACCCCCGGAATCTCTTTGTGGCGGGCTTCATCGGCAGCCCTCAGATGAACTATTTTGACGCGCGGCTGCTGCGCGAGGATGGAAAATATATCGTCTCCATGAACGGCGTCCGCGTGGAGCTCTCCGAGGAAAAACAGGGCGCCCTCTCCGCGAAGGATGTGGGCGAGCAGGAGATCACCTTAGGCGTGCGTCCCAACCACATCATTTTAAACAATGGCGCAAACGCCGTGAATTCCTCCGTGGAGGTCTCCGAAATGATGGGCAGCGAGATACACCTGCACGCCCTCATGGACGGCAAGGAGGTTGTCATCATCGTGCCCACGCTGGATCTCGAGGGCAACCAATCCGAGCTTTTCGCCCCCGGCGCGGAGCTGCATTTCACCTTTGGCGGAAACGTCTGCCATGTGTTTAACCGGGAAGGGCAAAATCTCGAATACCTATGATAAGCTTCCTCCCATGACCGGCGCCGGATTTTCCGAAGCGGACGATGCCGAAAATGCCGCGCGGGGATCGGAGGAAATAACCCCTCCGTGCCCCGTTGGGATGGCGGCGAAAAGGCCGATAAAAACCGCGTCACGCATTGAAAACGCGGCGCATGGCATCCGGCGATGTTACCTTTGCTAAAAAAGCTCCCTTGGCCATGGCCAAGGGAGCTTTCGTTTCGTTTCCGGGGATTCTCAGCCACCGCTCACCGTAAAGCTGATGCTCCCGCTCACCTCCTGCGAGTCGGAGGAGCCGCCTGCCCCCTCGAAGGAAACAAGCGCCGTATAGGAGACGCTCACCTTCCCCGCCGCGGTCGGGAGGACATAGACATAGCAGTCGCCCACGATGCCGACCTCCGCGCTGCCGGAGAGGACCTCCGTGTCGATCAGCTCAAAATCCGTGATCTCGATGCCGGAGATGGAGTTTTCGTCGACATAGACTTTGATGCACAGAGAGCCGTCCGGCGCGCCCTCCACCGCGGCGACCGATTTGGCCGCCAACTTCACGGAGGTGGTGAGCTCCCTTGGCGTGACCTCCTCCGCGCTGACGACGGCCTCCCCTTCCGTGCCGGAGCCCGTGACGAGCTTCGCGCAGACGACGAATTTCTGGTTTTCGCCCAGAGAGTTGCCGAGGACGCGGGTGCAGGTTTGGAGCGTGAGGATCTGGTCGCCGGAACCGACGGAGATCCCGGTGTCGTAGAGGCTGCGCCTCTGCTCCTCCTCGATGATGGCCGGCACGTCTGTGCTGCCATCGTTGGTCAGATACTTAAAGTCCGTGGAGCGCCCGGTATTCACCGTGCAGTAGAACGCGGCGAAAACCTGATAGGTCTGCCGTCCGCCCTCCGTGTAAATATAGATGTAAGGGTTATTCGCCGCGAAAGAGGCGCTTTCATATTGCGCGAGCTGCGCGAATTTGATGTCGCCGCTCCGCCCGTACTGGATCGGCTGCCAGAGATTCGTCCAGTTGTGCCCGAAGATTACGGTGTTTTTGGAGGCGAGGTTGCCGTTTTCATCAAACCGCACGTTGCAGTCAAACCAGATCACGCCGGATTTGCTGGGGTTCCGGTAATAATCGAGCTCCCCGTATTCCGTATTCGACTCGCCCTTGACGATCGGGTAGCTGATGTTTGTGCCCGGGATTCGGATCCAAGCCTTGACGTCGGCGTTGATTGCCTTCCATTTCGCGAGATCGGCCACGGGATCGGACGAGGAGTACGAAACCGAGTCCCCCGCCCCGCTGTCCGCGGAGACGACGCCGCCGGCTTCGTTGGTGTAGGAGGCGCTCTTGTAATCCGCCGCCTCCGCCGAGGACTCCATGCCCTCCGGCAGCGTGAGGAAATTCACCCGGAGCCCGGTAAGGTCGATCTCCGTGCCGGAGGCCTCGTTTGCGACCGTGAGGGAATCGGCGAGGCCTTTCATATGAATCGCCGAATCGCCCGCGACGTTGAGGGCCTGCGTGTATCCGGTTTCCGTCTGCTCGTAGGTAAACCCGCCGCCGGTCAGGGCGCCGACCGCGCCGGAATTTTTCATGTAGATGCCGCGGCCGCCCGCGGCGAGGGCCCCGTCCCCCATCTCGGCCCGGAAGACGCAGCCGGAATTATAAACCGAAGCGCGTTCTCCGCCGGAGAGATCCAGCAGGCGCAGGGCGGCGCTTTCGCCGAGCGTGAATTCCGGCGGACCGGCCTCGCCCTCCCACCGCCATTGGAGCTCGGCCGGGATCTCGAGCGAGTCCGGCGTCTTGAGGTACGCGGCGTCCGCGCTGCCCCAAAGCTCCAGCTTCCCCGCATAGACAAAGACGGCGCTCACCGGAGCTTTGAGCATGAGGCGCGTGTCGCTGAGCATGTAGACGTCCCGAATGCCGCTCCCCGCGGGGATCGGCTCGGCGTCGGAGGCGCTTTCGCTTTGGCCTTCTGTATTGGAACCGGAGGCGGCTTCGCTTTGGCCTTCCGCGCCGGAACCGGAGGCGTTTTCGCTTTGGCCTTCCGCGCCGGCGGAGGCCCCGGCCGCGCCCCATCCCATCGAAAGGATCAGGCTTTCCAGTTTCTCCTTATTTTCCACGGCGGTGAGCACGGTTTCTTCCGCAGATTGCGCGGTCTCTCCCGCGGAGAGCGCCTCTCCCGAAGCGGGGGCCGCCTCCGAGGACAATGCCCCGGCCGAGGAAAGCGCTGTCTCCGAGGAGGCCGCCGCCTCTGTCTCCGGCAAAGCGGGGGTTCCCTCCTCCACAAGAACGGAGTTAAGCCCGCCGCCCGCGACGATCAGTTTCCGGGCGGTGACGCCTTTGAGCCGCACCGTCCCGTCCCCGACTTCCGGGGCAATATACAGGTAATCGGTAAAAACAGCGTTTTCGAGCACGACGCCGTCCGCCGTGATCACGCCTTTTTCGTAGGTGGCGGCCTCGGAGTAGGCGCCGGCCTCGGAATAGACCATGGCGCCCTCATAATCCGGCGCGTCCGCGGAGATTTGGACGGTCGGCTCCTGCCCGGAGGAAGATTCCTCCGCCTTTTCGCCGCAAGCGGACAGCAAAAGCGGAAGCAAAAGCAGAAGCGCGAGGAAAAATGCCATCCGTTTTTTCACGAAATTCCCCCCTTTGTCGATTCTTGATCCGATTATACCTTTTTTTACCCTTTTTGAAAAGAGGGCCCCGCAGGGCCTTTTTCTTTCAAAAACTTAATTTTTTCAGAAATAAAAAAGCGCGCTTGCCCCGGAAGCGGGAGAGCGCGCTTTCGCCGATTTTCAAAAATTATCCGAGCAGGTCGAGCGCCAGCTTGCCGAAAAGCAGGGCGAGCACGACAAAAATCATGTAGCGCACCCTCTTTGAGCCGCCCCGGATCGCATACCGCGCGCCCAGATAATTCCCCGCGACGCTGCACGCCGCGGCCGGGACCACCAGCCACAGCGCGACCTGCCCGTTTAAGAGCCAGACGGTCGCCGACGCGATGTTGGAGGCGAGGTTCGCGACCTTCGCGCAGCCGGAGGCGGTCAGCAGATCCATGCCGATCAGGGCGGTGAACGCCATAATCATAAAGGTGCCGGTCCCGGGCCCGACCATGCCGTCGTAGCAGCCGAGGCCAAGCCCGATCAGCAGAGAAAGAACGGCGTCCTGTTTGGGGTTCCTTGGGCGGGCCGAAGCGGAGGACTCGCCGCCGAAATCCTTTTTGAGAAACAGCGCGGCCGCCACCAGCGGCAGCGCGCACAGGATCACGATTTTCAGCGCGTCCCCGCTGAGCAGCAGGGCGATCCTCGTCCCGGCCGCGGAGCCGATCAGCGCCCCGATCCCGGCAAGCAGGGCGTATTTGAGGTTAATCTTTCTCTCGCGGATGAATTTCCCGGCCGCCGTCAGGGTCCCGATCCCGTTGACCACTTTACTCGTCCCGGCGGCAAGGTGCGCGGGAAAGCCGCAGAGCAGATAGGCCGGCAACGAGATCAGCCCGCCGCCGCCCGCGACCGAATCCACAAAACCCGCCAAAAAAATCAGCGGGCACACAATAAGGCAGATAGAAAGATAGTCCGGCAAACGATTTCACCGCTCTCACATAAAATCCGCGGATCCTTTTAAACGCAACACGCCAATTATATCTTCCGAAGAAAAATCTGTCAATAAAAGGGCGCGCCCGCGGAAAAATTTCTTTTTCTGCCGCATTGTGCGGAAAAAAGGCGGATCGCCGGAGCGGGAATCCGTTTCGTTTCGGACGGCGGTGGCAAAGATATGCCGCCCTCGGCGGGGCGCGGAGAGATTTCCCGGAAAAAGAATTCTTTTGATTTTTGGGCATGACAAGACGGCCGAAACGGTTCGCAAAGCGCCGTTCCGACCGTCTTATTCTATGCCGGTAAGTGTAAAGCGGTTTTGCTTTCCATTGGAAAGCGGCGCGTTTTTTAAAGCTCCACGTTCGCGCCGGTCTCGCCGCTGTCCGTCAGCTCGCCGTCCACGATCCGCACGATGCGCCTCGCGTAGGAGGCGACGTTGAGGTCGTGCGTGATGGAGACGACCGTATGGCCCATCCCGTTGATCTCGGCGAAGAGCTTCATGACCTCCTTGCCGGTCGCGCTGTCGAGCGCGCCGGTCGGCTCGTCGGCAAGCAGCAGCTTCGGCTCGCAGACGAGCGCCCGGGCGATGGCGACGCGTTGCTGCTGGCCGCCGGAGAGCTCATTCGGCCGATGTCCCAGCCGCTCGCCCATCCCAAGCATCGCGAGCTTTGCCGCCGCGGTCTTCTCCGCGTCCCGGTAGGCGGCCCCCCGCACCAGCAGCGGCATCATCACGTTCTGCAAAACCGTATAAGTTGAAATCAGATGGTACCGCTGGAAAATAAAGCCGATCAGCACGTTGCGGATGACCGTGAGCTGGCTGTCCCGCATCCGATGGATCGGGATGCCCGCGAGGTCGTACTCGCCGGAGGTCATCGTATCCATACAGCCCACGATGTTCATCAGCGTGCTCTTTCCGGAGCCGGACGGGCCGAGCACCGCGACATATTCCCCCTGATCGACGGAAAAGGAGACGTCCCGAAGCGCCTCGACGACGCTGTCGCCCATTTTATAAAGTTTATTGACGTGCCGGATCTCGATCAAATGCTTCATCGGCGTCACCGGGAAAGGATTTCCACCGAGGAGATCGCTTCCGTCCCGTCCTCGTAGGTGGAAAACGTCAGGCGCAGGACCATGCCCTCGGTCACGTCGGTGAAGTCCCCGCCGCCGATCGCCATCCCGGCCGGAAGGTCATAGACCTCCGTCTCGCCGGTATATTCGATCTCGACGGAACCGTCTCCCTGCCCGCCCGTGGGCAAATTGCCTCCAGTAAAGTCCCCGGAGGGCATGCCGCCCTCGCGGAAGCCGCCGGTCGGCCTCTCGCCGGTGAAATCCCCGGAGGGGGCCGTGCCCTGCCAAGCGCCGCCCGCGGGCGTCTCCCCGTTTATTTCGGGCGCCGAGGCGTCCTCCCCGGCATCCGGCTGCCCGCTCTGCTCCGTGGCGTCCCCCGAAACGTCCTCCCCCGCCGGAACCCCTCCGGGGACGGCCATGCCGCCTCCCTTTATCTCTGCGATCAGCAGGGTGGCCTCGTTGCCGACGATGGAATCCACCTCGCCGACGACGGTCCTCCGCGAAACGGCCTCTTTTGTAATGGAGGAGGCGTCGCCGGCCCCCTCCGAGCCGCCCGACCCGCCCGCCGTTTCGCCGCACGCGCAGAAACCGAGCAGGAGCAGCGCCGCCGCGAGCAATGCCATGATCATTTTCATAAAAGGACCTCCGTTTTGTTTAATCAAGTAACAGCGCCTCCACCGGAACCATCTTTGACGCCTTGTACGCCGGATAGAAACCGAAAACCGTGCCGGTCAGCACCGCGAAAACGACGGCGAGGACGTATCCGTAAACCGTCGGCTCCAGCCGGACGTCAAGCGCGCCGAGGAGCGGGTCAACCGCAAAGCTCGCCGCGACGCCGAGCACGCCCCCGACCGCGCCGATCGTGACCGCCTCGAGCACAAATTCCAGCAGAATGGTCCTGTTTGAGCACCCGACCGCTTTGAGCACGCCGATCTCTTCCGTCCGCTCTTTGACGGTGACGAACAGCACGTTCATGATCCCGATGCCGCCGACGATAAAGACGATGCTGGCGACCGCGAGCAGCATTGTGGAGAGCGTGTCGGCCGAGGAGGTCGCCGCCTCCATCACGCTGCCGGCGTCGCTGATGTCGAAGTAGCTGTTCGGGTGGTTTTCGGTCAGGATGGCCCCGATGTTGTCCATGACCGTGTCGATCTGGCCGACGTCGGAGGCGACCGCCGTGATCGTCGGGTCGGCCGTATTGCCGAAGATGTATTTCGTCGCCGTGGCGTAGGGGATGTAGATTGCCGTGTCCGGGCTGATGCCCGACGAGACGGAGCCCATCTCCTCGAGCACGCCGATGATCTCGTAATTTTTCCCGTCGATCGTCAGGTAGTCGCCGTAGGCGAGCTGCGGATAGGTGAAATACTCGGCCGCGAGGGAATAGCCGATCACGCAGACATAGTCCGCCCCATCGTTATGTTCCTCGCCGATAAAATCGCCGTAAAGAAGCGAAAGGTTGCTGACGTCCTGATAATTTTCCTGCACGCCGGCGACCGTCGCGGTCGTCTCCTCCTCGAGCTCGCCGCCGAAAACCGTCGTGTCGCCGCTGACGAGGATGGTCACCTCGTCGAGCCCCGCGACATAAGAAGCGATGTCCTCCACGTCGTCGGCGGTGAGCTGTTCGAGCCTGCTCTCAAACACCGAGCTGAATTCCCTGTTGCCGCTTACCGCCATGCCGCCGCCCTCGAAGCTCGGCATGGAGCCGCCCGCGCCGCCCGAAAATCGGCTGGGATCAAATTCTTCCATATTAAATTCCGCGCCGCCCGGGCCGCCGAACATGCCCTCCATCGCGCTCATATCGTACTCGCTGACCGAGACGTCGATGGCCCCGGCGTTTAGGTTTTTATATTGATCGGCCACGTCGGCCTTGCTGCCCTGCCCGATGGCGATGACCAAGACGATGGTGGCCGAGCCCACGATGATCCCCAGCGACGTCAGCGCCACTTTTGATTTGTTGCGGATCAGGTTGATGAAAACCATCCGCAGAATTTCACCGAGACGCAATACAGATCCACCTCCCGTCGGATACGCTCATTTGGAGACGCCGGACCGCGCGAGCACGACGTCCCCCTCCGCGAGGCCGGACGTGATCTCCACATAGGTGCCGTTGGAAAAGCCGGTGGTGACCTCCGCCGCGACCGTGTCGCCGTCCTCGCCCTTTTTGAGGACCGTCGCGACGCCGTTTGTGTTGGTGACCGCGGAGAGGTTGACGTAGAGGACGTCCTTGACCTGCTTTTGGATCAGCGTGATGTCCGCGCTCATGCCCTCGTACATCGTAAGCTCGTTTTCGCCCGTATAGCGGACGTTGACCGTGTAGCTGACGGTCGCCGCGCCGGCGCGGGAGGATTCCACGGAGATCGTGTCCACCTCGGCCTCAAACGTCTGATCCGGGAAGGCGGTCATCGTGACCTCGGCGGGCTCGCCGATATAGACGCTCAGAATGTCCTCCTCGGAGATCGTGATCGGCACATAGACGCTGCCGATGTCCGTCATCGTGCAGACGGTCTGCGTCCGGATGAGACCGGTATTCTCGTCATAATAGACCTCGATCTCGTCCCCGGCCTCCACGCTGACGCTCGCCACCATGCCGGTGCAGGGCGCGTAGACGACGCCGTCCTCCGTCAGGGTTTCCTTTAAATCCTGAAGCTCGCTGCTCAGGGAGTCGTAGCTCTCCTGCGCCTGATCCACGGCCTGCTGCAGCTTGTTGACCGTCAGCTCGTACTGCGTCGCGGCGGTATCCGCGCCGAGGGCGGCGGTGTCGTCCTGCTGCTGCGCCTTGAGCACGCCGGAATCATAGCTCAGCTCCGCCTCGCTGAGGCTCAGCTTCGCGCTTTCGAGGCTGCTCTTCCGCTCGCTCACCGCGGTTTTCAGATCGGATTTGTCGTCGTATTTGCCGTAATCCTCCTCCCAGTCCGCCGTTTCGTCCGCGTAATCGGAGGCCGCCTTGAGATAGGCGTACAGGCGGGCATAGCCCGCCTCCGCCTCCTCGGGGGTGAGGCCCGCCGTCTCTGCCTGTTCGAGGTAGGCGCTCTTGTTTTGTTTTAGCGTGGCGGCCGAGGAGCAGTAATACGTGCCGCTGTCTTTTAAAGCGGCAAGCTCATAGGCTTCCAGCTGCGCGTAGGTATCCGCTTTTTCGTCCTCCAGATCGTCAAGATCTTCCTCCCGGTCGTCGTAGTCCTCATAAAGCGTCTGTAGGTCGTCGAGCTCGTCCTCCAGATCCTCCACCTTTTGCTGCGCGGTTTCCAGCGCGGTCTCCGCCTTGCCGATGGTGACGCTTTTCGTATCTTCGGCCTGATTTCCGGTGAGCACCGCCGTGTCGTAGGTCTGAGAGGCCTTGAGGAGCTGCTGCTGCTGCTCCATTTTCGCCTCCGAGAGTTCCAGCGCGAGCTCCTGTAATTCGAGCTCATACTCCGTGATGCCGGCCTCGATGTCCTCAAGGTTCATGCGGGCCAGCGGATCGCCCTCCGTCACGAAGGAGCCCGCTTTCACATAGACCTCCTCCACGGACGCGGAGACGCTGAACGTCACCGTCTCGCGGTTAAGAGAGACCGAGGAGCTCTCGCTGTTGCCGACGGTGATGTCGCCGCGGGCGACCGTGTATTCCCGGTAGACCGGCTCCTCCTCCGCGGCGCTTTTCTGCGCGCTTTGCCAAAAGAGAAAGATCCCCCCGGCAGAGAGGCACGCCGCTCCGAGGACCGCCGCAAAGATCAGCCGCTTCTTCCACTTCCCCTTTTTCGGGGCGAACAGCGCCGCAAGGGCCGGGTCGATCTCCGGGGCGGACTGTTTTGCCGGAAAATCGTCTTCCGTCTCCGGAACCGGTATGCTTTCGGGATCAAGCAGTTCGGTAGTATCCATCGCATATCCTCCGTAAGTTGATTTCCCGATCAGAATACGTCCCGTGAATAGCGGTTTTTTGAAAGATTTATGATCGGCGCGTGAAGAATTGTGAACTTTTGGTAAATAAAAAGCGCCCTGTTTCCACAAGGCGCTGTTTGACGTTCGATGATAAAAAAATAAGACTGCAAGACGACCCGCCCCCGGCCCCGGCAAACGCGGCCCCGCCGGGCCGTACCCCGCCCGACGCCGTTTCGGCGGAGTGTAAAAGTCCCCGCAAAAAAAGTTTCCGCCCTCCGCCGACGCGGGTCATATTCCGAACTGCTCCCCGCGGCGGGCCTGATCGGAAAAGCGGGTTGGTTTTTTTTCGGGGAGAACGAAGCGTCCGGCCTCCCGGCTTACTCTTGCTCGGGGATCATCCGCTCCGCGACCGTAAAGATCCCCGCGTCGTCCGCGTCGACCGCGTAGCAGCCGCAGTTGGGCAGCAGGTATTCGTAGAACTCCTTCTGCGGGCGGGCAAAGGCCGACATCACCGCCATGATCACGCCGCCGTGGACGGCGAACGCGATCTCGTCAAGGCGCTCCGCCTTCGCCTCCTCAAAGACGCGCAGGAACGCCTCCGTGCAGCGGCTGTAAAAATGCTGCCAGCTCTCCCCGTTCGGCGGGGCGCCGCGGTCCGCGAGCCATTTCCCGTAGGCCGGGTCGTCCTTGATCTCCTCATAGGTTTTGCGCTCAAAGTCGCCGAAGTCCGTCTCCCGCATATCCGACACCAAGCGCTTCTCCGCGTCCGGAAACAGGATCTCCGCCGTCTCGCGGCAGCGCAGCATCGGGCTGACATAGCAGACGCCGACTTGCGGCATCTTTTCCGCGGCCCTTTGCGCGACAAGAATCCCCTCCGGCGCAAGGGACTCGTCGGTGGAGCCGATATACTGCTGCTTCAGGTTGCCCGGCGTCGCGCCGTGCCTTGTAAAATAAATCCTCATGCCGTCCGGTTTCCTTTTCCCTAACCTTTTATTTTTTGCGGGCAGCCGCAATCCATGCGGATCACTTCGTCGGCCCGTCCCGCGAGCCGGCAGCAGACGCGGCCCACCTTTTCGCGCCATCTGCGCTCAAACGGGTCGAGCGGGACGATGCCGCAGCCGATCTCGTCGCTTATAACGAGGATCTCCGGGTTGGCGGCAAGCAGCTCGTCGACCAGCAGATCCGGGTCCTCCCCGGCCTCCATGGCCTCTCGGACGCAGCGGTGCAGCCCACTCAGAATCTTCGCGCCCTTCGCGCTTTCCAAATCCATGGCCGCCTCCTCCGGGCGGACGCCCGCGAGCTTCGCGGCATATTCAAGCTTCCCGGAGCCGACGCCCCCGATGATCAGCTTCATAACAGCACCTCCAATTTTTCGATCGCCACGATCGCCGCCGGCGCGGAAAGCTCGCAGAGCGTCAGGAAGTAGCCCGCGAGGTCGCCGGTGATGCCGCCGAATTCGCGATAGGACATCCGGCGGTAATGCAAAAACACGGTCCCGGCGGCAAAAAGCGCCGCCGCACCCCGCATGGGCGAAATCCACAGCATACCCGCCGCCGAAACGAGAATCCATAGGCAGCAGGCGATCCGCACCGCCTTTGTGTCCGCGGCGTCGGAGAAGGTCGCCAAGAGGCCGGTGCCCCGCGCGTTTCGGAACGTGACCGCGGAGAGGCCGGAGAGCGCCCTGCCGAGCACGGGGGCGTACGCGAGCACGCCCGCCGTCCGCAGATCCACTCCCACCTCGCCCCAGAGGGCCGCGGCGGTCAGCAGGTAGATCGCGCCGTAGATCGCGGCAAACGCGCCGATGTGGGAGTCTTTTAGGATCTCCAGCTTCTTTTCCCTGCTCTGATGGGAGCCGAGAGCGTCCCATGTGTCGCAAAAGCCGTCAAAATGGATGGCTCCGGAGACGAGTATCGAGATGAGCACGCAGCCCGTCCCCTGAAGGAGCGCGCCGATGCTCAAAAAATCCGTCAGCAGCAGCCAGCCGAACAGCAGGCCGCCGGAGACGACCCCGACCATTGGGAAAAAGCAGAACGTGAGCGCCGGGGTGCCGTATTTCCAGACACGGTCCGGCATCGGGATCTTGGAGTACATGGCGAAGGCCATGCCCATCCCGCAGAGCATCTTTTTCACAGCGCCGCCCCCTTCTTCCAAACCGGGATGCCGCAGATCATCTGATAGACGCTGTCGGCTCCCGCGACCGCGTAGCGGGTCACTTGTGCGAGGCACCGGATATAGAGCTCGGTCAGAGCCTCGTATTCGACGCCGTCGGAGAAGACGTCGTTCGCGACGATCACGGCGTTCTCCGCTTTCTCAAAGAGCGCCACGAGGCCGTCCTCCACCCGCTTCACGGCCGCCTCCGGGTCTCCGCCCCCCTCGTGGACAAACAGCTCGTTGGCGGTCAGGTTGCCCAGACACTCGAGCAGGATCGTGGAGCCCGCCGGCACTTCGCGCAGGACGACCTCCGCGAGATCCCTTGGCGCCTCTACGGTGGAGAAGCCCTTTTGCGCGCGCATGGCGCGGTGGCGCTCCACCCGATGGACGCACTCCTCGTCGGTGATCCGCATGGTCGCTATGTATACTCTTTTTTCCCCGGAGAGCTCCATCGCGGTCTTTTCCGCAAAGGCGGATTTCCCGCAGGCCGAGCCTCCGTAGACGACGACTACCATTCTTTTCTCCTTGTGAACGTTATTTTTGCGGGGTATAGGCCTCGATCTTGGTCGCCTCGAAGGTCGTCATGTTGCGGTAGACGGCGAGCGCCATATCGAGAATCGGGAAAAGCGCGACCGCGCCGGTGCCCTCGCCGAGGCACATCCCGGCGTCGATCACCGTCGCGACGCCAAGATCCCCCGCCAGCATCCTGCCGGCCGGCTCCTTGGAGATATGGCTGCCCAGCATATAGTCCTTCGCCGCCGGAGAGACGCGCTGCGCGACCAGAGCCGCCGCCGCGCTGATGAAGCCGTCGACGACGACGGGGACATGATGGACCGCGCCGCCGAGATAGACGCCGACCAAGCCCGCGAGATCGAGCCCGCCGACCTTCCAGAGCACGTCGAAGGCGTCGTCCGGGTCGGGACGGTTCACCTCGACGGCTCGTTTGATCGCGTCGATTTTTTTCTGATAGCCCTCGGTGGAGAGGCCGGCCCCCCTGCCGGTCATCGCCTCGACCGGCTGTCCCAGCAAGACGGAGACGACCGCGCTGCTGGTGGTGGTGTTGCCGATGCCCATCTCTCCGGTCGCGAAGATGCCGTAGCCCTGCTCCTTGAGCTCGCCGACGAGGTCGATGCCGGTCTCGATGGCCCGCCTCGCCTCATCCGGCGTCATGGCCGGGCCTTTGGCGATGTTGCCCGTGCAGCGGCGCACGCACCTCTGGAGGATCTTCTCCCCGACCACAGGCCGGTAGACGCCGATGTCCACCGGAAATACGTCCGCGCCCGCGACCTGCGCCATCTGACAGACGCAGCTCATGCCCTTCGACATGTTTTCGGTCACGATGGCCGTGACCTCTTGGCCGGTCTGGGTGACGCCCTCCTCGACGACGCCGTTGTCCGCGCACATCGCGATGACGGCCTTCTTGCCGAGGGTCACGGATTCGTCGCCTTTCATCCCGGCAATCTTGATCAGATTGGTCTCCAGAACGCCGAGACTGTCGAGCGGCTTCGCGATGCTCTGCCACCGCGCTTTGGAGCGCCGGATGGCCTCCCCGTCCGCGGGCACGATTCTTTCAAGCGCCTCTTCGTACTTCATCAGAGTTCCTCCAAGTCTTTTTCTTTTATTTTACCGCGTTTCCCCTGTTCATTTCTTTCCTTTTTTGCTAAACTGGAATGGGGAACCGCTTTTTTCCGCAAGGATGCTTATAATTATACCACAAGCGCGGCGCGGGCAGGCATACCGCCGGCCGCCGCCATGGGCGGGCCATTCAAATAACCGCAGAATCGCCGCCCTTTGATTCTTTTTGCTATTATACCATAATTCTGCCGGAGGTGCCACTGTGAAACATCTTGTGAACGTCGTCAGCGAAAACGGCTGGCTCAAAGCGTATCGGGATCGCGAGGATATGCTGCAATTCGTCCATGACTGCCGCTGCGACGGCGTCGAGGTGATCCGCGGCGGCCCGGATGACACCGGTATTTTTACGCCGGATTACGTCGTCGGCTGCCACCTGCTCTTTTATCCCAACTGGATCGATTTCTGGAACGGCAACACGGCCTATCTCGAAAAACACTTCGGCACCCGCGCGCTCTGGGAGGGCTACTACCGATCCACAAACCGGGAGGAGTTCAAGAAACTCTTTCAGGCGGATATGGATTACGCCGAGGCGATGGGCGCCGAATACGTGGTCTTTCACGTCTCGGACGTCTCCAACGAGGAGATTTTCAGCTACCGGTGGGAGCACACCGACCGGGAGATCTTCGACGCCTCCGCGGAGCTGCTCAATGAGCTGACGGACGGGCGGGACTATCACTTCAAGCTGCTGCTCGAAAACCTGTTCACCCCGGGACACCATTTCATCGACCCCGCCGAGACCGAATACCTGCTCGACCACGTGCGCTATGAGAATAAGGGCCTGCTGCTCGACACCGGCCACCTGATGAACGCGAACCAACATATCACCGACGACGAGCAGGGCCTGCGCTGGGTGATGGACTGTGTGGAGCGCCACGGGGAGCTCGCGAAGTACATCAAGGGCGTCCACCTGCACCAGTCCCTGAGCGGCGGCGTGCTCGAGGAGATGCTCGCGCAGAATATCGTCCCCGAAAAGGATTTTTACGACTGCTTCGCCCAGTCCTACGCATGGATTTTAAAGATCGACCAGCACGACCCGATCACGAATCCGCTGGCGAACGATCTGCTCGAGAGGATCGATCCCGCGTATGTCGTGCACGAGATCTCCGCGCCGGACCGCGCCTCCAAGGTCGAGCGGGTCCGCCTCCAGATGCATACGCTGGGCCGCTGCTGACCGCGCTGGGGAGGGCCACCCGCGGACCGCGCCTCCAAGGTTGAGCGGGTCCGCCTCCAGATGCACACGCTGGGCCGCCGCGGACCCTCAAATAACTTTTGCGAGCGCCCGGGGCCCGGTGGTCATGTTGTGCCGGTCGGCGGCGGGCAGCGTTCCGGCCGAGAACGGCGCGGACGATCCCCGCCGAACGGGAGAAACGCTTACGCTTGCTGTAAAAGTCATCCGCTTTACATGTCCCGCGATGGGACGCCGTGGCGCGCGGAACCGGCGGCCGCCCATTCTCCAAGAACACAAAAAAACGGTATGGGATAATCCCATACCGTTTTTATTTTTCTAAGATCAAAGATCGTGGTCGATCTTCATCGGGCCCTTTCTCCAGACATTGTTGATCAGCGCGCCGATGATGATGACGTTGCTGGTCATATAGAGCCAAATCATTAAAATGATGAACGACGCGAGCGAGCCGTAGATCAGCGAATAGCGCACGGACAGGCCGATGAACCAAGAGAACACGGCGCTGACCGCCACCACCGCCACGGAGGCCACGGCCGCGCCGGGCAGGATCGCCGCGTGGTGGTCGCTATGCCAAGACGCGATCTTATAAAGAAAATACAGGAAAAGAAACAGGAATAACAGCAGCAGGCCGAATCGGATCACCGGCCAGAACCCCGTATATTTCGCGAGGCCGAAATACGGGTCCAGCAGCCGCAAGAGCCAGTTCCCGGCCACGATCAGCAGCGCGCCAAAATAGATCACGGCGAGCAGCAAAACCGTGCTCAAGATGCTGACAATATAGTAAAAGGCCGTGTGGTTGCGGCGCCCGCCGTAAATCTCCCGCACCATGTCCAGAAGCTGGCGGAAGGCCGCCGAGCCGGTCGTCAGATCGGCGATCAGGCCCGCGGTCAGCAGCGCCGGAGATTCGATCTTGGAGATATACAGCAGATAATCCTCGATCTGCCGCAGGGCGTCGACCGGGATCAGCTCAGAAAATTCCTCCAGCACCTTGATGAGATCCTGCCCCATCATGCCGAGGATCCAGTGCGCGCAGATCAGCGCCGGAAAGAGGGACAGAGAGAGATAGTAGGAAAGCGAGGACGCGCAGCGAGTGACGCGCTTATCAAAAAACATCATCACGGCGTCCGCCGCCGAATGCACGACAAACGTTCTTTTCAAACCGCACCTTCTCCCCTGTTGTTTACCAATATTATACTACAACGGAGGGGGAAGAAAAAGGTGCTTTTCTGTCGATCGGGGTTTTTCCGGCCGGGGAAAGCGGAAAAAACCCGCGCGCCGGGCGGCATGACCACAAATATCCGGAGGAATCCCCTCCATAAGCGCGCCTTTGGCCAACGCTCCGGGCGAGGGCCAAAAACATAGCTGGAAATATTCCCGGCGGGGCCTTACTCTCCGGGCGGCGTTCGCCTTTCCCCTTGGCCGGTGAGCGGCGCTGCCCGTGGAAACTTTTCAGTTCCGGGGGGCGGCGGCTGCCGTTGACTTTCCGCCTCCTCCGGGATAAAATAGAAAAGTATCTAAAACTTTTTGATCGGCGGTGGCAGCGTGGCGAAAGAAAAAATGTCCTTTGCGGAGGCGGACGAAGCGGTCCCCGAAAACGACGACCTGATGAAAGATAAGGTGCCGGACGAGGCGTTTCATAAAGTGCTCGATATCGGCAAAAGCATCGAGGGACGGAGGATCATCTTGGTCGGGCGCTCCCGCTGCGGGAAGACGACGCTGATCCGCCGCCTGCACCATCAGGATATGTCCTACCACAAGACGCAGGCGATCGAGGCGTACTCCGACGCCATCGACACCCCGGGCGAGTACACCGACACGCCGTTTTTCAGCCGCGGCGCGGTGCTTTGCACGGCCTACGAAGCCGACATCGTCTGCTTTTGCCACGACGTCGACAGCGATGTCTGCCGCCTGCCGCAGATGTTCTCCATGTCCTTCGCCCGACCGGTCATCGGCATCGTCACCAAGGCCGACGACGAGGACCGCGACCCCTCTCAGGCGATCGAGTTTCTGGAGAACGCCGGCGCCCGGCATATCGTCGTCACCAGCTCCGTCACCGGGCGTGGCATCGGGGAGCTGATCGATCTCATCAACAGCATCGACCTCGGCGATTATTGAGCCTATGATAAAAGAAGACCGTTTTGAGGAAAAAAGGTGGATCGAGCTCTCCGAACGGGCCTTTTCCCGTGAGATCCCCCAGCATACCGAGTTCCTGACGCTGGCGGAGCAGGAGCAGCTCGCCCGGCTCGCCCGCTCCCTGCCCTCCGGCTACTTTTTGGACGGCGGCTGCGAGGGCGCGGAGCGGAAGATCGCCTGCTTCGGCGAACCGGATCGCTTTGCCGGGGAGGACCGGCCGGTCGTCTGTCTCGAGATCTCCCCCGTCTCCGAGCGCTTCGCCGAGCCGCTCGCGCATCGGGACTGCCTCGGCGCGCTGATGTCCCTCGGCATCCGGCGCGGCCTGATCGGAGATATCTTGACCGCCGGGAGCGGCGCCTATGTGATCTGCTTGCGCTCCGCGGCGGACTACCTTGCGGAAAATCTCAAGGAGATCCGGCACACCGCCGTGCGCTGCCGCCTTGCCGACGAGATCCCGGATGCGGCCCTTCCGCAGCCCGAGGAGGCCGAGGTTGTCGTCTCCTCGCCGCGGCTCGACTCGCTGATCTCCGCGGTCTTTCAGCTCTCCCGCAGCGAAAGCGCCGTGCTCATTGAGCGGGAGCTCGTGCTCATCAACGGGGCGGCCGTGCTCAAGGCGGATTTTCACCCGGAGGAGGGCGCGATCGTCTCCGTCCGCGGGCGTGGGCGCTTCCTCTTCGCCGGGATCAAGAGCGAGACCAAGAAGGGCCGCCTGCGCGCCGTCATAAAATTGTATAAATAAAAAGCGCCGCGAAACCGGCGCTTTTTGTTCGGGCAGGGTTGAGTTTTGGGTTGGCCAAACGGTATGCTTCCATTCTCCGGCGCTTTTTGTTTGAGCGGGGTCGGGTTTTGGGCTGGCCAAACGGTATGCTTTCATTCTCCGGCGCTTTTTGTTCGGGCAGGGTTGAGTTTTGGGTTGCCAAGCGGCACGGGTTTCGCCCCGGCCGCGCGCCTGTGTCACACCCTTTCCCGCCCCGGCTTTTCTTGGCGGCCCGTTCCGCGTACCGATCAGCAGGCCGAGGCCGGTCGGCTTTCCCGCTTCGGCTTTTCTTGGCGGCCCATTCCGCGTACCGGTTGGTAGGCCGAGGCCCGCCGACCGAACGGTGCGACCCGATTCCCCCCGACACAAAAAAGGCCCCTCCGAAGCGGAGGGGCCTTTTTGTTGGAGCGTCTTTTGGATCAGTCTTTGAGATCCAGTCCGGAGGCCTTTTTCTGGAACATCTTCTGGCAGAGCTCAGCGATAAACGCGCCGGCCTCGACCGGCGGGGTTCCGGCCCTGTGGATGTTGGAGACGACGGTGCGGTTGGCTTCCGCGATGCCCGGATAGCCGCCGTACACGCAGTAGGCGGAGAGGGATTCGGCGGAGGCGAGTCCGGGTCTTTCGCCAAGGAGAACCACGGTCACTTTCGCGTTCAGGATCTTGGCAACGGAATCCTCGGAGCCGACGCGGCCGTATTGGACGAAGAACGGGGTGCCGATCTTCAGGCTGGTGCTCTTGAGGCCGTTGAGGATGGCCGGCAGGACTTCGTCGATGTTGGCTTCCACAGCGGTGGAGGAGAGTCCGTCCGCGACAAAGATCTGGACATCCGGATCATTGGCGCATTCCTTTTTAATCCGGGCAGCCATATCGTCGTCGAAAACGCGGCCGAGGTCCGGACGGGTCAGATATTCGTCCTTGCTCTTGCAGGAGGTCTGATATTTTTTAAGGTTGTTTCTCGCGAGCACTTCGTCGTGAACGTCGTCAAAGACGGCGTCCATCGCGCAGGCGTGGTCGGCGCGGAAACGCAGAATGGTCTGGGTCAGCGGACGGGGGCCGGATCTCCAGACACCAAGGCGGGCGGCCGAGCGGGCTTTCAGGCGGAGATATTCCGCGGCGTGCTCAGGCGTAAGGTTCGGGATGAGAAGAAGTTTCTGAAGATCAACCGCGGACAGATCCGGAACTTCTCCGCCGCAGGCGCATTTAGAGGGTGCTGCTTCGTTTTCGCCGCACACCTGGGTAATCGCCTTCCTGACAATTTCCATAAGCTCAGCTTCATTCATTTGTAGCAGCCTCCTTTCTTATTTAAAGAATATGGCAGCGTTGCCGGCCATATCCGTTAGATGACCTTCAGCGTCCATAATTCCAAGATCGATCGCCCATTTGTGGAACTCAGGGGCGGGCTTTCTGTGGCTCAGCTCACGCATCGTGGCGTCGTCGTGGAAAGACACGTCCTGATAGGAAAGCATGACGTCGTCGCCCATCGGGACGCCCATGTAGTAGTTGCAGTTCGCCGCGTTGAGCAGCAGGCAGGCGATCTCCTGGTCGTTTTGGTCGATGCCGGTGTGGTTGGTGTAGCAAGGGGCCATGCCCATCGGAAGGCCGATGATTTTGGCCATGAAGTGATCTTCGAGGTTGGCGCGGATCATTTCTCTGCCGTCGTAGATGGTTTCAGGCCCGATAAATCCGGAGACGTTGTTGACCATGAAAGGACGGAAGAAACGGGCAAATCCGTATGTACGGCCCTCGAGCGTCATCTCATCCGCGCCTTCGTCGGCGCCGATGGAAACTTCCGAGCCTTGTCCAGTTTCAAAATAGAGACGGTTTGCGCCGGTGCCGGTGCACTCATGGGCGGCAAGGTCGTACGCCTCGAGCAAAAGATCGCGGGAAACGCCGAAATCGTCGCAGGCGGCCTGCGTGCCGGCAATGGACTGGAAGAACATGCTAAGCGGAGCGCCCTCGCGGACGGACTGCATCTGCGTGGTGACGTGGGAAAGAACCGTCAGCTGGGTCGGAACTTTCCACTCCTGCATGAAGCCCCAGAGGCAGTCGGCAATGCGGCGGGTGGTCTCGACGGTATCTTCCACCGGGTTGATGCCGATGCAGGCGTCGCCGGAACCAAAGCTCACGCCCTCTTTAACGCCGAACAGAATGGAGTCGACGTCATCGGTGGTGGAGTTGGTCTGGCAGCGGTAGCTAAGAGTGCCGGGAAGTCCGATCTGCGTGACGCAGCGGGTCGGGTTGGAAGCTTTGCTGGCGCCATAGATCAGGTCGCTGGTGGAGCAGATCTTCGCGATGGCGGCAACGGTTTCGCCGTTAAACGCAAAACTCCCGCGATAAAGATCATCCTTAGTAGTATGGCTGTTCATGATCCACTCGCGAACCTCGCCGATGGTCATGTTTTTAAAACTGCCATATACGCGCTGGTTCAGGGCGTCAAGTTCCACTCTGGTAACTTCGTCCTTCTCGTACGGGACCACAGGATTCTCAGTGATATCGCTGACGGTCAAATTGGAGAGGACGACTTTGGCTGCGATTCTCTCGGTGACAGTCTCAGCGGCGATTCCCTGAAATCTGTCGGCAGATTTCGGTTCGTTTGCTTTGGCTAAAACATCCTTGACATCACGGAATTCAAATGTTTTTCCGTTAAGTCTGGTCTTTAGTTTCAAAACCAAACACTCCTTTCACTTTCTTAAAAAATCGGGGATGTCCCCATCTTGCCCCCTTTTCCTTGGCACAACCGAACCCCCCGCGGACCTCCCACTCCGCTGAGAATACAGCCGGGCCGAAAACGAAGCAGAGGAAATTCGTCTCCTTACATTGAAGAAAAATTCTCCTACGTAGAACGGAATATTCCTCTATAAAAGTACTATATAATCTCCGCAAAGTCAACCACCATTTTGGATAAAATTGCTTTAAATGATGGGAGCTTTTTTTGGTTCCCGGGATTTCGGTTTTTTGTCAAAAAGTCTTTGCTTTTTCGGTTTTTCGCGTGTAGAATAAAAACCATTGAATGTGGGGTTGGAAGATGAAAAAGGGAAAGACAATCGGAACGATGATGCTGCTTTCGGCGGCGATGATCTGGGGCATGTCCTTTGTCGCGCAGACCGTCGGCATGGCGTATGTGGGGCCGTTTACCTTCAACGGCTTCCGCAGTTTTCTGGCGGCGGCGGCGCTGACGGGATACTGCCTATTTATGGACGGGGGCCGCAAAAAGCGCGGCGAACGGGTCAAGGCTTCCGCGGCGGAGAAAAAACGGTTTTGGAAATCGGGCATCCTCTGCGGCCTCGTGCTGACGGTGGCCTCCAGCCTGCAGCAATACGGCTTGAGCATGACCACGGTCGGCAAAGCGAGCTTCATCACCGTGCTCTATATGATGATCGTGCCCTTCGCGAGCCTGCTGCTCGGGAAACGGCTGCCGAAAAATATCTGGGGGTCCGTCGCCCTCGCGCTGGCGGGGCTTTATCTGCTCTGCGTCACGGAATCCCTCTCCCTTGGGAAAGGCGATTTCTTCGTGCTGCTCGGCGCCTTCGCCTATGCCGGACACATCCTGATGGTGGATTATTTCGCGCCGGAGTTCGACGGCGCGAAGCTCTCCTGCATCCAGTTCTGGGTCTGCGGCGTTCTGGCGACCGGATACGCGCTGCTGACCGAGACGATCTCCTTTGACAATCTGCCCGGCGCGGCCCTGCCGCTGTGCTATTCCGGCTTTCTCTCCGGGGGGCTCGCGTTCACGCTGCAAATTTACGGCCAGAAGCGCACCGATCCGAGCATCGCCTCGCTGCTGATGAGCTTCGAATCGGTCTTTGCCCTGCTGGGCGGCATGCTGATCCTCCATCAGGTTCCGACCCTCCGCGAGGCGGTCGGCTGCGCGCTGATGTTCGCGGCCATCCTGCTGATCCAGATCGCGCCGAAAAAGGAAACCGCCGAGGAACTCCCCGCCGCCTGACGGCCGGCCGGGATCCGATCTGTGTGACCGAAACGCTTTGCAAGTTACGGCCCGCGGCCGCGCGGACTTCGCCGGTTTGGGGTAAGCCGCGCCAAGGAACGCCCGCCTTCACGCCTGCGCGGGCGGCGTCCATTTTCGCGCAAATGCGGGGGCGCATCGCCAAACAGCGGACCCGCCGTCTTGCCCCGGTTTCGGCGGCTTTGCGGCAATTTTTTTGCGCCATAAAAACACGCGCAAAAACCGGAATAAAGCATTTTCGGGGAGGGATCAAAGATGAAACCGTGGGACCTGCTTCCGGCGGGAAAGCCATTTGTCGCCTCGTTCAGCGGCGGCAAGGACAGCGCGCTGGCCATCTACCGGGCGATGCAGGCTGGGCCGGTGCTCGGCCTGATCTCGATGCTCCACGAGGACGGCCGCAGCGGCGCTCACGGCCTGACGCCGCGCTTTCTCACAAAGCAGGCGGAGGCGATGGGCCTGCCCATTCGCTTCGGCCAATCCTCGTGGGAGGGCTACGAAGAGGTCTTTACCGGGCTCCTGCGCGAATACAAGGCGCTCGGGGCCGAGGCCCTCGTCACCGGCGACCTCGATGTGCCGGAGGAGAACTGCTGGCACGAGCGCGTATCCGGCAACGCGGGGCTGGATTTTTATGCGCCGCTCTGGCGGATGGGTCATGTGGAGGAGGCCCGCGCGTTCGTCAAGGAGGGCTTTTCCTCCATCGTCGTCTGCGTCAACACCAAGATGGGGATGACGCGGATGGATCTCGGGCGCGTCTTTGACGGCGCGTACATTGAGGAACTTCTCGCCCGCGGCGTGGATCCCTCCGCCGAGGCCGGCGAATTTCATACCGCGGCGGTGGACGGGCCGTCGTTCCAAAGCCCGGTCGCGTATGCGCCGGGAGAGATCCGGCCCTTGAAAGAATATTTGCAGCTGGAACTGATTTGACCGGCCCCTGCCGGCGGCAATCTATAAAAAACAGGGCGGCACCGAACTGCCGCCCTGTTTTAAATTTCGCCGTGCTCAAATTTTAGGAATGACCCGCCGGTCATCGGGAGCGGATGAAATCTGCGCCGCCGGAGCGGAAATCCTTTGCCGCGTTTTCGCAGCGCAGGGTCTTATCTTTGGAAATAACGGTGAAAATAAAAAACGTCCGGCTTTCCAAGTTTCCAAGAGATGGCGCAACCAGAATCGTTTTTTTGCCTCGTCTGGTTTTTCCCCGCTGATCATTTCAGCAGCCTCTCCCGCCGTTTCCAATCCGGCAGCACGGAGGCGACGAACCGGAAAACGACCCGGCCAAAGCCAACTCTTTGCCTCGTCTGGTTTTTCCCTGCTGATTATTTCAGCAGCGTCTCCCGCCGTTTCCAATCCGGCAGCACGGAGGCGACGAACCGGTGAAACGCCTCGCCGTGATTTTTATAGCGGATATGGGCGAGCTCGTGGACGACGACGTAGTCGATCGCCTCGGGTGGCTCGAGCATCAGCCTCCATGAATAACAGAGCGCGTTTTTCGGCGAGCAGCTCCCCCAGCGTTTTTTCGCGGAGGTGATCCTGACGCCGGACGGGCGGACGCCCATAATCGCCGCGAAATACTCCGTCCTTGCGGCGAGGCAGGCTTTCGCCTCCTCGCGGAGTCTCCCCTCCTCCTCCGCGGAAACCGTCGGCTCCGTCTCCCGCCTCTCCGCCCGGGCCGCCATATGCGTCTCGATCCAGCGCCGGTGCCGGTCCATAAAATCCTCGACGCTGCGGATCGACGCCTTTCTCGGCGCGCGGATCACCAGCTCCGGGCCGTTTTGCACGGAGATCTCGAGCGTCTTCCTGTCCGAGCGGATCAGCGTGTAGCCATCCTTTTCTTCGATTTCCGGAGGCCGTTTTTTTCTGCCGAAAAGCACTCCGCCGCACCTCTTTTTCTCATTATTTCGCGGTTATTCTCTGTAAAGCCATAATTCTTTACATTGTTTTACAACCTGCGCCGCGGCCGATCGTCTCCCGGGGCGTTTTTTCCTTACTATAAAGAAAAAACGCTCCCCGCTTTGCCCGGGCGGCGCGGTCCTGAAAAAGGCGTTTTTTTGCCGTAATGAAAAAGAATGAATTTCTTTTTAAATAAACTTACATTTTTCAGTAGAAATGTGCTAAAATAATAATAGAGTATTTTCTATGGAGCGAATTCCGTAGCGGGGCCTTTTTTCCCGCGCTTCAAATCTGACAGAAAGGTTTTTCGGGTTTATCAAAATCGGAGGGTATCAAATGAACGTATTGAATGAAAAAATTACGCACCGCCAATTCGGAGCCGGAACAGTGACTGCTCAGGACGAAGAAACGGTCACCGTTTTATTCGGCGGGCAGGACGGGGAAAAAAAGTTCCTCTATCCCGCTGCGTTCGAATCCTTCCTCCGGCTTTGCGATCCCGATTCCCGGGAGCAGATGGACTGCGAGCTCCGGCGGATTCGCACGAAGACCGAGACGCTGCGCCGCCTGCATGAAGCGGGGTACCAAAAAATTTGGGTGGAGAAGAAACGCAAGCTGATGGATCAAAAAAAGGCGCAGGCCGAAAAACGCTTCGCGCAGCTCCTGCGGCAGAGGCCTTTGCCGCAGGCCGCCCAGCCGGAGCCCGATCCCAGTCACGAGGCGGAACCCGCCGTGACCGAGAACGTCTGACAATAAAAGGAAACCGAAACCCCGGGGCATCCCGGGGCTTTTTTATCGCCTTTTTACAAAAAACAAAGCGGCCCGGCGACGCTTCAGCCGATCCAAAAAAGGCTTGCCCGGACGCCTCCGGGCAAGCGAGATGAATCTTTGCCGGGGCGTTTCTCGGATGCGGCGGCAAAGCGCCCCCCGCGAGCCGCGCCGGAAGCGGCGGTTATTCCTCGTATTCCCCCATCCGCGCGTTGACCGAGTTTTCGCAGGAGCGCACGGCCTCGAGCGTCTTCCCGAGCAGGGTGTCGAGGTCCCAGCCGAGGCGCGCGGCCCCCTGCTCGATCACGTCCCGCGAGCAGCCCGCCGCGAATTTCTTATCCTTGAATTTCTTCTTCAGGCTCGAAAGCTCCATGTCCTCTGTGCTCCCCGACGGGCGCATCTTGGCCGCGGCCCAGATGAGGCCGGTCAGCTCGTCCGACGCGAAGAGAATTTTCTCCATCGGATGCTCAGGCTCCACGTCGCTGCAAAGGCCGTATCCGTGGCTGCAAACCGCGTGGATAAACCGGTCGTCAAAGCCCGCCTCTCTGAGAAGCTCCGGCGCGCGCTTGCAGTGCTCGTCCGGATACCGCTCGAAATCGACGTCGTGCAAAAGCCCGACCGTCGCCCAGAAATCCGCCTCGCCGCCGTAGCCCTGATCCTCGGCGAACCACCGCATGACGCCCTCCACCGTAAACGCATGGCGCAGGTGGAACGGCTCTCGGTTGTATGTTTTGAGCGTTTGGAGCGCCCGTTCTTTGTCCATGATGTCTTCCCTTTCCATCGTAAAACGTCCGCAATTTCAAAGCGATGTTTGCCAAAATCGGGGAAACGGAAGTTCCCCCGGAATCCGGAATTGTCTTTGCGCGCAAAGGCTCCCCGGGCTTGGGAAAGCTCCCCGGGATCCGGAAACCTTCCGGATTTGGGGCCTCCTCCGGGACGCTGGAATCCTCAGTTTTCTTCGGGATCGTGATGGTGCGGATCGGCCGCGTCGAACATGGCGATAAGGCTGTCCATCATTCCGGCAAGCCATTTGCCTTTACAGTTATAAACCTCTCCGTTATCGCACTTCTCCGCGAACTCGGGGTCGATCGGGATCTGCGCGGTCAGCGGGATGTCGTACTCCTTCGCGACCTCGGAAAGACGGCTCTCGCCGAAGATCGCGTGGCGTTTGCCGCAGTCCGGGCACTCGTAATACGCCATATTCTCTACGATCCCGAGCACCGGGACCTGCATCATCGCGGCCATCTTGACCGCCTTGCCA
>ERZ795044.953-NODE-953-length-26884-cov-7.899661_pt1 | contig 26884 bp, 16 predicted proteins | sample MGYA00375128_ERZ795044 | MGnify/ENA primary metagenome ERZ795044 (study PRJEB30173, sample SAMN05720213) | anaerobic digester metagenome | isolation source: active sludge of municipal wastewater-treating anaerobic digesters | place: USA | collected 2014-12-22 ... | reverse complement strand
TACACGCTCGCCGTGCGCAACGTCGGCACGCTACCCACGAGCACGGCGATCACCCTTGCGGACACCCTGCCGCCGGGCCTGACGTTCCAGTCGGCCTCGGGCGGTGGATTCAGCTGTAGCGCCAGCGGCGCGGTGGTCACCTGCACGCGCACCACGCCGCCGCTGCTGCCCGGCGAGACGGCGACCGTAACGCTCACGGCACTCGTCACCGCGGGCGTGAGCGCTCCCGTCACCAACCGCGCCTGCGTCGCCACCACGCCTGACGCCAACGCAGCCAACAACTGCGATACCCAGACGACGGGGATCAGCGGCGGTGTCGACCTCGTGATGCTGAAGGACATCGTCGGTTCGCTGGTGATCGGCCAACCCGGGCGCTACACGCTCGGCGTGCGCAACGTCGGGACGGCGCCGGCTGCGCCCATCATCACCGTGGTGGATACGCTTCCCGCGGGGCTCGGCTTCCTCTCCGCCAGCGGCAACGATTGGATGTGTGCCGCTGTGGGCAACGTCGTCACCTGCCTGCGCTCGACGCCGCTCGCGCCGGGTGTCACGTCGACCATCGACCTCAATGTCAGCGTCAGTGCGCAGGCCGTCCCCGGCGTCAACAACTGCGCGAGGGTCAGTGCGCCGAACGAAACGGGGAGCCTGATCAACAATACGAGTTGCGTGGCTGTCCCGGTCGCGGGCGTCGGCGTGCTCGAACTCGAGAAGCGCGTCTCCAAGTCGGAGGCGCAGGTGGGCGACGTGATCGACTACACGGTGACGGTGAAGAACACCGGCGCCGGTGACGTGACCGACGCTGTCGTGAGCGATACCCTCCCGGTCGGCTTCAGCTACGAAGCGCGCACCGCGCGCCTGGGGCGGTCGTCGACGGCAGAGCCGGCGGGGGCGCCAGGCCCGTTGCTGGTCTTCAGCCTCGGTCGCATCGCGCGCGGGAGTTCGGTCACGCTGACGTACCGCGTGCGCATTGGCGTCGGGGCTCGCATCGGCGTGAACACCAATGTGGCGGTGGCCAGCAGCGCCGGGGGCGGGACGAAATCGCCGCCGGGGTACGCGTCGACGCGAGTCATCGGAGGCTTCTTCCAGGAGCGCGGGGCCATCGTCGGCAAGATCTACCTGCAGTGCAACTGTGCCAGCGAGCTGCAGGAAGGCGGTGAGGTCGGGATCCCCGGCGTCCGCGTCTTCCTCGAGGATGGATCGTCGGTCGTCACCGATGTGGAAGGGAAGTACTCCTTCTACAACGTCGCGTCGCGCCTGCACGTGGTGAAGATCGATCGCGCGTCGCTGCCGCAGGGTGCGGTGCTGACGCCGTTAGGCAACCGTAACGCGGGCGACGGATACTCGCGCTTTGCGGATGTGAAGATGGGCGAACTACACAAGGCCGACTTTGCCGACGGCTCGGGATCGGCCGAGGTGCTGGCGCGCGTGCTCGAGCGCCGCCGTGGCGGCGAAGTGAACGGTGCGGGCGAGCGGCCGGTGAACTCGACCTATCCGGAAGCGGAAGGGCCGGTGCTCGCCGCCACGACACCGCGTGATACGCTGCGCGGCGAGGCCCGGGCGGCGTACGACCTCGCCAACACTCGCGGGACGTCCGGCACGACGATGCTCGCCGCGACCCCGCTGCATCCCAAGGGGCCGAATGGCGGACAGTCGCAGTCGTATTCCCCGCTGCTCGGCAATCGGACACTCACCGATCGCAACTCGCAGTTGCCGGTCACGCCGCTCAACGCGCGTGATCGTCGCACCGCGACCCCGGCGGCCCCGGGGCGCCTGGAGGTCGCCGTCGAGCCTAACGCCATTCCGGCGGACGGTCAGACGCTCGTCCCGGTGTACGTGCGCATCCTCGATGCGTCGGGCGAGCCGGTGAAGGGGACCGCGACTGCCACGCTGGAGTCGTCGCTGGGCCGCTGGCTCGATGCCAGCGCGCTGGAGGTTGCCAATCAGGGATTGCAGGTGACGCTCAAGGACGGCCAGGGGGCGTTCTACCTGGTCGCACCGGGCGACCCGGGGCGTGGCGAGTTGCGCGTCACCACCGACCTCGGCGAGATGACGCTTCCGTTGACGTTTGTCGCCTCGGCGCGCCAGCTCACGGCGACGGGGCTCCTCAACGCGCGCGTCGACTTGCGTGCGCTCCTCTCCGGGGGCAATGCGCTCGCCAGCGATGCCGACGGCTTCGAGGAGGCATTGCGCGACTGGAGCACGGAGAACAACGACGGAAAGGTGCGCGCCGGTGCGCGTGGCGCCCTCTTCCTCAAGGGACGCGTCGCGGGCGACCGCCTGCTCACCCTCGCGTATGACTCGGAACGCGATCGCGGCCGCACCTACTTCCGCGACATCCGTCCCGACGACTTCTACCCGACGTACGGCGACGGCGCACTGCGCGAGTTCGACGCGCAGTCGCGGCGCCGATTCTACGTTCGCCTGGACAACGGGACGTCGTACACCCTGTTCGGCGACTTCCAAACCGCACGCGCCGACGAGCGTCGCGTGATCTCGGCATACGACCGCACGCTCAACGGTGCCGTGCAGCACTTCGACGGCGCGCGCGGACGGGCGACACTGTTCGCCAGCCAGGGGCGCGGGCGACAGGTGGTGGATGAGATCCCCGGGCGTGGCATCTCCGGGCCGTACGCGCTCACGCGCGCCGAAGGGCTGGTCAACTCGGAACGCGTCGAGATCGTCACGCGCGACCGCAACCAGCCGTCGGTGATCCTCTCGCGCACGGTGCTCACTCGCTTTGCCGACTACACCATCGAAGCGCTCACGGGCCGACTCATCTTCCGCAATCCGATCCCCAGCGCCGACGCCAACCTCAACCCGGTGTCGATTCGGGTGACGTACGAGGCCGAGTCGGCGGGCGGGGAGAAGTTCTGGGTGTACGGTGGCGACGCGTCGTGGCGCCTGACGAGTCGCCTCGAAGTGGGCGGTACGTATGCCCGCGACGAGAACCCGCTGCAGCTCACGCAGCTCGCCGGCATCAACGCAACGGCGAAGCTCGCGGCCGGCACCTTCCTCATGGGCGAGTGGGCGCGGACGGGGGTCGGTGACATCAATGGCAACGCGGCGCGCGTCGAGCTTCGCCATCAGTCGGAGCGCCTCGAAGGACGCGCCTTCGCGGTGCGCAGCGATGCCGACTTCAACAACACCTCGTCGACCTTCTACGGGGGACGTACCGAATTCGGCGGACGCTTCTCGGCACGACTCGATAGCGCCACGCGCCTGGTGGGCGAAGCGCTGCATACCGAGGACACCATGCGCGATGCCTCGCGCAACGGGATGCTCCTTGCCCTCGAGCGCCAGCTGAATCGCGCCTGGCGTGCGGAGTTCGGTTACCGCTACGCCAAGGAGTCCGGGGTCGTGACGCCGGGGCAGTCGACGCTCGCTCCGGTCGACCGCGACGTGAGCGCGATCCGCGGGCGCCTGACGTGGACGCTCCCGCAGCAGACGCGCACCGCGCTCTTCGCTGAGTACGAGCAGGATGTGCGCGATCCCTCGCACCGTGGCGCGGTGGGCGGCGAGTACATCCTTTCGAATCGCGCGCGCCTGTACGGGCGTCACGAGTGGCTCACCGGAGTGGAAGGAGCCTACGCCACCAACCTCGGCACCACGCAGCAGTACACGGTGTTCGGCATCGACGCCGACTACCTCCGCAACACGCGCATGTTCAGCGAGTACCGCGCGCGCGACGCCTACAGCGGGCGTGATGCGGAGGCGTCGATCGGTTTGCGCAACCGGTGGGCGCTCGGGCCGGGGCTCATCGTCAACACGAGCTTCGAACGGGTCTCGCCGCTCCACGCCGTGCAACCAAGCGATGCACTCGCCATCACCGGCGGGGTCGAGTGGACCAAGCCGGCGCTCTGGAAGAGCACCGCGCGCCTCGAGTTCCGCGACGCCGACACCGGCGACAACATGCTCGCCTCGTTCGGCTACGCCCGAAAGCTCACGCGCGACTGGACCTTCCTCGGTCGTACGCTGTGGGACGTGGCCGACGTGCAGAACAACCAGACGCGCGGCTGGTCGCAGTTGGGCTTCGCGTGGCGCGAGACCGATCGCAATCGCTGGAATGCGGTCATGCGCTACGAGAATAAGGTCGAGCATTTCGGGGCGCTGGCCGCGACGCCGGCAACAGAGTCGGTGGCGCACATCCTCGCCGCCCTGGTCAACGTGCAGCCGACGAACCGCCTGACGCTCTCGGGTCGGTACGCCGCCAAGTCGGCGCGTGATGACGTGGGGCCGCTCTCCAGCCGAAACACCTCGCAGCTCTTCATGGGGCGCGGCATCTACGACCTCAATCGGCGACTGGACATGGGAGTGATCGGCTCGCTCCTCGCCACGGATGGGCTCTCGTCACGGCAGTACGGCCTGGGTGGTGAGCTTGGCCTCCTCGTGATGAAGAACCTGCGTGTGGCCGCCGGCTACAACCTGTTCGGCTTCACCGACAAGGACCTCAACACCTTCGGCACGACGCGAAAGGGGGCGTATCTGGAGCTCGGATTCAAGTTCGACGAGTCGCTCTTCGGTGTCGGCGGATCACCCGCCGCGCCGTGCGACAACGCCTGCCGCAGCGGCAAGGAGGACTGACCATGATGACGCACTCCTGTCGCGCCCTCGCGCTCTGCACCGTTGCGGCGGCCATCTCGCTCGGTGGTTGCGCCCGCGGTGGCGCCGTCGGCTCGAGCCGCCTCACGCCGGTCAGCGACCGACTCTCGGACGAGTCGTTCGCGCGTGACCTCGCGCTCATCGCCGCGCAGGAACGGCGCGTGATGCAAGCGGTCGCACCGGCCACGACGGAACGCGTGCGCATCGCACGCCGCGCGCTCGAGTACCTCGCGCTCGCACGCGATGCCTACGAGCGCAACGATCGCTCGTCCTTCCCGGACGATGCGCTCGCCTGGGCGCAGGCCGACCTGGCGTCGCTGACAGGCGGGGCGGCGGCAACCGTCACGAGCGCCGTCCCGATGCCGGGGCCGGCCAAGGCGGCACACCCCTTCCTTGCGGGGAAGGCGTGTTACGCCGAGACGCAGTCGCCGTGGGCGCAGACGCTCAACGGCATGGAGGCGCGTGCCGGTGCGCCCATCGTCCCGGATCGACCCGCCCCGGTTCCTGTCGATGAGCGTCCACTGCCCGAGCGCCCCACTCGGTGCGCCGGGCCTGAGCGACTCGTCGGCGTTCCCGGCAACGTGCACTTTGCCCTCGATCGCTCCATGCTGTCCAGCGCCACGCGCGAGGTGCTCGATCGCGCCGCGGCGGCACTCGCTCCCTTCCCGAACGTGCGTGTGCGGCTGGCGGGGCACACCGACGTGCGGGCGTCGGAGGCGTACAATCAGGCGCTCTCCGAGCGTCGAGTGAACGCGGTGCGCGACTACCTGGCGGCGCGCGGCGTCTCGGTCGAGCGGCTCGAGACTGACGCGCGCGGCGAGTTGCAGCCGCTCGTCGCCGGTGGCTCCGCCCGTGACCACGCCCGCAACCGTCGCGTCGAACTGCGGTACGTGCTGTGCGACGGGACCGAGATCCCCCTCAGCGAGGAGCTGAGTGACTTGCAGCTCGAGGCCATCCGACGCCGCCAGCTGCCACGCGAGAAAGACTGACCTCCTCGCGCTGGACGCCCGAATCGAAACGCCCCCGCGCCGGCAACCGGCACGGGGGCGTTTCGTCACGCCGATGCGTGCGACCGCGAGCGGTCACTCCTTTCGCACGAACGACACCTGCGAGATGATCGCCGAGCGCTCGCCGCAGCCATCCTCGACCGGCGCCAGGCGCACCGTCTTGCCGTCCTCGGAGATCGTGAGCTTGTACTTGGCCTGGCCGGGGCACATCAGCTGCCCCTCGATGTCGGTCCACACGAGGTGCTCCCCTTCGTACGACATGCGCGAGCGGGTCATCAACGCCCCGCCCTGCTCGATGATGAGGAGCGAGTCGCCTTCGAAGCGGGTCGTGAAGACGGAGACATCCATGCCCCCGGAGAAGTTCTGGTCGGGGACGACCTGATAGGTGCCCGGGGTAATCTTGCGCGGCGCCGTGCCGTTCTGGGCGAACGCGACGGACGGGACCGCGACGAGGACGGCCGCGAGCATCAGGCGACGGAGCAGGGTCGGCATGTGCGAGGTGTCAGGGGTGAGGGTGGGCGACCGCCCGGCCATCGCCGAGGGTCGGTGCTACAACGATACCTGAAAAGGAACGCAGGCGCCGCGGAACGGTTTCGACTACTAGAAAACTAGTTGACAGAATCTGGCGGGGGGTGCATTGTCTACGAAAGATCTAGTAGGAGCGAGTCGTGGACGAGGTCGTCTTTACCGGGCGCGAACTGGACGTGATGGCGGTGCTGTGGGCCAGGGGCCCGAGTACCGTCGCTGAAGTGAAGGAGTCCCTCGACGACGCGCTGGCATACACCACCGTGCTCACGGTGTTGCGCACGCTCGAGGCAAAGGGGCACGTGACGCACGAGAGCGACGGCAAGGCGCACCGCTACGTGGCCCGGGTGGAGCGAGATGCCGCCGGGCGTTCGGCGCTGGGGCGCATCGTCGAGAAGATCTTCGGTGGCTCGCGCGAGCTGCTTCTCACGCAGTTGGTCGGGGAACGGTCCGTCGACGATGCAGAGCTCAAGCGCCTCCGCCGGATCCTCAACGAACGCCTCAAGGAGAGCGGAGGGAGCCGGTGATCGCCCCGTGGATGCTCTACACAGTGGTGGTAGGCGCTTGTGCCGCTGCCGCGGCGCTGGCGGTCGAGCCGCTGGTGGTGGCGCGCGGCGGTGCGAGACGTGGGGTCTGGTTGGCGGCGCTCGTCGTCGCCTTCCTCGGGCCGGTCGCGGTCGCCATTCGTCCGGTGGCGCTCCCTGGCGCCCTGCCGACGGCCGTGGGAGCGTCGCGCGTGGCGAGCGGAGATGTCACCCCGATCCTCGTTCCGGCGGGGGCGGATTGGGAGCGGTGGCTCGTGGTCGTTTGGATGGCGGCATCGCTGGCGATGTGGTTGGCGCTGGCGGTCAGCGCGTTCCAACTCTGGCGTGCAGGACGACGGGCCACGGCGGTCGTCCTCGACGGCGCGCGCGTCGCCCTCACCCCCGACACCGGGCCTGGAGCCCTCTGCTTCGGCGACACACGCATCGTGATGCCCGCGTGGCTGGCGACGCTCGACGTGTCGCGCCGTGCGCTCCTGGTTCGCCATGAGGATGAGCACGTGCGCGCGGGCGATCCGTATCTCCTCCTGGCGTCACTCGGCGCGCTCGCGCTGATGCCCTGGAACCCCTCGCTCTGGTTCATCGCGCAGCGCCTGCGCACGGCGCTCGAGCTCGATTGTGATGCCCGTGTCCTTGCCAGTGGTGCCGACGTGCGGACCTATGGCGAGTTGCTCCTGACGGTTGCCGCCACGCGGCGCCCGCCTCGGCTCGCGGCCTACCTGGCGTTTGCCGCCTCTCCCTCTCCCCTCGAACGAAGGATTCGCGCCATGACCTCCCTCCGCCCCGACCTGGGGACCGCGCGCCAGCTCCTGCTGGCTGTCGTGGCCCTCAGCGCTGTCGCCACCGCCTGCGAGACGCGTCGCCCTGATCCCGTCGCCCCGGTGACCTCCTTCACGGTAGCCGACGGCCAGGTGACGGCCGCATCGACGCCCACGGGTGCGCAGGCCGACTCGATCAAGGTGCGGTTGAGCACCGAGGTGCGCGAGCGCGTCCCCGCCCCCACGCTCTCGGGGAACGTGAACGATCCGCTGGTCATGGTCTACGATGCCGAGGGACGGGTGGTCATGACCGGACGCCTCGGGGCGAGGAGCTCCACGGGACAGCTGATGCTCGATTCGCTCCCCGTGCCGGCTGATGCGATCGCCACCGTCGAGGTGATCAAGGACGGATCGTTCCTGCCGGCTGAGGCGAAGGGCGGAGTGATCCGGCTGACGCTCAAGGCCGATCGCTCCATGAAGCGATCGCCCGCCCCGGCGAGTGCGGGGGCCGGTGTCAGCGTTCGCGAGCGGAGTGAGACGGCGGCGCCTCCCCGAACCCTTGTCGCCATCGTCATGAACAGCGAGGGGAAGGAACTCCTTCGCGAGGAGATCACTGCCCAGGGCGGTCGTGGGGCGGGTGAACGGCTCGACCAGTTGGTGGATCCGGCCGCGATTGCCAGCGTCAACGTGATCAAGGTCCCGGCGGGCGCGGCAGCGCCGCGCGACGAAGTGCACATCGTGCTGAAGCCCGGGCAGGGACTCAAGGCACGGCGTTAGGCGACCGCGCCGCCCCGACGTCACGCCCCACGGGTGGTCCGCGTCGGCGACGTACGCCGTCCGGTCCGCGCCGACCGCCTAACGCCCGACCGCCAGCTGCCGCCTAGCGGCGCCAGAACGTTTCGTCCACCACGCCGACATCGAGGGTCAGGCCGGTGGACGATGCCGCATCGGGGGTGATGTCGATGCGTGACGTCTCGACCAGCGCCCCATTGGGGGCGTACAGGACGAGGGCCAGCGTGTCGCGCGCGCGGCGGTAGCGCGACCGCTGCTCGTCGCTCGCGTCGACGTCGCCCACGGGCAGGAGCGCGAAGATCGGCTCGACGAGCTCCCATCCCAACCCGGGACGAAAGGCGCCACGCGCCGTGCGCCTGTCGGCGTCGCGCTGGGCGAGGTCGGAGCGACCGACGATCACGTCGCGCAGCTTCAGCACATACGACACAGGCGCCTCGCCGTTAGTAGTCGACTGGGCGCAGGTACGATTCGCCGATCGCCGTCTGCGAGAGCATGGCGACGGTCGGGAGCTTGCGCTTCCAGTGCGTCCCGTCGAGCCGACGGCGCACCAGCGCCACTTCGGCCGCGTCGAAGCCGTGCGACACCAGGTCGTTGGCCGAGAAGCCGGTGAGGAGCCAGTTGAGGATGATGTCGGCGCGCGCGTAACTGATCCCGAAGTCCCCTTCGTCGGTCTGCCCCTTGATGAGGTCTGCCGAAGCCGGCTTGCTGACGATCAGGTCGGGGACGCCGAGGTGTCGCGCCAACGCCCACACCTGCGTCTTGAACAGGTCGCCGAGCGGGTTGATGGGGGGCGAATCGTCGGCGTGCCAGGTGAAGTAGCCGAAGAGTCGCTCGGTCTTGTTCCCGGTGCCTAACGGGACGCCGCGCAGGGTTGCCGACTGGTCGAACAAGGCGATCATGCGCACGCGCGCCATCACGTTGCCGCGGCGCGTGGGGTCGGCGTCGGGTTCGTGCGCCAGGTAGCCGTCCACCGCGCCGGAGATGTCCAGGGTGCGCGACGGGATCCCGAGGGCATCGACGACGAGCTGTGCATGCTCGAGCGATTCGGGGCTCGAGGTGCGATAGGGGAGTCGGAGCCCGAGCACGTTCTCCGCGCCGAGCGCGCGGGCCGCGAGGAAGGCGGTGACGGCGGAGTCGACCCCTCCCGAAACGCCGACGACGGCCTTGGCAAAGCCGCGCCGCGCCATCTCGTCCCGGATGAAGCGCGTGAGCCAGGCCTCGACGAGCGGGGCGTTGATCGCCAGGGGGGGCGGGCCACCGATCCCGTCGAGGGGGTCGGCAGCGGAAATGATACGAACCGCGGGGAATTGATGACGCGCGGTGGGGCGGGGCGGGTGAGGATTTGTTGTTGGGGGGGGCCCCCCGCTCGAGCGGAGCCCGACCTCGGTCGCCTGCACCGGCGCACCGGCCTCACCGCTCGCAGCGGGCAATGCCTCGCCGCTCACCGCCGACTCATCGGTGTCGTACGGCGTCAGCCCCGCGCGTTCGCCACGCTCGGCCCCTTCCAGCGAACGGCGCAGGTGCGGGAGCGCCGTCCGGAGGTCGGCCAGCAACGGTGTATCGGCGCGTGCGCGCCCGATGTCGCCCAGGTCGAGCGTGGTGACCAGGAGCGCCTCTTCCCACTCCGGACCGCGAACGCGCAGGTCGCCGTGCGGCCCCAGCAGCGCCGAGCAGCCGGCAAAGACCTTGCCCCCCTCGCTCCCCACCAGGTTGGCGAGGGAGACGAAGACGCCATGCTCCTCGGCGATCTCGCGAATCAGTCTTTCCCAGCGGGCGACCGTCGCCGGCCCGGGGTGGCCGTCGTCGCGCGGATGGATACCGCGCGCCGGTGCAGCTGACGATACGAAGATCACCTCGGCGTCGTCGAGCGCGGCGATCGTCCCCGAGAGCGAGTGCCAGGCGTCCTCGCAGATCAGGATCGCGGCACGCCCCCACGGCGTGTCGAAGGCACGGATCTCGTGCCCGCGTTCCACGAAGCGCTCCTCGTCGAACAGCCCGTACGTCGGCAGGAATGCCTTGCGGTGCACGTGCAGGACACGCGGTGCCCCCTCGCCAAGCCGCACGTACGCTGCGGAATTGTAGAGTGTCCCCCGCCAGCGCTCGTAGAAGCCGGCGATCACGTCCACGGGGCGCAGGGCGCCATTCGCGGCGGCCCGATACGCTCGGTCGAGGTCGGCCGCGAGCGTGCCTGCGCTCACGGCCACCTCACGCACACCGCCCTCGACGAAGTACCCCGACAGCACGGTCTCGGGGAGATGGACGACCTGCGGTCTCGGCTGGCTCTCGGCGAGCTGGGCGAGCAGTTCGCCCAGCCGGGCGAGGTTCCCCTGATAGTCGCCCTTGCGCGGGTGCAGCTGGGCGACGGCGATGGTCACGGAGCGCGGCATGCCGAAAGCTGGCCTCCCGCGCCCCGGACAGCAACGCTACCAGCGACGCGAAATTCCCACCGAGACGAGGTGTTGCACGAAGTGCTTGTCGGGGTCGTTGGAGCCGCGGCGCTCCGGTTCGTAGCGCACGTCGAGATCGTTCCCCCAGGCGCTCCATCGCCATCCGAGCGCCGGCTCCCATCGGAAGTCGTGGCGTGGGACGTCCACGTCCTCCACCGCGACGAAACGGTTGGCGTAGCGCTGGTCCCGGTACTTCAGCTCGATGTCGAGGAACGAGCGCTGTCCCAGCGGCGCACGGTACGCCGTCGCGAAGGTGATGCGACGGTAGTCGAAGCGGTCGCCGCGGGCCGCATTGCGTTCCACGCGTGCCTCCCCTTCCCACGTGGAACCGTCGGCCGACCGCTGCCGGAGTTCGACGGCGCCGTACGCATTGCGCGCATGCTGTTCGGGCGCATCGGGGTACCGGCGCCAGCGATGCGCTCCAACCAACCGCAGCCGGTGTCGATCGGAGAGCCTGAGGTCCACTCGCGGCAGCACGGCCACCTGGTCGGCCACGTCGCGGTCCTCGGCCGATCCCTTGAGCGAGCCTTCGCTGACCAGCCCGACCTCGAGCGCGCGCGCCAGCTGGGCGGTTGCCGAGATGCGCAGCCGTTGGGACACGCGATCGAAGCGCTCGGTCGCCGACTATCGGTGCACGGCGGCGTCGTACTCCGTGGCCAGCCACGGGCGATCGCCCCCCGCCTGCAGGCGCAATCCGAGCCCGCTCACCATTCCCACCGAGCGTGTCGGCACCAGGTCACGATTGACGTTGCTGTCGTAGCGCGACCCCATGAACGAGACGAGGGAGATCCATCGGTCGGTCGGGCGCGCCTGGTGCTCCCGCGATGCCGCGGGGCCGGCGTCGTCGCCCGCGCCGATGGCGCCGGACAAGGCGCGGGGGTGCAAGGCGGCATCCGCGACGGAACGCCCGCGCTGGTCCAGATAGCCAGTGTAGGTCACGCGCGAGGCGATGTCGCGGGGGAAGCCATACTCCTGCGCCACGTCGTTCACCTGCGCGTCTCCGTAGACCCAGATCGCCTCGAAGTGACGGCGGATCACGTCGACGTTGCCGGACCGCGTCCACTCACGTTGCACCTGCTCGGGTTCGTCGAGCACGTCGCGCAGCCCGAGGATGCAGCGGGTGCGCCCCGCCTGTCGCAAGCGCGCCAGCGCCCGGTCCAACTCGTGCTGCGCCCCACGCGGCACGTTGTCCACGATGAAGACGTCGGGGCGAAACGCCTCCAGCGCCGCCGCGATCGCGGTGGACCGTACCGCGACCAACTCCTGCACCGGGACGTCGAGCGAACGCGCGTGATATCGCGACTGCGAGTCCTTGTACAGCGACGGAAGGCTCAGGCAGTCCACGCCGCGCGGCAGCGGGAAGCGCGAGATCTCGCGCGAGCCGCTGATCAGCAGCACGGCGGGGCGCTCGGGTGCCGCCGCGAGCGTTTCTGCCAGCAGGAGATTGCGGCGCATGTGCCCCAATCCCATCGTGTCGTGGGAGTAGAGGGCAATGCGGAGATGGCGTTCGCTCATGGCGGGCGGGGCGAGGGGCGGTGCGATCGGGACACCCCACCCACTCGCAACTCCGGAACCGCCGGCAACCCGCATGGCACGCGGGGTATTAGCCTATGCCAGACAACGAGTTGGCTCGCCCCGCACGTCGGGCGGCTACCGCACCGACTCGCTACGCCACGGTGCAGCATCGGTACGATTCGTTACACTCGGTGACTCGGCCGTTGCGCCGGACGCCTCGCACCAAACGGTCATGAGCAAAGCTGGTTGTGATGGGCATCACGAAACGCGGCGCACCGACATGCGCCTGACGACGCGCGGAATCCGCCGCACGCCATCGCCGGCCGGGCGAAACAGCCACGCCCGGCAGTCGGCGGTTTGGCGGTGGACGGGGGCCGCGCTGCTCCTGCTGGCGCCGCCGACCCGCCTGGCGGCGCAGCGCCCCGCCTCGACCGGCGAGCCGTGGCAGATCGTCAGCATGCCGCAGTCGTCGCAGGTGCTGGCGCGCGACGGATCGCTCGTCGGCGAGATCGGGCGCCAGTGGCGGACCATCGTCCCGATCAAGTCGCTGCCGCGCTACGTCCCGCAGGCCTTCGTGGCCGTGGAAGACCAGCGCTTCTACCAGCATGACGGCGTCGATCTCGTCGGCGTCGCCGGGGCGCTCAAGGACGCGCTGGGCGGACGACTGCGGGGGGCCAGCACGATCACCCAGCAGCTCGTCGGGAACATGCACCCCGACATCATCGATCGCACGGATCGCAGTCCCATGCGCAAGCTCCGCGAGCAGTCGGCGGCGCGCGAAATGGAGAAGCACTATTCCAAGGAGCAGATCCTCGAGGCGTACCTCAACTTCATCCACTTCGGGTCGCGCTACTACGGCATCGAGTCGGCCGCGCGTCACTACTTCGGCAAGGCCGCGGCCCGCCTGACGATTGCCGAGGCCGCGACGCTCGCGGCGCTGCCCAAGGGGCCTGCGCTCTACGATCCGGCGCGTCACCCCGATCGGGCTCGCGAGCGCCGCAACCTGGTGCTCACGCTCATGGCCCAGCAGCGCTACATCAGCGCGGCGCAGGCGGCCGCCGCGCAGAAGGAGCCGATCGTCACCGCACCTAACGCGGGACTCGCGGCACCGGCGCCGTACTTCGTGGACGTCGTGCGCGTGCAGGCCGAACGTGCCGGCATCAAGGTGGGGGAGGGAGGTTTTCGCGTGACGACCACGCTCGACCCGGCGATCCAGCGCGCGGCGAACGATGCGTTGCGCGACGGAACGGCCGAGGTCGAGGGGCGCGCGGGCTACAAGCACCCGACGTTCGCCAACAAGCCCAAGGGGACGACCGGCTACCTGCAGGGGGCGGTCGTCGCCCTCGATCCGTTCACCGGAGACGTGCGCGCCCTGGTGGGAGGGCGCGACTACATCGAGTCGCCGTACAACCGCGCCGTGAACGGGATGCGGCAGCCCGGTTCGGCGTTCAAGCCGATCGTCTATGCCACCGCGGTGGCCGAGAGCATCGCGGTGAACACGATCATCCCCGATACCGCGCTGGCCATCCCGCGCTCCAACCGCACCGTCTACCGCCCCGAGAACGCCGACGGGACGTTCCTCGGGCCCATCACCATGCGCGAGGCGCTGGCGCGCTCGCGCAACCCGGTCGCGGTGCAACTGGCGATGCGGGTGGGCATGGACTCGGTCATCGCGATGGCACGCGCGTTAGGCATCTCCTCGTTCATCGCCCCGTATCCGTCCAGTGCCATCGGGGCATCGGTGGTGCAGCCGCTCGACCTCGTGGCCGCGTATGCCACCTTCGCCAACCAGGGGATGCGCGTCGAACCGCGCTTCATCGCGAGCATCGAGGACCGGAACGGCACGGCGGTCTGGCAGGGGCGCGCCACCGCACCGCAACCGGTGCTCGACCCCAAGGTGGCCTTCATCGTGCGCGACATGATGCGCGATGCGGTCGATCGCGGGACGGCCTCTGCCGTGCGTCGTTACGTCCCCGCCGGCATTCCCGTGGCCGGCAAGACCGGGACGACCAATGACAACGCCGACGTCTGGTTCGTCGGCATGACCCCCGATCTCGTCGCGGGCGTCTGGCTCGGCTTCGACAAGCCGAAGACGATCACCCCGGGCGCCGCCGGTGGCTCGCTGGCCGCACCGATCTTCGGACGCCTCGTGCAGCTCGCGGGCGTGGGACGCGAGGGCGGGCCTTGGCTCCCCCCCGAGGGACTCGTGATGGCCGAGCTCGACCGGGTCACCGGAATGGTCGCAACCGCCGACACCCCGGCCGACCGGCGCTATCCCGAGTACTTCATCCCCGGCACCGAGCCGCCACTCCTGCGCATGGATGCCTGGCGGATCCTTCGCGTGGGGCCGATCGTGCACTGAAGGACGCTGGCGCGCCGGCAAGAACGGGCCGCGGGTGGCGCGCCCGCATCGTCAGGCACGTGCGCGTCGTTAGGTGGACCGGATCACGTGCAGGAAGCGATCGACCTCGCTGCGTAGCAGCTCCGCCATGCGGGAGAGTTCGTCGGCCGCCTGCAGCATCTGCCCGGCGGCGGTGCTCGTCTCTTCCACCGACTCCGAGACGCGCGCGATGCTCCCGGTGACCTGCTGCGTCCCCAGCGCCGCCTCGTGGATGTTGCGGTTGATCTCGTCGGTCGCGTAGCGCTGGTTGTGCACCGCCTCGCTGACGGCTGAGGTCAGGTCGTGCATCTGCGCGATCGTCCCGCTGATCCCGCCGATCGCTTCGGCCGCCTGCTCGCTCGCCGACTGCATCGCCAGCACCTGCGCTCCGATCTCGGTCGTCGCGTCGCCGGTCTTGCTGGCCAGGTTCTTCACCTCGGCCGCCACCACGGCAAAGCCTCGTCCCACTTCACCGGCGCGCGCGGCCTCGATCGCCGCGTTGAGCGACAGGAGCCGCGTCTGGCTGGCGATGTCGGTGATCAGCTTCACCACGCGGGTGATCTGCCCCGAGGCGTTGGTCAGCCCGTGGACGATGTCGTTCGTGCGTTGCGCGGCGTCGACGGCGACCTGCGCCATGTCGCGTGACACCTTCGTCTGCTGCTCGATGTGTCCCACGGTCGCCGTGATCTCTTCGGCGGCGGCCGCCACCGACTCCATGCTGCGACTCGCCTCCTCCGAGGCCGCGGCGACGGTCGTCGATTGCTCGGAGGTGTGCTGGGCGGTGCCGGAGAGCGATTCGGCCGTGGCGCGCGCCTCGGTGGCGGCAGCTGCCACGTTGTCCACCACGACCTTGATGGCCGCCTCGAAGTCATCCGCCAGCCGCAAACGGTCCGTGGCCGCCTGGCGCAGCTGCTGCGACTTGGCCGCCATCTGGTCGGTCGCCGAGTTGATCAGACGCGCCGCTACCCGGTAGTTGCCCGGAAGCCCGCGCTCCAGCACCCGTCGCCAGTACTTCTCCTCGCTGGCGTGTTGCAGCGACGCGCGCGACTCGCGCACGAAGGCGTCGGTGAGGTCGAGCAGGTGGTTGATGCCGCGTGCCAGGTCGCCGAGCGGCCCGTCCCGACGGATCCCGAGGATCCGTTGCTCGAGATCTCCGGCCGCTGTTTCCCGGCAGACGCCCGTGATGCGCAGGATCCCCGTGCGGTACTCCTCGAGCTCGGCGCGCGCGGCGTCACGCTCGGCGCGCAGCGTCTCGACTTCGTCGAGCAGCGCCTCTACGTCGAGGGCAGACGGGGCGGGGGCAGCGGGCGCGGCGCGGCGGCGTGGTGGACGGGCGGTGGTAGCGCGAGGCATGGAGACCTAACGGTGCGGGGACGGCAGGGGCGACGACATCACAGGGACCAGACCCACTCGTCGTAGGCGATGCCGGCTTGCGCCAACGTGGCCTCGAGCAGCGCAACCGAGGCCACCAGGCCATCGCGACGGTCGGAGTGGCGACGCTCCGCCGCGAGCAACGCGGCATAGATCGGCTTCACCTTCTCCACCTTCGCCGGTTCTGGCACGCGGCGGTTGGAGTGGTAGCCCACGATCGTCCCCGCGTGGTCGAACGACGGCGTCACATGGGCGAGTACCCAGTAGTTGTCGCCGTTGCGCGCCATGTTGTTCACGTAGGCAAAGACCTCACGCCCCGTGGCCAGCGTATCCCACAACAGCTTGAAGACGGCGCGCGGCATGTCGGGATGCCGGATGATGGAGTGCGGCGCCCCGAGCAATTCGTCCTCTTCGTAGCCGCTGACACGAATGAAGACGTCGTTGGCGTACGTGATCTTCCCCTGAAGGTCGGTCTTGGAGACGATGATCTCGTCTTCACCGAACGAACGTTCTCGTCCCGATGGGACGACCTGCGAGCGGGTGATGGCCATGGCGGTTGGACGGGCGACGGACGCGTGGGGCGGAGGCGCTCCTCGTTCTCTCAGGTGTCGGCACCTCACCCGCACAGCTGCATCGGGGATTGCCCGACGCAGTAGGCCTCGCGCGCCCCGCGCCTCCGCGGCGGTCCCGCGCCGGAGCGCGTGTCCCGCGCCCTACTCGTGGCGGATCGCCTCGATCGGCGAGAGTCGCGCGGCCCGACGCGCCGGATACGTCCCGAAGATCAACCCGATCGCCACCGCCGATCCCGCCGCGACCATCACCGAGGACAGCGACAGGCTGGGGGCGAGTCGATCGGCCCCGGTCTGCTGGCGAATGACGAGGATCGCCAGCGCCGCGATCACCGCCCCCAGCACGACACCGATCGCGCTGCCAACGCTCGAAATCGCCACCGACTCCGAGAGGAACTGGAGCAGCACGTCGCGCGGCCGCGCCCCGATCGCCTTGCGGACCCCGATCTCGCGCGTGCGTTCGGTGACCGAGGCGAGCATGACGTTCATGATGCCGATCCCACCCACGAGCAGCGAGATCGCGGCGATCGCCCCCATGAACCACTTGAAGACGCGCACCCCCTGCGTCGCTTGCTCGAGGCGCTTCTCCATCGTCCCCAGTTCGATGCGGCGCTCCCATCGCCCGCCGTAACGGCGACCGAGCCAGTCTTCGATCGCGCGCCGGAGTGCATCCACGTCTTCGATGCGGGTGGCGCGCACGGAGATGCCGGGGAGCAGGCGGCGTCCGCCGGCCATGGCGAGGAGCGGGGCCGAGGCGTACGGGACGGTCGCGGCCCAGCCACGCTCCCCCTTGTACGGGGTCAGAATGCCGATCACCTGGCGCGGCGAGCCGTTCACCCGCACCGTCTCGCCGATCATGCGCTCGGGGGCTCGAGGGAGAGCAAGGTCGCTCGCCAGTTTGTGGGAGAGGACGACGACGGCGGCGTTGCGCTCATCCTCCACGCGCGTGAAGAACCGTCCCGCCGCCAACTCGGCGCGCATGTAGTGATCGACGCCGGCCATGGCCGCCGTCACCGAGGTTTCGCGCCGGGTGCCCGTGCGTGGCGACTCCACCGGGACCGTCGCCGCGACCGAGAGCGACACGTCCTTCACCCACTCGACCTCCTTCGCGATGGCAGCGGCGTCGTCGCGCGTGAAGACCGGATAGTCGCGGACCGGGATCCACTCGCCGTCGACGCGCTCCGACGTGCGCGACGCGAGCGACACCGACTGCACGTCGGTCGTGCGCTCGACTTCATCGCGCGTGAACCGCTCCATCCCGTCGCCTAACGACAAGACGGCGACAAGCGATCCCACGCCAATGATGACGCCAAGCGTGGACAGGATCGTCCGGAGCGTGTTGACCCGCAGCTGGTCGAAGGCGACGACGAGTGCGGTGGAGAATGAGGAGAGCATTATGGTCGCGTCTGGTGTCTCGCCCCTACGGGGCCGGCAAGTCTCAAGTTCCGCTAATGCGCGCCCCATGGCGAGTCGCTAGCTTGCCCACCCTGTGGATGTTCGATGCACCGCCGTCCGGATTTCGTCTCGCATGTCACATGTAGTCCGCCCCCGCGCCATCTGTCTCGCGCTCTTTGCCCTCGCGATCGTCACCGCAGCCTGCAGCGACGGCGGGGGCCCGGCCCCCGTGCCGAAGGCCATCGAAGCGGCCACCACGACCCTCCCCTCCGCAGAAGCGGGAAGCGCGCTGCTCTCACCGCCGACCTTCGTCGTGCGTGACGCGAGTGGAAAGGCCCTCGGTGGCATCGCCGTCACCATCGCCGTCGGAGAGGGAGGGGGGACGCTGCGAAATCCCCCCACACGCACCGCCAGTGGACCGACCAGCGTCGGACAGTGGACGCTTGGCACGCGCAGTGGACGGAACACCCTGATCGTCACGGTCGGCAACCTCGCGCCAGCCACCATCGAGGCGACGGCGCTCCCCGGTCCCCCCGCCGAGATTCGCGCCTCGGTCGGCAACAACCAGGTGGCGCTCGCCGGCGACGAAGTCGAGGAATCGCTCGGGGCGCTCGTCGTCGATCGCTTCGGCAATCCGGTCCCGCAGCAGACCGTTCGCTTCGATCCCATTCTCGGCGGCGGTTCGGTCACGCCTGCCACGGCGGTCACCGGCGCCGACGGCATCGCGAGCGGCGTACGCTGGCGGCTCGGCTCGCGACTCGCCACGCAGACGGTGCGAGCGGCGATCCTCCCGATCGCCACCGACTTCACCGCGCGTGTCCGCTCGGACTTCACCATCGACGTGCGCTTCGTGGGAACTCCGAGCGTGCAGGCGCAGGAGGCCTTTCGAAACGCCGCGGAGCGCATTCGCACGGCGGTGATCGGAGATCTCGAGGACATCCCCGTGCAGGGACTCGACGCCAGTCGGTGCGGCGCGGGCGCAGGGGTGACGCTCACCGAGACCGTCGACGACATCATCATCTACGCGAGCGTCTCGCCCATCGACGGTGTCGGCCGCGTCCTCGGTCGCGCCGGCCCATGCTTCATTCGCACGTCGACGCTTCATTCGCTCGTTGGTCAGATGACCTTCGACGAGGCCGACGCGCAGGCGCTCATCACGTCGGAGCGGTTCGAGTCGATCGTGCTGCACGAGATGCTGCACGTGGTTGGGATCGGCTCGCTGTGGCGACTCAAGGCGCTCGTCGACAGCTCGGGGACGGCCGATCCGCGCTTCAACGGCGTCACCGCCACCGCGCGCTGCCTGCTCATCGGCTTCGGGTCGCAGTGTGCCTCGGGAGTTCCACTGGAGAACATTGGTGGAGCCGGGACCGCCGAAGTGCACTGGCGCGAGTCGATCTTCGACCGCGAACTGATGACCGGCTTTGCCGAGTCGACCAACGACATGCCGCTGAGTGTGATGACGCTGGGCGCGCTGGTGGATTACGGCTTCGTCGTGAACGAGAAGGCCGCCGATCCGTTTCAGGCGCCGGTCGCGCGCGTGGCCCCGCGGCGTGCCGCTCCGCAGGAGGCGCCGTGGGAAGAGCTGCTCGAGCCGCAGTTCGAGGTGTCGCGCTTTGGGCGCGTGCAACCCATTCGACCGCGGTTGCAGGTCGTCCCACGGCCATGAACTTGGCGTGACCGGAAACGACGCGGGCGCCTCATCGGCGCCCGCGTCTCGTTTCCGTGGCGTCCGACTAGGCCGCCTTCACGTCGGGGCGTCCCCCTTCGTTCACCAGCGCGATCGCCAGGACTTCGGCGAGCGACTCGACCGGGTGGAAGGTGAGCTCCTTCTGCACCTCCTCCGGGACGTCCTCGAGGTCGGCAGCGTTCTGCTTGGGGATGATGATGTGCTTGATCCCCGCGCGGTGTGCGCCGAGCACCTTCTCCTTGAGCCCGCCGATAGGGAGGGCACGGCCGCGCAGCGTGATCTCGCCGGTCATCGCCACGTCACGCCGCACCGGGCGTCCCGAGAGTTCCGAGACGAGCGCCGTGGCGATGGCCAGGCCGGCCGACGGCCCGTCCTTCGGGATTGCACCTGCCGGGACGTGGATGTGCGCCTCGCTGGCGGCCGTCATGCGATCGGCCGGGATTCCCAGTTCGGCGGCGTTGTTCGTGGCGTAGGTGAGCGCGGCGCGTGCGCTCTCCTTCATCACATCGCCCAGCTGACCGGTGAGGATCAGCGAGATCGGTCCCTGACGGGTGTTGCCCTCCTCGGTCGCGGCCACTCGTGCCTCGCTCCGCCGGATCGAGGCCTCGACGAACATGATGTCCCCGCCCTGGGGCGTGTAGTACATGCCGGTGGCGATCCCCACCTCGTGCTTCTCCTGCGCACGTTCGGGGTGCACCTTGGGCCTGCCTAACAACTCGCGCACCTCGGTGGCGTCGATCACGTTGTCGTCCAGCGTCGACGTGTCGCCCGTGGCCAGCTGGCGCGCCACCTTGCGGCACACGCGGCCGATCTCGCGCTCGAGCTGGCGCACGCCGCTCTCCCGCGTGTAGTTCGACACCACCGACATCACCGCATCGTCGGCGAACGCCACCTTCTTGTCCTGCAGCCCCGACTCCTCGAGTTGGCGCGGGATCAGGTACTTCTTCGCGATCTCCGCCTTCTCGCGCTCGGTGTAGCCGGCGAACTCCACGACTTCCATGCGGTCGAGGAGCGGACCGGGAATGTTCTGGATGAAGTTCGCCGTGGCGATGAACAAGACTTCGCTCAGGTCGAACGGGACCCCGAGGTAGTGATCGGTGAACGAGTCGTTCTGCGCGGGGTCGAGGACCTCGAGCAGCGCGCTCGACGGATCGCCCTGGAACGACTGCCCCAGCTTGTCCACCTCGTCGAGCAGGAAGACGGGGTTCTTGCTCTGCGCCTGCTTCATCCCCTGGATGATGCGCCCCGGCATCGCACCGACGTAGGTGCGCCGGTGCCCGCGGATGTCGGCCTCGTCGCGCGCGCCGCCTAACGCCACGCGCACGTACTCACGCCCCAGCGACCGCGCGATCGACTTGGCGATCGACGTCTTGCCGACCCCTGGCGGGCCGGTGAACAGGAGGATCGGGCCGCGCGCCATCGCCCGCGCCTTCGCTTCCTTGGCGTCGGTGATCGTGCGCTCGTCGCCGTCGCCGTTGCTGGCGGAGGGCGTGACGTCACCGTTCCCCCCCTTCAGCTTCCCGACCGGGAACTCGCCGGTCTTGGTCACTTCCTCGGCCATCTGCTGGGCGCGCAGCTGCCGCACCGCCAGGAACTCGACGACGCGGTCCTTCACGTCCTGCAGCCCGTAGTGGTCCTCGTCGAGGATCCCGATCGCCCGATTGAGGTCGAGATGGTCGTCCGAACGCTTGCTCCACGGCAGCTCGGCGATCCATTCGAGGTACGTGCGGATCACCTGCGCTTCCATGGACTCGCGCCCCGAACGCTCCAGGCGCCCGAGTTCGCGCTCCACCTCGTTCCGCGCCTCCTTGGGAAGGTCGAGCTTGCTGAGCTTCTCGCGGAGGTCGGCGATTTCCTTGGACTGGTCGTCGTCCCCCAGCTCCTTCTGGATCGCCTTGAGCTGCTCGCGCAGGAACATCTCGCGCTGCCGCTCGCCCAGCTCTTCCTGGACCTGGGTCTTGATCTCCTCCTGCGCCTCGAGCATGCCGATCTGGCGCTGCACGTGGACCAGGACACGGCGAAGCCGCTCCTCCACGCTCAGCGTTTCCAGGAGCCCCTGCTTTTCGGGGACGGGGAGTTCGATGTATCCGGCGACGAGGTCGGCAAAGCGCCCCGGCTCGTCGACCGAGTCGAGGACCTGGTGCACGACCTCCTCGGGGAGCCCGCGCTTCTCGCCCAGCTCCTGGGCGCGCTCGCGCGTCTCCTTGTGGAGCGCCTCGAAGGCGGGGTCGCTCTCGTTGAGCGGCGCCATCTCCTCGGTGGGCATCACCACCGCCGTCAGGTACCCGTCGTTGAGGGCGTACTGGAGCGATGTGGCGCGCTGCTCTCCCTGCAGGAGGAGCTGCACCCCCCCGAGGCCGCGCTGAATCTGCCCGATGCGGGCGATGACCCCCATCGAATAGAGAATCTCCGGTGCGGGCTCGTCGGTGTTGTCACGCTGCGCGACCGCGAAGACCAGACGGTCAGTCTTCAGGGCCGCCTCGATCGCCCGGAGCGTCCCTGGACGCCCGGCCGCGATCGGGGAGGTGAGTCCCGGAAAGGTGACCGTCCCGCGAAGAGGGAGGACGGGGAGTGTCTGTCGCTGGGCCATTTTCGAGATGACGAGAGGGCGAAGAACGGAAGACGAGTCGCTGGAAGACGTGGCCTGGGGCCCCGGTAGGCGAAGTGGGGACGGCGGTGGGAGCCTGGGCCGGACGCCGGCACCCGCTCCCCCCACCCTCCCGCGTTCCCGTCTTCTCCTCCACCTGTATGCACGCTGCGGGCTCACCTTTTTACGCCACCCTGACGGGCTTTGCAACTTTCGCGGGCCATTCTGACGTAGTGCCCTCGCGAATGCGCCGTAGCGGCGGAGCGCCGCGCTAGACGCTCTTCCGGACGAATGCTACACTACGATGCTGATCGCCCCCTCAGATTCCATCGCTCCCCCCTCGAGTGCCAGAACCCATCGCTTCATCATCTGACTCAGAGCTTCGCGCGCACGTCGAACGCGTGCTCAGCGCGAACTACGAGTTGGATCGGGAGATCGGCCGCGGGGGAATGGGGATCGTGTACCTGGCGCGCGATCGCCGCCTCAAGCGGCAAGTCGCCATCAAGATCCTCCCGCCCGAACTCGCCTTCCGGGGCGAGATCCGCACGCGCTTCCTTCGCGAGGCCGAGACCGCGGCGCAGCTCAGCCACCCCAACATCGTCCCGATCTATTCGGTCGACGAACGCGAGGGGCTGGTCTTCTTCGTCATGGCCTACGTCGACGGCGACAACCTCGCCGTCCGGCTGCACAAGAACGGCGCGCTCGCCTACGACGAGACGCGACGGACCCTGCTCGAGGTGGCGCGCGCCCTCGCCTTCGCCCACGAGCGCGGCGTGGTGCACCGGGACATCAAGCCCGACAACATCCTCATCAACAAGGAGGATGGCCGGGTGATGGTGACCGACTTCGGGATCGCCCGCGCCGTGAGCGATTCCGACGCCCGCCTCACCGCGACCGGCATGGCCATCGGGACCCCGGCCTACATGTCGCCCGAGCAGTCGATGGGCGAGCGGGAGGTTGATGGGCGCAGCGACCTGTACTCGTTAGGTGTCGTCGCCTACCAGATGATCAGCGGCGAGCTCCCGTTCAACGCCTCCAGTACCCCGGCGCTGCTCGTCAAGCACATTTCCGAGAACCCGGTTCCGTTGCACCAGCGCTGCCCCGAGGTCCCGCAGGACCTCGGGCGCGCCGTGATGATGATGCTGGAGAAGGACCCGGACAATCGCTTCCCGAGCGCGGCCGCCCTGGCGACGGCGCTCGAGACGGGCGAGGTCCCGATGCCGCGCAACGGCGGCGCGTTGGCGTTAGGCTCCGTCGCGCCGCGCTCGGCCACCGAGGCGTCCTCTCTGCGCCCCGGCGCAGGTGCGATGGCGCCCGCGTATGGCGCCGCCCCGAGCTCCGAGGAACTGGCCCGCTGGAACGCGCATGAGGTCCGCGCCTTCCGGAAGAAGCTCGCCCCGTGGATGTTCGCCGGTGGCGTGAGTGTTGTCGTCGCCGCCTTCGGCGGACCCGACTTCGCCGGCCTGTGGGGGATGTACTCCATCTACATCGCCTGGAAGTACGCCAAGCTGTGGAGCGACGGCTACGACTGGCGCGACATCCTGAAGGAGCCGAAGGATCGCCTCTTCTTCGACGTCGTAGCCGAGTGGACCGACAGCGTGCGCGCCTTGTGGGATCCCACCAAGCGTGGCGAGGTCCGCGATCGCGCGCGCATGCGATCGAGCATCGGTGGCGACTTCTTCGACCGCGCCGGCTCGGCCGGGGCGCTGGGCGCCGGGGCACCGGTCAATGCCGTCGCATCCCTCGGTGGGGCGAGCGGCCGCTCGGTGCAGGATGCCCGCCGCAATCGCGATGAGATTCTCCGCCTCATCGAGACGCTCCCCAAGAAGGAGAAGTCGATCCTCGGCGACGTGCCGTCGTCGGCGATGGCGCTGTACCAGAAGGTTGAGGCGCTGGCGTTGCAGGTGCAGGAGCTCGAGCGCACCGTCCCCGCGGAATCGTCGGCGCAGCTCGATGCCGAAATCGCACGACTCGAGGGAGAGGCCAACCCCCTCGACACGCGCGCCAGCGAAGAGCGGGTGCGCCGGCTCGCCTACCTCAAGCGCCAGCGTCGCGCCGTCGCCGACCTCGGGGGCCGGCTGTCGCAATCGCGCGAGAAGCTCGAGAGCTGTATGCTCGCGCTGCAGAACATGCGGCTCGAGGTCGTGCGCCTGCGCAGCGGCCCGCAGAACTTCCAGACCATCACCTCGGTGGCCGAGAAGGCAATTGCGCTCGGGCGCGAGGTCGACGCGGCGGTCTACGCGCGCGACGAGATGGCCAAACTGAAGATAGGAGGACGGGGCTAGCGACCCTCGGACGCGGCGCAGTTCGCCGCCGTCCCATGGGCCAGACCCCGGGCATCCATGTCCGATCCCCTCCGCGAACGCGTCGGCGCTGCGCTCGGAAGCGCATACGACATCGAGGGAGAACTCGGGCGTGGCGGCATGGGGGTGGTCTATCGCGCCCTCGACCGCAAGTTGCGCCGGGCGGTGGCCATCAAGGTCCTCCCGCCCGAGCTGGCGTACCGCGACGACGTGAAGCAGCGATTCCTGCGTGAGGCACAGACCGCGGCGCAGCTCAACCACCCCAACATCGTCCCGATCTACGCGGTCGAGGAACGCGACGGCCTGGTCTGCTTCGTCATGGCGCTGGTCGAGGGCGAGCCACTCGCATTGCGGCTGGCGACCGACACCCGCCCCCCCGTCGCCGACGTCTGTCGCATCCTGCGCGGCGTGGCCGATGCCCTCGCGTACGCACACGCCCGCGGCATCGTGCATCGCGACATCAAGCCCGACAACATCCTCATCGATCGCGCCACCGGGCGGCCGATGGTCACCGATTTTGGGATCGCCCGCGCCGCTGAGGGCGACGCGCGCCTCACCGTCACCGGGATCGCCGTCGGCACCCCGGCGTACATGTCGCCCGAGCAGGCGATGGGAGAGCGCGAGATCGACGGACGCTCCGACCTGTACTCGCTGGCGATCGTCGCCTACCAGATGCTCGCCGGCGAGCTCCCGTTCCAGGCGACCAACACCCCGTCGATGCTGATGAAGCACATCAGCGACACGCCGCGCCCGCTCCGCGAACGCCGCCGCGACCTCCCGCCGCTCCTGGTCGCGGCGATCGAGCGCGCGATGGCCAAGCGTCCGCAGGACCGATGGGACGACGCCGCCGGCTTTCGCGATGCGATTGCCGCCATCGAGGGCGGGACCGCCGCGCTCGCGCCGCCGCCACCGTCGGCGTCGGTGCCTCCACGTGCCGAGCAGCCCCCGGGTCGCGCGCCGCAGGACCTCGCGCGCCTCTCCTCCGCATGGAAGCACGCCGCCCCCCGCCCCGAAGGGCTCGCGGCCAACGTGCGCGCCATCGTGCGGGGCGCACAGGAGCACGCGATGGAGCAGGCGCGCCTCGCCGAGGACATGGCGCGCGACGCCGTCGCCGCCGCCGATGCCGGCTGGAGCACGAACGCCCCGCGGAACCCCAACCAAGGACTGCAGGCGCGTCCGCCGGTCCCCCCCTGGATGCCGGATTCGTGGCGCGACGTGCGCGAACAGCCGCGCGCGGCACGCGGCGAGTCGCGCGGGGAGGGCCGCGCCCAGTCGCGTGGCGCCCGCGCGGCCCTTCGTGGCAAGGAGAGCCTCGAGACCTTCGGGCAGCTGAGCATCGCCGATCGCATTCGCTCCTTCCGGCGCCGCACCGCGAGCAGCGCCGTGACCGTCGGGATGCTCGGCGCCATCAACCTGATGTTCTCCCCAGACTTCCTCTGGTTCCTCTTTCCAGCGGTCGCGATGACGATCCCGCTGGCCCAGCGACTCGCGTCGCTCTGGGCTGACGGCGTTCGCGTGAAGGACATCTTCGGCGCCGAGGCGGCCAAGGCGCTCAAGGCGCAGAACGACCTTGGTGGGCCACGCGCTGCGCTGCCGTCCGCATCGCAGGTCGCGCGACAGATGGCCCCCGCCGACGTCCTCGCCGGCCCGTATGGCGATCACGTGCGCCGCGCGGCCGCCGATCGCCTGGCGGTCCAGGAGGTGCTCGGAAAGCTGACCAAGGCCGACAAGGACCTCATCCCTGATGTCGCGCCAACGGTCGATGCGCTCGCCGAGCGCGTCGCATCGCTGGCGCAGGCGCTGCACCGACTCGAGGAGGACGTGCGCCCCTCCGCCGTCGAGGAGCTCGATGGTCGCATCGCGGCCGCTCGAGCGCTCGCCGAGTCGCGTGAGCGCGACCAGCGTTTGCAGCTGCTCGAGCGGCAGCGCGCGACGATGGTCGACCTCCTGTCGCGGCACGAGACGCTGCGCACGCAACTCGACAGTGCCTCGCTCGTGCTGCAGAACATGCGACTCGACATGATCGCGCTGCGCTCCGCCGGGGTGCAGTCGGCGATGGACGACGTTTCGTCGGCGACGCAGGAAGCGCGCGCGCTGTCGCGCGACATCGCCAACGTCCTCGACGCGGCCAAGCAGGTTCGTTAGCGAAGGACGTCGGTGCGCTCGCCGAAAGGGCGAGCGCCGGCGCGGGCAGCGAGTGAGGCGCACGCTTCCGCTCTCCGGGTTCGCGGTGCAACTTCGCGCGACCCCATCCCTGCCGACCCATGGATCGTCGCCACGTTCGTTCCTGCACGCTTGCGGCTGCCGTCGCCTTCGCCGGCGTCGTTGCCGCGCCGCGTGCCGGCGCCCAGCCGACTCGCGCCGACCTCGTATTGGTCAACGGCTCGGTGGTCACCGTCGATTCGCA
>ERZ795044.949-NODE-949-length-26983-cov-14.808898_pt1 | contig 26983 bp, 24 predicted proteins | sample MGYA00375128_ERZ795044 | MGnify/ENA primary metagenome ERZ795044 (study PRJEB30173, sample SAMN05720213) | anaerobic digester metagenome | isolation source: active sludge of municipal wastewater-treating anaerobic digesters | place: USA | collected 2014-12-22 ... | reverse complement strand
GAACAGCAGGTCGGCGTAGGTGTCGCCCTGCGGCGCGTGCAGCACGTAGTGCACGTCCCGCAGCGCGGTGGCGACGCGCATCGCGCCGACGTGGGGCGGTCCTTCGTAGGTCCAGAGCGTGAGTTGCATGCGGGCCTCAGGCGGCGAGCTTGGTGCGGCGCACCAGCGGCCGGGCGAACAGCTCGGCCAGGTCGGCTGCCTGCTCGTAGCCGTGCACGGGCGTGAACACCAGTTCGATCGCCCACTTGGTGGTGAAACCTTCGGCCTCGAGCGGATTGGCCAGCCCGAGGCCGCAGACGACGATGTCGGGCCGCGCGGCGCGGCAGCGGTCGAGCTGCTTCTCGACGTCCTGGCCTTCGGAGAGCACCGTGCCCGCAGGCAGAAGCGCCAGCTCGTGGGCCAGGTGCGCGCGATGCAGGTAGGGCGTGCCGACCTCGGTGAGCTGCATGCCGAGCTCGCGTGCCAGGAAGCGTGCCATCGGCAGTTCGAGCTGCGAGTCCGGGAAGAAGAAGATGCGCCGGCCTTCGAGCATCTCGCGGTGGCGTTGCAACGCGTGGCGCGCACGCTCGCGGCCGGGCCGCGTCACCGCATCGAAGTGCGCCGGGGCGACGCCGAATGCCGCGGCGGCGGCGCGCAGCCATTCGGTCGTGCCTTCCTCGCCGAAGGGGAAGGGCGCGCTCAGGTACGTGGCGCCGCGAGCTTCGAGCAGTCGCGCGGTCTCGGCCAGGAAGGGCTGCGCGAGCAGGAAGCGCGTGTTCGCGCCGACCTCGGGCAGTTCGGTCGCGTGGCGCGGCGGGAAGAAGCGCACGTTGGCCAGGCCCAGGTCGCGGAACAGGCGCGCGAACTGGTCCTCGACGACGTCGGGCAGCGAGCCGACGACGAGCAGCGAATCCGGTGCATGGGTGGCAGACGTCGGCATCTGCGGCACCCACGCGGCCAGGCAGGCGTCTTCGCCTTGCGTGAAGGTGGTCTCGATGCCGCTGCCGGAGTAGTTGAGCACGCGCACCGTCGGGCGATGGATGCCGTCCAGGCGTTGCGCGGCGCGGCCGAGATCGAGCTTGATGACTTCGGACGGGCAGGAGCCGACCAGGAACAGCGTGCGGATCTCCGGGCGGCGCTCGAGCAGGCGGTTGACGACGCGGTCGAGTTCGTCATGGCAATCGGCCAGGCCGGCGAGGTCGCGCTCGTCGATGATCGCGGTAGCGAAACGCGGCTCGGCGAAGATCATCACGCCGGCGGCCGACTGGATCAGGTGCGCACAGGTGCGCGAGCCGACGACGAGGAAGAAGGCGTCCTGCACCTTGCGGTGCAGCCAGATGATGCCGGTCAGGCCGCAGAAGACCTCGCGCTGGCCGCGCTCCTTGAGCACCGGCGCCTGGCTGCAGCCGCCCGACAGTTCGGCGCGAAGCGGGATCACGGGGCTCATGCGCGGGCTCCCTGCAGCGACGTGCCGGATGCGGCGTGCTCGAGGCGCGCGGCGCGCAGCTTGAGCAGGAACTGCGTCGCGTTGATCACGTAGCTCGCATAGGCCGCCAGGGCCAGCCAGGCCAGGCCGCGGCCGTCGAGTGCGTGATTGGCCCAGGCCACCAGGTAGGCCGTGTGCAGGGCCAGCACCAGCATGCTGAACACGTCTTCCCAGTAGAAGGCCGGTGCGAACAACCAGCGGCCGAAAACCACCTTCTCCCAGATGCTGCCGGTGACCATGATCAGGTAGAGCAGCGCGGTCTTCACCACCACCGAGAGCATCGCGGCCTGCTCGCCGGCGCCGCTGGCCAGATAGCGCAGCAGCAGCACGAGGCTGACGAGGAAGGCCAGGAACTGCACCGGCGCGAGCACGCCTTGCACCAGCGTCCAGACCGAGGCGTCGCGACGCTGGCGCTCCTCGGGGCTGTACAGCCGGGTGCCGGTTTGCGTGCCGGGCCTGGGCGATGCCATTCGAGAGACTCCCTGCGGTTGCGAATGAAAGCGAGACTAGGCCGTTCGATGAAAAGTGTCAATCGAGGAAGACGTAAACCAGACTTGACAGTCTGTCGCTCGCCGCCGATCATTCCTTCCAGTGAAATGCGCGGCCGACGAGGTTGCGGTGGCGCAAACCTTCCAAAGGCGGATGTACACACGCATTGACGGTCTGGGGTGGCGGAGAGTAAAACCACCCTCGGTCCAACGAGATCCCGCAGAGGACACAGCACCAGGCGACGAACTCACCGACTGCATCCCGAGCATTGGCGACGCGCTTTGGCAAGGCTCGCCCCTCCAACGCCCCCGAGCAGACGTTCCGAAAACGCACACGAGACAAGGAAGTGGAGGGCTCGATGCAAGGAGGATCCCAACCGGGAACGGTGCCGGCCGACTGCCCGGAAAGCGCTGCGGCCTGGGCTGCTGGCGGTTCACCGGCAAGCGCGCTGTTCACCGACCCCAGTCCCGGCCCGATGGAGCGGGCGGCCTGTCTGGCGCGGGCCCTCGAACTCGAGGTCATTCCGCGCCTGGTGGCGGCGCACCGCGACAACGGCAACCTGCCGGCGAGCAACGACGCGCTCAGCGGCAGCCTCGGCGAAGCCGAGGTGAATGCCTTCACCGACAGCCTGGTGCGCGGCGACGAGCGCGAGTTGACGCAGGTGCTCGACGGGTTGCGCGACCGCGGCTTCACCGTGGAGCGTTTGCTGGTCGACCTGCTCGCGCCGTCGGCGCGTCAACTCGGCCACCTCTGGACCGAGGACCTGTGCTACTTCACCGACGTCACCATCGGCCTCGGGCGGCTGCAGCGAATGATGCGAGAATTGAGCCCGGCCTTCGGAACCGAGGTGGCCCATCCGCCCAACGGGCGACGCGCCTTGCTGGTGCGTGCCCCGGGCGAGCAGCACAGCTTCGGGATGTCGATGGTCGCCGAGTTCTTTCGCCGCGCCGGTTGGGAAGTTGTCTCCGGTGGCGAAGGCGCAGATACCGACCCAATCACGTCGGTGCGGCGCGAGTGGTTCGATGTGGTGGGGTTTTCGGCGGGCAGCGAAGCGCGGCTCGACTGGTTGCCCTCCTGCATCGCGGCCGTTCGCCGCGCTTCGTGTCACAAGGGTGTGGCCGTGCTGGTGGGCGGCCCGGTGTTCACGTTGAGACCGCAACTGGCCCGTCAGGTCGGTGCGGACGCGACGACCGCCAACGGGAGCGAGGCACCAGGTCTGGCCGAAAGCTTGCTTGCCGGCCGCGTGAAACACAGTTGAACCTCCGTCCAGCAGCTGGACGTTGACAGACATGAAGACAACGGCCCGCAGCACCGGGAGCTCGCAGGGGATGATCCTGTGAAGCGCCGCACGGCACCCCGCGCAGTGGTGGGTGATCTCGACGCGGCCACCGCTCAGCGCGTGGTCGCGGCGGCCAGCGACGTCGCCTTGCTGCTCGACCCCCATGGCGTGATCCAGGATGTCGTCATCGGCCGGGATGACCTCGACCCGGTGCTGGTGGCCGACTGGATCGGCCAGCCCTGGACCGAAACGGTGACGGTCGAGAGCCGCGCCAAGGTCGAGTCGCTGCTGCGCGATGCGGCCGGTCCGCCACGCTGGCGCCAGGTGAACCACCCGTCCACCGGCGGCGGCAGCGACTGGCCCATCCTCTATTCGGCGGTGCAGATCGCGCCGCCCGGCCGCGGCAAGACAGCGGGCCGCACCATCGCCTTTGGCCGCGACCTGCGCGCCACCGAGGCGCTGCAACTGCGACTCATCGAAGCGCAGCAGGCGATGGAGCGCGACTACTGGCGCTTCCGCCAGGCCGAGACGCGGTATCGCCACCTGTTCCAGGCTTCGTCGGAGGCGGTGCTGATCGTCGACGCGGGCAGCCTGCGCATCCTCGAGGCCAACCCGGCCGCGGTGGCGCTGGTCTCCAACGGCGGCGGGCCGCGCCGCCTGGCCGGCGGTTCCTTGACGTCATTGTTCGAGGCGCCCAACAGCAAGCCGCTGCAGGCCGCACTCGCCGCCGCACGCTCGGCCCGCCGGGCCGAGGTGGTGCGCACTGCGCTGTCCGACGGCGGCGGGCGCGTCGGCGTGTCGATGTCCAGCTTCCGGCAGGACGATGCCTCGCTTCTGCTGGTGCGCCTGTCGCGCCTGGGCACGGAGCCTTCGCCGCTGGCCACGGTCACCGAGAGTTCGATGCTGCTGGACTTCGTGCGCAACTCGCCCGATGCGCTGGTGTTCACCGACAACGAAGGCCGCATCCAGATGGCCAACGCGTCCTTCGTCGCGCTGGCCCAGCTGGGCAGCGAGGAGCAGGCGCGCGGCGAGCCGCTGGATCGCTGGCTGGGCCGCACTGGCGTCGAACTCGGCGTGCTGATCCAGACCGTGCGCCAGCGCGGCAGCATGCGCCTGTTCTCGACGCTGCTGCGCGGCGAGGACGGGGCCACCGCCGAAGTCGAGGTCTCGGCTTCGGCCACCACGCAGGACGGCAAGCCGATGCTCGCCTTCGCCGTGCGCGACGTCGGCCGCCGGCTGAGCGCCGAGCCGCGCGCCGCCGGCGAACTGCCGCGATCCGCCGGCGAGCTGACCGAGCTGGTCGGCCGCGTGCCTCTGAAAGACATCGTCGGCGAGACCACCGACCTGATCGAGCAGCTGTGCATCGAGACGGCGCTGAAGATGACCAGCGACAACCGCGCCTCCGCAGCGCAGATGCTGGGCCTGTCGCGCCAGAGCCTGTACGTCAAGCTGCGCCGTCACGGCATGGGCGACCTGGGCGACGACGAGGGTTGATACCGAGGCCCGATCGGGCCATGAGTTGTAAATCTTGGTTGACACTCTGAAGTGTCACGCCCAGAATCAATCCCATGGCCTATCCTGCCCCGTCGGCAGTCGCGGAACTGCTCAAGCCGATCACCTGGTTTCCGCCCATGTGGGCCTTCGCCTGCGGCGCCGTCGCTTCGGGCCAGAACTGGAGTGAGCGCTGGGCCCTGGTTGCGCTGGGCGTGCTGCTCGCCGGCCCGATGGTGTGTGCCACCAGCCAGGCGGTGAACGACTGGTTCGATCGCCACGTCGACGCCATCAATGAACCGAACCGCCCCATCCCCTCGGGCCGCATGCCGGGGCGCTGGGGCTTGTACATCGCGGTGCTGTGGACGGTGCTGTCGCTGGCCGTTGCGCTGACGCTGGGCCCCTGGGGCTTCGTCGCCGCGCTGGTCGGCCTCGCGCTCGCCTGGGCCTACAGCGCGCCGCCGCTGCGCCTGAAGCGCAATGGCTGGTGGGGCAACGCCGCCTGCGGCATCTGCTATGAAGGCCTGGCGTGGGTCACGGGTGCGATCGTCATGGCCGGCGGCAGCCTGCCCGACGGCCGCTCGCTCGCGCTGGCTGCGCTGTACAGCCTCGGTGCGCACGGAATCATGACGCTCAACGACTTCAAGTCGGTCGAGGGCGACCGCCGCATGGGCATCGGCTCGCTGCCGGTGCGCCTGGGCGAGGAACAGGCGGCTCACATGGCTTGCTGGATGATGGCCGCGCCGCAGTTCGTGGTCGTCGTGCTGCTGATGAGCTGGCAGGCCCGCGGCCACGCGCTGGCGGTGGGCGCATTGCTCGCGGTGCAACTGCTGCTGATGCGCCGCTTCGTCGCCGACCCGCACGGCCGCGCCACCTGGTACAGCGGTCTGGGCGTGACGCTGTACGTGTCGGGCATGCTCGTCAGCGCCTTCGCCTTGCGCGCCGCCGCGCAGGCCGGATGAAGCCATGAAGCCCCCGAGCTCGCTGCGCTCGCGGCCCCCCGAGGGGGCGCTCAGCGGCTTCGGAACGACCGGGCGCCACTGACATGACGCCGCTCGGCTGGTTCGGCATCGTGCGGCTCGGTCTGGTGCAGATGGCGCTCGGCGCCGTCGTCGTGCTGACCACCTCGACGCTCAACCGCGTGATGGTCATCGAGCTCGCGCTGCCGGCACTGGTGCCCGGGCTGCTGGTGGCGATCCACTACGCCGTGCAGATCACGCGGCCGCGCATGGGCTTCGGTTCCGACCGCAGCGGCCGCTGCACGCCATGGATCCTCGGCGGCATGGCCGTGCTCGCCGCGGGCGGCACGCTGGCCGCGATCGCGACCGCCTGGATGTCCACGCAGCGCTACGCCGGCCTCGCGCTGGCGGCGTTCGCCTTCTTCCTCGTCGGCCTGGGGGTCAGCGCCTGCGGCACCTCGCTGCTGGTGCTGCTGGCCAAGCGCGTGGCGGCGCAGCGGCGCGCACCGGCTGCCACGATCGTCTGGATGATGATGATCATCGGCTTCGCGGTGACGGCCGGCCTGGCCGGCCGCTGGCTCGACCCCTATACGCCGCAGCGCCTGGTGGCCGTCAGCGCGGGCGTCGCAGCGATCGCCTGCCTCGTCGCCCTGATGGCGCTATGGCGTCTCGAAGGCCGCGGCGGCATCGCTGCTGGGGCGGCCGTGGAGGCGGAGCCGAAGCTGCGCTTCCTCGAGGCGCTGCGCCAGGTCTGGCAGGAAGCCGCAGCGCGCCGCTTCACGGTCTTCGTGTTCGTCTCGATGCTCGCCTTCAGCGCGCAAGACCTGATCCTCGAACCGTTCGCCGGCGCGGTGTTCGGCCTCACGCCGGGCGCGACGACGCAGCTGTCCGGGCTGCAGCACGGCGGCGTGCTGCTGGGCATGATCGCCTGTGCGCTGGCGGGCAGCCGCTGGGGCATCGGCTCGCTGCGCAGCTGGACGATCGGCGGCTGCATCGCTTCGGCCTTCGCGTTGGCCGCGCTGGTGGCTGCGGGAGTGGTCGGCCCGCGCTGGCCGCTGCACGCCACGGTGTTCGCGCTCGGTGCGGCCAACGGCGCGTTTTCCATCGCCGCGATCGGCTCGATGATGCGGCTGGCCGGCGAGGGCAGGGCCTCGCGCGAAGGTGTGCGCATGGGCTTGTGGGGCGCCTCGCAGGCGATCTCCTTCGGCGTCGGCGGCCTGGCCGGCGCGGTGGCCAGCGACATCGCCCGCCGCTTCATCGACAGCCCCGGCGCGGCCTACGCGGTGGTGTTCGGCGCCGAGGCGCTGTTGTTCCTTTGGGCCGCGGCGCTGGCCGCCGGCATCGAGACGCGCGCGCCGCAGCGGCGCACAAGGAGATGGGCATGGACAAGATCGACACCTACGATGCCGTCGTGATCGGCGGCGGGCCGGCCGGTGCGACCGCCGCCCACGAGATGGCGCGGCAGGGCCGCAGCGTGCTGCTGCTCGACCGCGACGGGCGCATCAAGCCCTGCGGCGGCGCCATTCCGCCACGGCTGATCAAGGATTTCGCGATCCCCGACCATTTGCTGGTGGCCCGCATCCGCTGCGCACGCATGATCGCGCCGAGCGACGCCAAGGTGGACATCCCGATCGAGGGTGGCTTCGTCGGCATGGTCGATCGCGGCCCGTTCGACGAATGGCTGCGCGAGCGCGCAGCCCAGGCCGGCGCAGTGCGCACCCGCGGCAGTTTCGAGGCCATCGAGCGCGACGTCGACGGTTCGGCCATCGTTCGCTTCAGTTCGCGCGGTCGCCGCGGCGGCGAGGCCGTGCCGGTGCGGGTGAAGGCGCGGGTTGTGGTCGGCGCCGATGGCGCCCGCTCCGAGGTGGCGCGCCAGGAGGTGCCCGGCTCCGATCGCGGCAAGTTCGTCTTCGCCTACCACGAGATCCTGCGCGCACCGGTCGATCGGGCCGGCTACGACGGCACGCGTTGCGACGTGGTCTACAACGGCGAGTACTCGCCCGACTTCTACGGCTGGGTGTTCCCGCACGGCGACACGATGAGCGTGGGCACCGGCAGCGCCGATAAAGGCTTCTCGCTGCGCAGCGCGACCGAGGCGCTGCGCCGCGCCTCCGGTCTGGGCGACACCGAGACGCTGCGCCGCGAAGGCGCACCGATCCCGCTCAAGCCACTGCCGCGCTGGGACAACGGCCGCGACGTGGTGCTCGCCGGCGACGCCGCCGGCGTGGTGGCGCCGGCCTCGGGCGAGGGCATCTACTACGCGATGTACGGCGGCAAGCTGGCCGCCGAGGCCTCGCTGGCCTACCTGGCCAGCGGCCAGCCGCGCGACCTGCAGCTGGCCCGCAAGCGCTTCATGAAGGCGCACGGCAAGGTGTTCTGGGTGCTCGGCGTGATGCAGTACTTCTGGTACTCGAGCGACAAGCGCCGCGAGCGCTTCGTCAGCATCTGCCGCGACCGCGACGTGCAGCAGCTCACCTTCGAGTCCTACATGAACAAGGAACTGGCGCGCAAGAAGCCGATGGCCCACGTGCGCATCTTCCTGAAGGACGTGGCGCACCTGTTCGGAATGGCCCGCGTCTGACCATGCCGAGCTCCCGCGGCCCGTGATGGACACCCTCTTCGCCAGCGGCCGCGCGGCCGACATCGTGCTCGCGGTGCTGGTGATCGAGGCCATCGTGCTGACCGTGCGCCATGCGCGCAGCGGAGCCGGCCCGCCGCCGCGGGTGTTCGTGCCGATGATCGGTGCCGGCGTCATGCTGGTGCTGGCCCTGCGCTGTGCCCTCACCGGAGCACCCTGGCCCTTGATCGCGCTGCTGCTCACTGGCGGCGGGGCCGTCCATGCGGTCGATCTGTGGCAGCGCTGGCGACGCTGACCTGTTTCAGGTCAAGGTGCGTCAGCCAGGGCCGGGCATAGAATGCGCCGCAAAGGACCTCCCGGATGAACCGTCGGCCTACAGGAGAAGCAGCGTGAATCAACGCTCGGGCGGTGCGGACGATCTCGGTGCTCTCGCCCCCTGGGCGCAGGAGCTGGCTCAAACCTTCGTGACCCTGTCCAGCGACATCGCGCTGGTTCTCGACGACGCAGGGGTCATCACCAGCGTGGCACAGGCCGGCAAGGAGCCGATCTCGCCCGCGGCCGCACACTGGATCGGCCGACCCTGGGTCGAAACGGTCTCCGGCGGCACCCGCCGCAAGGTCGAAGCGCTGCTGCAGGACGTCACCAGCACCGGCCTGGCGCGCCGCCGCGAAGTCAATCATCCGGGTGCCGGCGGCACCGACATTCCGATCGCCTACACGGCGATCCGCCTGGGGCGCAACGGCCCGGTCATCGCCGTCGGCCGTGACATGCGTGCCATCGCGGCGATCCAGCAGCGCTTCCTCGATGCCCAACAGGACCTGGAGCGCGGCTACTGGCGCGCGCGCCAGGCCGAAACCCACGAGCGGCAACTGCTGCAAGTGCTCACCGACGCCGTGCTGGTGGTCGATGCCGCCACGCTGACGATCGTCTCGGCGAACCGCACCGCTTCGAACTGGCTGGCCACCAGCGGCGCGCTGGTCGGCCAGTCGGTCGAGGCGCTCTTCGACACGCGATCGCGCAGCCCCATCCATCAACTGCTGGTGACCGCGCGCAGCAGCGGCCGACCGGTGGAACTGCGCGCCCGCCTGCTCGGCAACCCCGTGGCCGCCAGCGTCGCCGCGACGCCGTTCCGCGCCACCGACGTGCAGCGCCTGCTGGTGCGCATGCGCACCACCGGCGCGCCTGCGGCGGCCGTGCCGGGTGCCGCGCTGCGTGAAGCGGCGGCAGTAACCGACTCGGTCGGAAACATCCTGTCGTGCGACGCCGCCTTCGTGGCGCTCATGAAGGCCGACGACGACGGCGCGCTGATCGGCAAGTCGGTCGCGCAATGGCTGGGCGAGCCGGCCGACGAACTGGCAGCCCTGCTGCAGGAAGTGCGGCATGCCGGCCTGGCCGAGCGGACGGCCGTGCCGCTGCGCGTGGCGGATTCGCTGCCGGTCGAGCTCAGTGCGACCTGGCTCACCGAAGGCGACCAGGAATGCATCGGTCTGGTGCTTCGGCAGACGCCGCCGCGATTGGCCGAGTTCGGCGAGGCCCAGGCGGCCTTCGCGCAGGCGTGGACGCGGCTGTGCGACCAGCTCGGCACGGCCAGCCTGCCGGACATGCTGCGCGACGCCACGGCCCTGGCCGAGCAGCATTTCATCCGCATGGCACTCGAGCGTGCTTCCGGAGACACGGTGGCCGCGGCCGGCCTGCTCGGCGTGGGCCCGCAGAGCCTGCGCCGCCCGGACGACAGGAAGTCCGACTCGCCGTGAAGACGAGCCCTGCGTTCGGCCAGGCCGACCTCACCAACTGCGAACGCGAGCTGATCCATCTCGCCGGCTCGGTGCAGCCGCATGGCGTGTTGCTGGCCGTTCGAGAGCCCTCATTCGAAGTGGTGCAGGCGAGCGCGAACGTGGTTGAACTGCTGCGCCGGCAATCGGGCGAACTGCTCGAGCGGCCGCTTCGCTGGCTGGGTGGGAACCTCGAAGACCAGGTGCGCGTGATCGCCCAGCAGGACGATCTGGACGAACCGGTGCCATTTCGCTGCCGGCTGTCGCTGGGTGGAAGCGACGCCGAGTTCGAGGGTGTGGTGCATCGCGTGCCGGGTCAGCTGCTGGTGGTCGAGCTCGAACCGCTGGACACGCCGCCGGGCGGCGTGGCGGTGCTCGAACTCGACGGCGACACGCTGGCCCAGCACCTGGGCCGCGCGGTGCAGCGCCTGAGCGCTGCCTCCAGCATCGGCACGCTGTCAGACGCGGTGGTGAAGTGCTTCCGCGAGATGACCGGCTACGACCGCGTCATGGTCTACAAGTTCGACCCCGACGGCCACGGCAAGATCATCGCCGAGGCGCGCGATCCAAGGCTCGAGTCGCTGCTCGGTCACCACTATCCGGCCACCGACATCCCGCAGCGCGCCCGCGAGTTGTACATCCGCAATCGCGTGCGGCTGCTGGTCGACGTCGACTATGCCGCCGCCGGGCTGGTACCGCGCCAGGTGCCCGGCAGCGCTGCCGAACTGGACATGTCGATGTGCACGCTGCGCAGCATGTCGCCATTGCACCTGCAGTACCTGCGCAACATGGGCGTGACGGCCACGCTGGTGGTGTCGCTGGTGCGCGAGGGTCAGCTGTGGGGCCTGGTCGCCTGCCACCACTACAGCCCCTACAACCTGCGCTTTGCCGTGCGTGCCGCGGCCGACCTGCTGTCCGAGGTGATCGCCACGCGCATCGCCGCGATCGACAACTACGCCTATGCCCAGGTGGCGATCCAGGTCCGCCGGCTCGAGCAGCGCCTGATCGAGGCCACCTCCACCGAGGGCGACTGGCGCCTGGCGCTGCTGCGCAACCCGCGCACGCTGCTGCAGCCGCTGGACGCCACCGGCGCGGCGCTGTTCCACGACGACGAGGTGCTGAGCACCGGCGAGGTCCCGTCCACGCCGCAGCTGCGCGCCCTCCAGCAATGGGTGCAGACGACCGGCGGCGATCGACTCTTCCACTGCTCGGCCGTCGAGCGCGACAACCCCTCGCTGGCCTCGCTCACGCCCACCGCCAGCGGCGTGATCGCGGTGAAGCTCTCGGCCGACAGGCCCGATTACCTGATGTGGTTCCGCAAGGAGCAGCTGCTCACCGTCACCTGGGCCGGCGACCCGGCCAAGCCGATGGTCGCCAACAACCCGATGGAGCTGTCGCCGCGGCGCTCGTTCGCCGCCTGGTCGGAGCTGGTGCGCGGCACCGCGCTGCCCTGGAGCGGCAGCGAGCTGGCGCTGGCGCGCGCCATCGGGGCCTCGCTGATCGACATCATCGTGCAGGTCAACGCGGTACGCCTGTTGATTGCCGAACACCAGCTCTCCAAGGTGCGTGGCACGGTGGGCAGTTCGAACGAGGCAGTCATCGTCACCGACGGCCATCAGCGCACGCTGTTCGCCAACGACGCCTTCCTGCGACTGAGCGGGCGCACGCGCGAGGCCCTGCCCGACCTGGCCGCGGTGGCCGGTCTGTTCACTCAGCCGCAGGCCGCCCAGCGCGTCTTCGATGCCCTGGTGAGCGACTGCCAGCCCTGGCGCGGCGAGTTCGAGATGGCGGGCACCCGGCCCACGCCGCTGTCCGTTCGGGCCGAAGTCGTGCCCGCGCGCGACGGCTCGGTGCTCGGTTTCATCCTGATGTTCGACGACCTGACGGAATCCAAGCGTGCCTTGCGCGCGCGCGAGCACCTCGAGGCCTCGCTGTCGCAGGCGGCGCCGTCTTTGGCCGCTTTCGGCAGCGGTTCGCGCGAGAACGACGAACTGGTCAGCGCCATCCTGGCCAGCGCCAGCCTGGCGGCGATGGACATCGCCGACGGCAACATGGCGCCCACGGTCGCACCCATGCTCGAAGAGCTGGAAGTCTCGACGCGCCGCGCAACCACCCTCTACGGGCGCATCCGCGGCTTCACGCAACGCTAGGCGCGAAGCGCGCGCGGTCGAGCTGCTCGAACAGCTCGCCGTGGCGGCGGAAGGCGTCGGTCGCTTCGCTGACGATGGCTTCGCGCGAGGCCGGGTCGCCTTCGATCTGATCCAGCCCGCTGCGGAACCGCTGCGCCATCGCGCCCACCTGCTGAGGCGAGCCGAAGTCGTAGAAGCGCGTGCCGGCCTCGGGCACCAGGCCGAGCGCGCGGGCGACGATCTTGCGCAGCGCCTGGCCGCCGCTGAGGTCGCCGAGGTAGCGCACGTAGGCGTGCGCCACCAGCAGCACCGGCTCGTTGCGCTCGATCTCGGCGATGCGTGCCGCGTAGGCCCTCGCCGCCGGTTGTGCCTCCAGTTCGTTGCGCCAGGCCGGGCCATGCAGGTGATCGAGGTCGCTGCCCAGCGACGCTTCGCGCAGCAACGCGGGGCTGAACACGCTGGCGATGCCCGGGTGCTGCGCATGGCGCAGCAGTGCTGCTTCGAGTGCCGCGTAGATCGGGTGCAGGCTGGCCAGCAGCAGGCAGTAGCCGGCGCGATCGACCTGGCCGCCGAGCAGGGCACGCACGAAGCTCGTCGCTTCGACCTGCTTGTGGGCAGGCCAGGTCTGCGAACGCAGGCGTTCGGCAAGCGAGTTCATCGGAGTCGGTTCCAGCGGGTCGGCATGAAGGGCTCTGTGGATGCGATCATTATCGACGGCGATAGTTCGGTCCTGCCACGCGAGAAGCGTGGCACACCGCGGTTCTCGCCATCGCCGCAACAACGCCGTGCACTATCCCCGGGCCTGCCATGAACAACGTCGAGCGCTTGCCGTCCCATCGCACTGACTTGGCGCAGGGCGCCGCGGTGCCGCACCGCATCGTGGTCGTCGGCGGCGGCGCCGGCGGGCTCGAGCTGGTCACGCAGCTCGGCGACCGGCTCGGCCGCAAGGGCCTGGCGCACGTCACGCTGATCGAGAAGACGCGCACGCACTTCTGGAAGCCGCACCTGCACGAAATCGCCGCCGGCAGCGCCGACCTGCACAGCCACGCCACCGACTACCTGGCGCAATCGCACTGGCACGGCTTCCGCTATCGCGTGGGCGAGATGGTCGGGCTCGACCGCGACAAGCGCGAGGTGATCGTCGCCCCGGCCATCGACGACGACGGCGTGCCGATCACGCAGCCCTACACGCGCGGCTACGACACGCTGGTGATCGCCGTGGGCAGCCAGACCAACGACTTCGGCACGCCAGGCGTCGCCGAGCACGCCATCGCGCTGGAGACGCCCTGGCAGGCCGAGCGTTTCCACCGCCGACTGGTGAACGCCTGCATCCGCGCGCACATGCAGACCGAGCCGCTGGCGCCCCGGCAGCTGCAGGTGGCGATCATCGGCGCGGGCGCCACCGGCGTGGAGCTGTCGGCCGAACTGCACAAGGCGACGCGGGCGCTGGTCTCGTACAACCTCGAGCGCATCGACCCGGAGCGCGACATCAAGCTCAACCTGATCGAGGCCGGGCCGCGCATCCTGCCCGCGCTGCCCGAGCGCATCTCCGCCGCTGCGGCCCAGTTGCTGCGCGGCCTGGGCGTGCGTGTGCGCACGGGTTCGCGTGTCACCGCCGTCACGCACGAGGGCGTGCAGCTCGCCGGCGGCGAGCTGATCCCGGCCGAGCTGGTGGTGTGGGCCGCGGGCGTCAAGGCGCCGGATTTCCTGCGCGATCTCGCCGGGCTGGAGACCAACCGGCTGAACCAGCTCGTCGTCGAGCCCACGCTGTGCAGCACGCGCGACCCGAACATCTTCGCGCTGGGCGACTGTGCTGCCGCGCCGTGGCTGGGCCACGAGGGCAATGTGCCGCCGCGCGCCCAGGCAGCGCACCAGCAGGCCTCGCATCTGGTGAAGCAGTTGCAGCGGCGCATCGAGGGCAAGCCGCTGCAGCCCTGGCGCTATCGCGACTTCGGCTCGCTGGTGTCGCTGGGCGAATACAGCACGGTGGGCAACCTGATGGGCTCGCTGGTGGGCGGCAACCTGTGGGTGGAGGGGCTGTTCGCGCGCACCATGTACCTGTCGCTCTACAAGATGCACGAGGTGGCGCTGCACGGCTTCTGGCGCACCGCGCTCGGCTCGATGAGCCGATGGATGACGCGCGGCACCGAGCCGCGCGTCAAGCTGCACTGACCCTGGCGATCAGCCGATCACGCGAACAGTGCCGCGAAGTCGACTTCGGCGTCCGCCGGCATCTCCAGCCGCAGGGTGTTCTCGACGTGGCCCAGGTGTTCGAGCATCAGCGCACAGGCGGTGTCGGCATCGCGGGCCTCCAGCGCATCGACGATCGCCACGTGCTCGTGGTGCGGGCAGGCGGGCGTGCCGGGTGCGTCGTACAGCGCGATGACCAAGCAAGTCAGCGAGCACAGCTCGCGCATGTAGCGGCCCACGTAGGCGTTTTGGCCGAGCTCGGCGAGCAGCACGTGGAACTCGCCCGAAAGGCGGATCGTCGTGCGCCTGTCGTTACGAGTGCGCGACTCGGTCTCCAGCGCGATGTTCTTGCGCAGTCGCTGCAACTGCTCGCGACGCACGCCGGTGTTGCACAGCTCGCGCATCAAGGCGGGCTCGAGCAGCCGCCGTGCATCGAACACCTGGCGCGCCTGCTCGACCGTCGGGCTCGAGACGAAGGTGCCCCGATTCGGCTCGATGGTCAGGATGCCGTCGTGCGACAGCCGGGCCAGCGCGAGCCGGATTTTCGTGCGGCTGACCCCGAAGACCGCGGCCAGTTTTTCCTCGACCAGCTTGGTGCCGGGCGGCAAGCGGTGCTCCCAGATGGCACCGAGGATCTTGTCGCCGATCTCCTCGACTGATGATCCCGTGGCGCTCTCGACGTCCTGCGCATTGGCGGCGCTCTTGGTCATGGTTCTTCCTTGATTGCACTGAGCATAGGTTCAAATTGTATGGCGGGTTGAGGGACGAGCGGGGTAAGACGACATTCAAACGACACAATTTCTACGGGGGAGAGAGGGTGGCACAAAGGGTTAACCATAGGACTTTTGCGACGTACAAAAAATCTTCAAGCGAAGTACAACAAACTTCTTGATTGTATGGCGGCTATCGCATATTGTTCGGCACCGTTCGCGCACCCGCTGCCCATCACCGCCAGGAGGAAATCGCATGCAAGCCACCCTGAATCTGGACGCCGACGCCGGCGCCGCACCGAAAACAGAGGCCAGTTCCACGCGGCGTGTCGCCGCGGCCAGCCTGGCCGGAACCACGCTGGAGTTCTATGACCACTTCATCTACGGATCGGCGGCGGCGCTGGTGTTTCCGAAGCTCTTCTTTCCGCAATCCGAGCCGCTGGTGGCGACGCTGCTCTCGTTCGCCAGCTACGGTGTGGCCTTTGCCGCGCGGCCGCTGGGGGCGGCAGTCTTCGGGCATTTCGGCGACAAGCTCGGCCGCAAATCGATCCTCTTCATCACCTTGCTGATGATGGGCCTGGCCACCTTCCTGATCGGCTGCCTGCCGACATTCGGGCAGGTCGGCATGTTGGCGCCGGTGCTGCTGGTGGTGCTGCGCATCGTCCAGGGCCTCGCGCTCGGCGGCGAGTGGGGCGGCGCCGCGATCATGGTCAACGAGCTCGACCCCGGCGGAAAGCGACGCGGCCTGCTCGGCGCCGTGGTGCAGATCGCCGCACCGATCGGCCTGCTGCTGGCCAACGGCGCGTTCGCGCTGGTGACCTGGTCGGTCTCGGAAGAGGCATTCCTCTCCTGGGGCTGGCGCGTGCCGTTCCTGATGAGCGCCATCCTGGTGGGCGTGGGTCTGTACATCCGCCTGAACGTGCAGGAGTCGGCCGTGTTCGAGAAGGACGCCGCGGCGCACGAGGGCCATGCGCCCATCGTCGAAGTGCTGCGCGACTACAAGCCGCAGTTGGCGATCGCCTTCTTCGCCCGGCTGGGCGGTGACATTGCCTTCTACGTGTTCACGCTGTTCCTGCTCTACTACGTTCCGACCAAGCTCGGCCTGCCGCGCAGCGTGGCGCTCAACGCCGTGCTCATGGGGGCGGTGGCGCAGATGCTGTTCATTCCCGTGGCTGGCTGGCTGTGCGACCGCATCGGCCGTCGCCCGGTGCTGATGATCGGCGGCATCGGTGGCGCGCTGTGGGCTTTCGTGTTCATGCAGATGGTGCAAACTGCCAGCCCGGCAGCCATCATGGGGGCCTCGTTCGTCGGCATGGTGCTGGTGTCCTTCATGTTCTCGCCGCTGGCCTCGTTCCTGCCCGAGCTGTTCGCCACCCGTGTGCGGGTCACCGGCGCCTCGCTCGGATTCCAGTTCGCCGGTGTGTTCGGCGGCGCGCTGGCACCGCTGATCGCCACCGGCCTGATCGCCCGCTTCGACTCCGTCACGCCGGTGGCCATCTACCTCGCCATCGTCTGCCTGCTGATCGCAGTGGCGGCCTACGCGGCCCGCGAGACGGCGCACATCGACCTGAAGGACGCAGGGCACTGACACCATGGACAACTTCGACACCGTGATCCGCAACGGCACCGTCGCCACGGCCTGCGAGACCATGGCCGCCGACATCGGCATCCGCGACGGACGCGTCGTCGCGCTCGGCCAGGGCCTGCCCCGCGGCCGCGACGAGATCGATGCGCGCGGCCTGCTGGTGCTGCCCGGCGGTGTCGACGCCCATTGCCATCTCGACCAGCCGATGGGCGAGGGCCTGCGCATGGCCGACGACTTCCGCTCCGGCACACGCTCCGCGGCCTGCGGCGGCACGACCACAGTGATCCCGTTCGCGGCGCAGCAGCGTGGCCAGTCGCTGCGCGCCGCGGTCGAGGACTACCACGCCCGTGCCGAAGGCAAGGCGCTGGTCGACTACGCCTTTCACATGATCGTGGCCGACCCGACACCGGCCGTACTGAACGACGAGCTGCCGGCGCTGATCGAGGCAGGCTACACGTCGTTCAAGATCTACATGACCTACGACGACCTCAAGCTCGACGACCGGCAGATCCTGCGCTTGCTCGCGGTGGCTCGCCAACACGGCGCGCTGGCAATGGTGCATGCGGAAAACGCCGACTGCATCGCCTGGCTGACCGAGGCGCTGGAGTCGGCCGGCCACGTGGCACCGAAGTACCACGCGGCGGCGCGCCCGATGGCCATCGAGCGCGAGGCCACGCACCGCGCGATCACGCTGGCCGAACTGGTCGACGTGCCGATCCTGATCGTGCACGTGTCGGGCCGCGACGCGATCGACCAGATCCGCTGGGCTCACGCCCACGGGCTGCGCATCTATGCGGAGACCTGCCCGCAGTACCTCTTCCTCACCGCCGAACACCTGGGCGGCGGCTACGAAGGCGCCAAGTGCGTCTGCAGCCCGCCGCCGCGCGACCGTGCCAACCAGCGCATCGTCTGGGACGGGCTGTCGGACGGCCTGTTCACGATCGTCTCGTCCGATCACGCGCCGTTCCGCTTCGACGACCCGCAGGGCAAGAAGCCCGGCGGCAAGGAGGTGCCGTTCCAGTACATCCCGAACGGCATCCCCGGCCTGGAGACGCGCCTGCCGCTGCTGTTCTCCGAGGGAGTGCGCAGCGGCCGCCTGACGCTGAACCAGTTCGTTGCGCTGACCGCCACCAACCCAGCCAAGCTGTACGGCCTGAACCCACGCAAAGGCACGATCGCGATCGGCTCCGATGCCGACATCGCGATCTGGGACCCGGACAAGCAGGTCACCATCGAGAACCGGCTGCTGCACCACGACGTCGACTACACGCCCTACGAAGGCATGCGCGTCACTGGCTGGCCGGTGACGACGCTGGTACGCGGCACCCGTGTGTGGGACGGCGGCGAGGTGTGCGGCCGCCCCGGCTTCGGCCGCTTCCTGCCCTGCGGCAGGCCCGACATGGCGCGCCCGAAAGTGGTAACCCCGGCAGACAGCGGGCACTACATGGCGAACCGTCCCGACGCACTCGGCCAGCTGGCGCAGCGGCACGATGGGTGATCCTGCCAGCCTCGACGCGGCGCAGATCGCCACGGCCTGCGCCGCCGGTTCGCTCGACCCGGCCGACGTGGTCGCCGCGTTCCAGCGTTGCATTGCCGTGCGCAATTCGGACCTGAACGCCGTCGTCGGCGAGACGCCATCGGGGCTCGCTGACGACATCGCCACGCTGCGCCAGCGCATTGCACGCCACGAGGCCTTGCCGCTGGCGGGCGTGCCGGTGATCGTCAAGGATGTGATCTGGGTGCGTGGCCAGCGCGTGACCCAAGGCACGCTGCTGTTCCGCGACTTCGTGGCCGCGCAGGATGCACTGGCTGTGGCCCGGCTGAAGCAGGCCGGCGCACTGGTCATCGGCATGGGCAACAGTTCCGAGTTCGCGTGCAAGGGACTGACGACGAACAAGCTCTACGGCCTGACACGGCACCCGATGGACCCGGCACTGACCCCGGGCGGATCGTCCGGCGGCTGCGCCGCCGCCGTCGCCGCGGGTCTGGCGCCGCTGGCCTTGGGCACCGATGGCGGCGGCTCCAGCCGCCGGCCGCCGGCGCATGTCGGCGTTGTCGGCTTCAAGCCCTCGTTCGGCGCCATCCCCGACCCGATCGGCTTTCCTCACGCCTTCGTCGGCCTGCAGGTGGTGGCGCCGATCGCACGCAGCGTGCAAGACACCCGCCTCATGTTCGAGGCGATGGTCGGCACGGACCCGCGTGACCCGCAATCGATCGACATCTCGAACGCGCCGACGCAGCCCGCGCGCAGCCTGCGCGTCGCCTGGAGCCCGCGACTGGGCCTGGACGTGCCGGTCGACGACGACGTGCGAGCCTGTCTGCAGCAGGGTGTCGAGCGGCTGCGCGAAGCCGGCTGGGCCATCGCGGACACCGACCCGGCGTGGCCGGCCGATGCCAGCGAGGACGCGCTGATGCCGCTGCAGCATGTCGGCCTGGCCGATCTGTTCGGCGACGAATGGAAACGCGACCCCACGCAATTCGATGCCGATGTGGCGCGGCAGATCGAAAGGGGCCTGCAGTGGCGCGGTGCCGACGTGGCGCGGGCCCGCCAGGCCGGCCTGCAGATCGCGCTGACGCTGGCCGAGTTCCACTCGCGCTTCGATCTGCTGGTCTGTCCGACCACGCCCTGCGTGGCCTGGCGCAACGACCGCCTCGGCCCCGAGACGATTGGCGGCCGGCCTGTCGAGCCGCGCGGCCACGCCGTCTTCACGCCGTTCGTCAACCATGCGATGGCGGCCGCCATCTCGATCCCCTGCGGCCGCGGCCGCGACGGCCTGCCTGTCGGCATGCAGGTGATCGCCGCGCGTGGCCGCGATCGCCAACTGCTCGATGCGGCGGCCGAGATCGAAGCCGTGCTCGCCCAAGCCCAATGAGTCTTCAAGTCAATGAGTCACCGAGAGGTCCGACCATGCGTATCCTGGTTCTGAACCCCAACACCAGCACCGGCATCACCGATCGCCTGATGGGCGCGGCGCGGCCCGCCGCAGCGACTGGGACAGAACTGGTGGCATTGACCGCGCCGCGCGGCTTCCCCTACATCGCCACGCGGGCTGAAGCGCAGATCGGCGGTGCCATCGCGATCGAAATGCTCGCCGAGCACCACGCGGGCTTCGACGCGGCGATCATCGCAGCCTTCGGCGACCCCGGGCTGCTTGGCGCGCGTGAGCTGTTCGACCTGCCGGTGGTCGGCATGGCCGAGGCAGCGATGCTCACCGCCTGCATGCTTGGCAAGCGCTTCGCGATCGTCACCTTCGCGCAGGCGCTGGGGCCCTGGTACGAGGAGTGTGTCGAGACCCATGGTCTGACCGGTCGCCTGGCCGGCATCCGCATGCTCGACGGCAGCATCGGTGCCGTCTCGGACGTGCAGGACGAGAAGGAAGAACTGCTGGTGCAACTCGCCAACGCGGCAGTGATGCAGGACGAGGCGGATGTGGTCATCCTCGCCGGCGCGCCGCTCGCCGGGCTTGCCGAGAAGGTCAAGCACCGCATCCCGGTGCCGGTGGTCGACCAGATGGCCGCAGCGGTGAAGCAGGCCGAGGCGCTGGTCAGCCTGCGCTTGCGCAAGGCCACCGCGGGCAGCTTCCGCCGGCCGGCCGCGAAGGCCACGATCAGGCTGACGCCGTCGCTGGCGGAGCGCTTCGGCTCGAACTAGGGCCCGCCAACGAGACGGGCTGCAGCCGAGCTACACGCCCACGTCGTCGAGATCGCGGTAGACGTCGCGCAGCCACATCTTCACGCGCTGGCGGTCCATCAGGCCGAGCGCCGCGTGGTTGTCGCCGTTCTTGGCGTTCCAGAAACTGCTGCTGGTGGCATCGATCTTGTTGATCGCGCCGTCGTGCAGACGCTTCACCGAGACGATCTTCGCGCCCAGGCCGAGCGCACGTGCCTGCTCGCCCGACTGCTCGAGCACGCCGAAGTCGTTGCCGCGCACCTGGTTGCGCACCAGCACGTACTTCAGGCTGGTGCCGAAGCGGTCGAGCAGCCGGCGCAGCAGGTCCACCGAGTCCTTGCCGGTGTCCATCACGTGCCAGTAGTGGATCTGGATGCCGGACTCGTCGGCCAGGTTGAGCACGCCGGAGTCGTCCATCCAGCGCACCAGCGGGTCGTGCGTCTGCGCCGCCAGGTCGACGAGGATGCGGCGCTCCGGCTGCTCGACGGCGGCTTCCATGATGGCGTCCAGCGCCTCGTAGCGGTCGACGATCACCGGCGAGGCGTAGCCCGAGTAGAAGCGCATCAAGGCGCCGTGCGAGCGGTCGGTGTCGAAGCCGATGAAGGGCTCGCCGCGGTCGATCAGGTACTGAGCCAGCACCCGCGCCATCAGCGACTTGCCGACGCCGCCCTTTTCGCCGCCGATGAAATGAATCTTCGCCATCTCGTGAGGTCCCTCGCTCGGTGGGGGTGCCGCCCGGTGCGGCCCGCTGCCGACATTCTGGCCTGTTTTCGCGCCTGCCCTCGCATCGACACACGTCAAACCGTCACGGGGGCTTCACGGCATTGTCATGCCCGCCGCCGAGACTGCGGCGCTTGAACCAACCCGCAGTCAAGAGGACGACATGAACAAGCCCGTGGACCTGCCGATCGGCTTCTCCGAAGAAGAAGACTCCAACACCTCCGCCAACCCGAGTTTCGAGACCATCCTGAGCGCGCGGCTGAGCCGCCGTGGCGTGCTGCGCGGCGGCGTCGGCACTGCCGCCACGGCCCTGTTCGGCAGCGCCGTGCTGGCCGGCTGCGGCGGCGGCGACGACGATCCGGCACCCGCGCCCACGGAAACCCTGCTCGGCTTCAGCGCCGTGAGCAAGAGCCTGCTCGACAGCGTGGTCGTGCCGGCCGGCTACACCGCCACCGCGATCTACGCGCTCGGCGACCCGCTGGCGGCCGGTGTGGCCGACTACCGCAACGACGGCACCGACACTCAGTTCGAGAACCGTGCGGGCGACCACCACGATGGCATGGAGTGGTTCGGCCTGTCGGCCAGCGGCGCCCCGTCGGCAACGGCGGTGGACCGCGGCCTGCTCGCCGTGAACCACGAGGCCACCACCGACGAGAACCGTTCGTCGTTCTTCCTGCATGCCGATGGCGGCACGAGCACGCTGCCGCGACCGGCCGCCGAGGTCGACAAGGAGCTCGCGATCCACGGCGTGTCCGTCGTCGAGGTGCGCAAGACCGGTGCGGCCTGGGCCACGGTGAAGGATTCATCTTTCAACCGCCGCCTGACCACGCTGAGCGACGTCGAGATCGCCGGCCCGGCACGTGGCAACGCGCTGCTGGTGACGAAGCACTCGACCACCGGCACGATGACCCGCGGCACGCTGAACAACTGCGGCACCGGCAAGACGCCGTGGGGCAGCTTCGTCACCGGTGAAGAGAACTGGGCCGGCTACTTCACGCGTCCGGTGGGCGACAACGCCGCGCGCGGCAACGACAAGAGCGTCACCGCGCTGAACCGCTACGGCCGCGCCGAAGGCGCCGCCTCGCGCCACGGCTGGGAGAGCGCCGGTGCCGGCGACATCTACGCACGCTGGACCAACGCGAAGACCGGTGTCTCGACCGACGGCAGCGACGACTACCGCAACGAGATGAACGGCATGGGCTACGTGGTCGAGCTCGACGCCTACGACAAGACCAAGCCGGCGAAGAAGCGCAGCGCGCTGGGCCGCTTCGCGCACGAGAGCGCGGCGTTCGCGAAGCCTGTCGCCGGCCAGCCGGTCGTCTGCTACCAGGGCGACGACGCCCGCAACGAATACATCTACAGGTTCGTCTCCACGGCCCTGTGGGACGCTGCCGATGCGAACCCGGCCGACCGGATGGCCACCGGCGACAAGTACCTCGACAGCGGCAAGCTGTACGCGGCGAAGTTCAACGCCGACGGCACGGGCGAATGGCTCGAGCTGTCGATCACGACGCCGGCGGTGGCTGGCTACGCGACCTACCCCTTCGCCGACCAGGCCGACGTGATCGTGAACAGCCGCATCGCCGGCGATGCCGTCGGTGCCACCAAGATGGACCGGCCCGAGTGGTGCGGCGTGCATCCGGGCACGGGCGAGGTCTACTTCACGCTGACCAACAACAGCAACCGCCGCGTCGAGCCGACCGGCACGACACAACTGGCACCCGACAGCGCCAACCCGCGCGTCTACACCGACATCAAGGGCACTGCGACCTCGCAGCAGGGCAACCCGAATGGCCACATCCTGCGCCTCAAGGAAGGCACTGGCACCGGCTTCACCTGGGACGTCTACCTGTTCGCCTCCGAGTCGGGCGCGCCCGGCGCTATCAACCTGTCGAGCCTGACCGCGGACCAGGATTTCTCCAGCCCCGACGGGCTGGTGTTCAGCCCGTCGACCGGCATCTGCTGGATCCAGACCGACGACGGCGCCTACACCGACGTGACCAACTGCATGATGCTGGCCGCCGTGCCGGGCCAGGTGGGCGACGGCGCGAAGAAGACGCTGAGCTACAGCCGCACCGCCGGCGGCCCGCTCGCGGTGGACACCTACGTCGGCAAGACGCCGACCGCGGCGACGCTCAAGCGCTTCCTGGTCGGCCCGGTGGGCTGCGAGATCACCGGGCTGTGCGAGACGCCGGACGGCAAGGCGATGTTCGTCAACATCCAGCACCCGGGCGAGACCACGGCGCAGGCCAACATCGCCGATCCGACGAAGTTCACGAGCCACTGGCCGGGCAATACCGGCTACGGCGCGGGCGGGGCGACGGCGCGGCCGCGTTCGGCGACGATCGTCATCACCAAGAACGACGGCGGGCGCATCGGCAGCTGAGTGGCCTTCCCGTGCGGTGGTTCATGGCGCCACGGCCGAAGTGGCGCCAGAATCACGGCATGGGAGAGCCGTCGTGATCGAGAAGGGCTTCGCCGCCATCGTGCTGGCGGCGTGCCTCGTGATGCTGCTGCGCCTGGCACTGGGTGCGCAGCGGCGTCAGCGCTTCGACGCGGCCGCGATCCGCGCCTGGCTGCGGCTTCGTGCGGCGGCCATCACGGTGTGGCGCTGGCCGCGCTCGCGGCGGCAGGCCCGGCAGCTCGCCGACGAAACGATTCGCCGCGCCAGCCAGGGCCAGTGGGATGGCAACGTCTACACGCCCGACGAGTTCAAGCGCCCGCCGCGCGACAAGATGCACTGAGTCCCTGAGTCCCTGAGTCCCTGAGTCGCGCGGTTCAGCCGCGCCCGACGAAGGGCATGTTGGTCGCCATCACCGTCATGAACAGCACGTTGGCATCCAGCGGCAGGCCGGCCATGTGCACCACTGCGTCGGCGACGTGCTTGACGTTCATGCGCGGCTCGACCTTGGTCTCGCCATTGGCCTGGATCACGCCGTTCGCCATGCGCTCGGTCATGTCGGTCGCGGCATTGCCGATGTCGATCTGGCCGCAGGCGATGTTGTGCCGCCGTCCGTCGAGCGCGGTGCTGCGCGTCAGGCCGCTGATGGCGTGCTTGGTGGCCGTGTAGGGCGCCGAGAAGGGCCGCGGCGCATAGGCCGAGATCGAGCCGTTGTTGATGATGCGCCCGCCCTGCGGCGTCTGGCTCTTCATCAGGCGAATCGCCTCCTGCGTGCACAGGAAGGGGCCGGTCAGGTTCACGTCGAGCACGGTCTTCCACTGCTCGAAGCTGAGGTCTTCCATCGGGATCGGCGGAGCGCCCGTGCCGGCGTTGTTGAACAGCACGTCGAGGCGGCCGAAACGATCGCGCGTCGTCGCGAAGAGTGCCTTCACCGAGGCCGGATCGCCCACGTCGGTGGGCACGGCGAGCAGCCGCTCGGCACCGCGGGGTGCGGCCGCGACGGTCTGCTGCAATGCGTCGGCGCGGCGGCCGGCCAGCACGACGTGGTAGCCGGCCTCCAGAAGGGCCAGCGCACAGGCGCGGCCGATGCCGCTGCCGGCACCGGTGACGAGGGCAACGCGGGGGGTGGAACTCATGGTGTGCTTTCGGGCGGCTGCGGTGCCGCGTCGGTGGGGGGAGTCGAGGACGAGGCTTCGTCACCGTCGACGAAGCAGTCGGCAAACGTGAAGTACAGCGAGGTGTAGAACACCGTGGACAGCAGCAGCGAGGCCGGCATGGCCAGCAGCGTGACGAGCTGGGCCTGGCCGAGCAACGCGGCGATCAGGTTGGCCGCCACGCCGAGCGAGAGCACCACGCCCAGCCAGGCCAGCGAGAAGACCACAAAGGCGCCCTTGTTGCGCCACATCGCCACCGTGCTCGAGAAGAGCGACTGCGCCACGCCCTGGGCGCCCCAGTGCACCAGTGCCGGCGCATGCCAGAAGGGCACCGAGAGCAGCCCCGCCAGGCCCAGGCGCATCGCCACCCCGAGCTGCAACTGGCCGTCGGCCAGCCGCTGTGCCACCTCCTCGGGTGTGGCCTTGCCGTCGGCCACCACATCCATCAGTGCCTCCAGCGCGCCGCCGTCGGCCCATTCGCTCAGCGCAATGATGGCCACGCTGGCGACGGCGTAGGCCACGCCGAGCATCAGCATGTCGCGGCTGCGCTGCGCGCCATGGCGCAGCGGTTCGAAGAAGACCCGCGGCAGCGGCAGCTGGCCGCCCAGCGATTGTTTCGTCGCGATCATGAAGCCCAGCGAGCCCAGCGGCAGCAGCGCCAGCAACAGCAGGGGCCCGATCACCGATACCAGCGTCAGCACGAAGACGAAGAACAGGAAGGCCGCGAAAAGGCCGCTGAAGGCCAGCGGCTGCCGGGCGAAGGCCTGGAAACCGCGCCGGACCCAGGTGGCCCCGGTGGCGGCGCTGACGTACTGCAGTCTCATGGGGTAGCGGGCGCTCTCATGCGCGGGTGAAGTGCCAGGGCGTCTCGACACGCGCACGCAGCACGCGCTCGAAGTGGCCGGGGTCGTGGGGGGTCAGCAAGTGGGCGTCGCGTGGCAGGAAGAAGTCCCACAGCCGCGAGATCCAGAAGCGCAGTGCCGCGGCGCGCATCATGGCCGGCAGCAGGCGGAGCTCGGCGCTGGCCAGCGGGCGCACGGCATCGTAGGCGGCCACGAAGGCCTGCGCACGCTGCTCGTCGAGGCGGCCGCTGGCCAGGTCGATGCACCAGTCGTTCAGGCACACGCCGATGTCGAAGACCAGCTTGTCGACGCCGGCGAAGTAGAAGTCGAAGAAGCCGGTGAGCTGGTCGCGGCCGTCGTCGCCCGCGTCGAACATCACGTTGTCGCGGAACAGGTCGGCATGGATCGCCGCCGCGGGCAAGCCGCGGTGCGCGGCGGAATCGGCGAGCTGCCGCTGAAAGGCGAGCTCGGTGTCGAGCAGCTCGGCCTGCTCCGGTGTGACGAAGGGGCGCACCACCGGAGCGGTCTCGGCCCACCAGGCCAGGCCGCGCAGGTTGGGTTGCACCATCGGGAAGTCGTGTGCCGCCAGGTGCATGCGCGCGAGCATGTCGCCGACCATCGCGCAGTGCAGCGCGTCCGGTGCCAGGTGGTGCCGCCCGCGCAGCCGGTCGACCACCGCAGCCGGCTTGCCCTTGAGCGTGTGCAGGATCTCGCCGCGCGCATCGCCGTACGGCCGCGGCACCGGGATGCCGTGTTCGGCCAGGTGCTTCATCAGCTGCAGGTAGAAGGGCAGCTGCTCGTGCGTGAGCCGCTCGAACAGCGTGAGCACGTAGCGCCCATGGGCCGTGTCGGCGAAGTAATTGGTGTTCTCGATGCCGCTGGAGATCGGCTGCAGCGCCTTCAGCTCGCCGATGGACAGGCGTGCGATCAGCGCGGCCGCCTCGTCGAACGAGACCTCGGTGTAGACCGCCATCGCCGCGTCAGAAGCTCAGCACGTGCCAGACCCGCTTGCCCGCCGCGCCGCGTGTGGTGTTGACGCCCTCGGAGAGGTCGCGGGAGCCGTCGCCGAGCAGGATCTCGTAACTCTGCTTCGTGCCGACTTTGGGCGTGACGACGATGCGTTGCGTGGTGCCGCGCACGCGCAGCTCCTCGATGCGGCTGCCTTCGTCTTCGTGCACCAGCCGCTCGACCTTCGGTTCGGCGGTGCCCGGCGCCTTGGCTTCCTGGGCAAAGGCCGGGCCGGCCAGGGCCAGCAACCAGGCGGCGGCGAGGGCGAGCGGGGTGTTCATGGCCTCATTCTAGGCGCCGGGCTTGCGACACAATCCCGCCATGACGACGAAGACCCTGCTGCTGGTGGACGGCTCGAGCTACCTGTACCGCGCCTACCACGCGCTGCCCGACCTGCGCAGCCCCGACGGCTTCCCGACCGGCGCCATCCACGGCATGGTGGCCATGCTCAAGCGCGCGCTGCAGGATGTGCAACCCGAGCACGCGGCCTGCGTGTTCGATGCCAAGGGCGACACCTTCCGCAACGAGTGGTACCCCGAGT
>ERZ795044.942-NODE-942-length-27086-cov-4.931930_pt1 | contig 27086 bp, 16 predicted proteins | sample MGYA00375128_ERZ795044 | MGnify/ENA primary metagenome ERZ795044 (study PRJEB30173, sample SAMN05720213) | anaerobic digester metagenome | isolation source: active sludge of municipal wastewater-treating anaerobic digesters | place: USA | collected 2014-12-22 ... | reverse complement strand
TGATCTACATGACCATATTGTTTTACATGAGCAGATAATCCATATTGCTCAATCATGTCTAAAACACTGTGATCAACCTTTCCGGTAAAAGCAATCTGCACATCCTGCCTGAATTCAGTATGTTGCGCACACAATCTGGCAATCGCCTTCCAAAGTACTTCCGGATTACGCGCTTTATTAATCATGCCTACGTGATGCAGCGTAAAAGATGTATCCAGCTTAATCGGTTGTTCAGGATAATCATGTGTATCAAATCCATTGGTAACTACATCTACGTGTCGGTGATACATCGATGCAAAATCTGCCGCCCAACTTTTACTTACCGTTACCACTTTATCCGCTCCGGATATCACCATTTTTTCCAATGCATGATGTTTTTTATCTGCCCATCGGGAAAGATGCAATGAGGTGTAATAATCAATATTAGTCCAGGGATCTCTGAAATCGGCAATCCATGGAATACCAGTTTGTTGTTTCACACCCAGGGCAATCATATGCATACTATGAGGCGGCCCGGTGCTGATAATGGCATCAACGGGATGCTTTCGGAGATAGTCGCTCAAAAAAGAAACGGAGGGTTTTATCCAGAATCTGCGTGCATCCGGAATAAAAAAATTGCCTCTGATCCAGACAGCCAGTTCCTGCAACCACGATTTTTTCTTTTTTTCCTGCAGAAAAGCCGCATTAATTTTTTCATCCTGACGCATGCCCAGCAAATTCCGGTAAGCGCTGTACGGCTCCCAAATGGGACGTCGCATCACTTCCAGATTGGCCGGCAAGGTAGCAGCCAGCGTATGGTCAAGCACGGCCTGTTCACCGTTTTCTACGGTGTAAATGACCGGTTCCCAACCAAACTCATGCAAATAGCGCGCCATTTTCACCCATCGCTGCACCGGCACACCCCCCGCAGGAGGCCAGTAATAGGTGATGATAAGCACTTTTTTCACAGCTGGCGTTTACCGGCAAAGGTAAAACAACTCCCCGAACAGCCCCCGCCCCTTTAGCTAAAGGTTCTTAACTTTAGCGCCGTAAACTTTTGTTTCGCCATGCAACAAAACAATAATAACAAATCCATACTGCTCTATCTGTTGGCAGGGGTATTCTTCTTTGTATTCAGTGCTTTATATTTCTATCCGCTGCTCCAGGGCAAAATTCTGGTTCAGGGTGATATCATGAATTTTGTCGGCGCGAGTAAAGAAGCAGTTGATTACCATGAAACCACCGGTGACGGCGCTCTTTGGAGTAATAGCATGTTTGGTGGTATGCCAACCTATCAGACAGCTTTGTACAACACCGGAAATATGTTTGAGAAAGTAAATATCTATCTCGGCTTATTTCTGCCCCGTCCGGCGAATTATATGTTTATCGCACTGGTCTGTTTTTTCCTGCTGTTGCGGAGTTTCAAAGTCAACATGGGTTTGTCGGTAAGTGGTGCACTATCTTATGCACTGGGCACTTATCTTATTACATTTATTGAAGCCGGGCACAACACAAAAGTCATGGCCCTTGCATTAATGCCTTTGGTATTTACAGGCATTAATTACTTGTTTAAAGGACAAACATTATTAGGTGCCACTATATCATTATTTGCAATCACTTGTCAGATAACGGCGAATCACCCGCAAATAACCTATTACATGTTATTAATGATAGGCTTATGGATGGCATCAGAAGCCTATTTATCAGTAGTCGATAAAAAATTGCCTGCCTTCTTTAAAAATATCGGCATTTTATTTGTCATCGTTGTTTTAGGTGTAGTAGCCAACACATCAAAACTTTGGACAACCTACGAATACAGTAAAGAATCCATCAGGGGAGGCACAGAATTAGAAGCACTTAAAAAAGAACATCAGGATGACGGGCTTGACCGCGAATATGCTTTTGGGTGGAGTTCCGGTGTTGCTGAAAGCTTCAGTATCATGTATCCAAATTTCGCAGGTGGCGGTTCAGGATTTTCCTTCCTGCAAAGCAAAGATGGCACGCAGGTTGATTCTGAGCTTATGCGTTATATTCAACAACTCTATCAGCAAGACCAACAATCGGCACAACAATTGCTCAACGCATCGCGACAAGCAGGAAAATATTGGGGCGATATGCCATTTACCAGCGGACCAATTTATGTTGGCTCCATATTGTGCTTTTTGTTTTTGTTAGGCGCGTTACTGGCCAATAATCGTATGCGTGGTTGGCTGATAGCTGCTACCATTTTGTCGCTGTTTTTAGGATGGGGAAAAAACTTTCCGGCCTTTAATAATTTCATGTTCGACTACTTCCCGCTGTATAATAAATTCAGAACCGTTTCCATGGCAATGACCATGTTGTGTTTTACCATTCCGGTTTTGGCTTATTATATCACAAGTCAATTCCTGTCTGATAAAAATGAATTGAGTCAGGAGAAAAAATTATGGGGATTAAAATGGGCGAGCATCGGCGTAGGTGGATTATCTGTTATTTTGTTGATGGCTACCAATGCATTCGACCTGCTTAAGCCTGAAGAAACAGAATATTTGTCGAAAGTAACTGATGTCCAAACCTCAACCTTTTTCGATTTATTGAAGGATGAACGTGCGGCCATGATTCGAAAGGATATTTTAATTGCTTCATTCTTTATGGCGCTTGCTGCCGGAACGCTGTATTTATACATCCGCAAAACATTGAGTGTCAGGGTTGCTGTTATTATTATTTGCATCTTACCTGTTCTGGATTTATTAATTGTCGACAGCAAATACCTGAGCAAAGACAATTACCAGGAAGCCGGTTTTTATGAACAACAATTCAGAAAATCGCTGCCGGTGATTAAGGACACAGACCCATACTATCGCGTGTTAAACACTATGCATGATCCTGATAAGGATGGTTACACCTCTTTCCTATACAAGAGCATCGGTGGTTACCATGGCGCTAAGCTGCAACGCTACCAGGATATTTTGGACGGCTATGTAAGTAAAGGTAACGTTCAAGTATTAAGCATGCTGAATACAAAATATGTAATCGGCTCGCGTCAGGGTCAGGTAGGCTACGATCGCAATCCACTGGCTTGTGGAAATGCCTGGTTTGTAGACACCATTCGCATGGTAAACAGCAATGATGACGAATTCAGCGCACTTGCTGATTTTAATCCGCACACAACAGCTATCGTGCACAAGGATTTTTCTGAAATGATTAGTCAACCCAATCCAACAGTTGATAGCACCGCTACGATTGCGCTGAAAAAATATGGGTTGAATGAAATAAGTTATACTTCTTCAGCTGCTTCAGATCAGGTAGCCATTTTTTCTGAAATATGGTATCGTGGTAATGAAGACTGGAATGCGTATATCGATGGTAAATTAGTTAAGCATTTCAGAGCTAATTATCTCTTACGTGGATTAGATGTACCAGCCGGCAATCATGAAATTGTTTTCAAATTTGAACCAAAATCATTTTATACCGGAAAGAAAGTGTCGACAGCTGCCTCAGGATTAATATTACTGTTAGTAGCAGCGGGCGCATTTCTCGCCTATCGTAAATCATCCCAAACGCCAAGTTCAGAAGCCAATTCATAAACATGCAGTACGATCCGGTTAAGCGCAGTTTAGGAAACGTTTTTAATAAGAATCCGTTTCTGCGAAAAGTATTTTATAAACTGTTAGATATTCTGCTGCTGCGTTCCTGGCATATTCATAAGGAACTCAGAATTTGGGCTGCTTCCCGCAGAAACACCGAACATCATATTTTGGATGCCGGTTCCGGTTTTGGACAATATTCCTATTACCTCAGCGGCATGAGTCCGAAATGGAAATTTTTGGCCGTGGATGTAAAGGAGGAACAAATTGCTGATTGCAATACTTTCTTTCAGCGTATTGGCAGAAAAAATATTCGTTTCCAGGTTAAGGACCTGACTACATTTACCATTCCCGAACATTTTGATTTAGTGGTATGTGTAGATGTAATGGAACACGTACTGGAAGATGTTCAGGTTTTTAAAAATTATCACACGTCGTTGAAACCGGGCGGCATGGTGCTTATTTCAACACCTTCTGATCAGGGTGGTTCTGATGTGCATGAGGATGATGCGAGTTCTTTTATTGAGGAACATGTGCGCGATGGCTATAATATTCACGAAATTCAAGAGAAACTGAAAACAGCTGGATTCTCGCGCACTGAAGCTTATTTTTCTTATGGCACTCCGGGTAAAATCTCCTGGCGCTTGTCCATGAAATACCCTTTATTAATGCTTAATGCATCCAAGTTATTCTTCATTATCCTGCCTATATATTACCTTATCACCTTCCCGGTCGCACTCATTTTAAATGCAATGGATGTGGCCATGAAACATGAAACCGGCACCGGATTGATTGTTAAAGCCTGGAAATAATAAATAGGTAAAATACCGCGACGCCATTATGCGTACCGCTCCAAAATGGTATCAGGCAGAATAGCCTGAAGTTGGTGGTCGCGGATAAATTGCAGTACTTCTTTATAAGCATCAACCCAGCCAGGTTCTGCGGCTTCAAAGAAATAATTATTATGCCATAATATACTGATCACTGCATTATCGGTATGCTTTGAAAGGAATTCAAGTATATGGTTTGTGGCCTGTTTGCTCGAACAGTTCTGATAATACCGCAGTGTGGTATCCATAATATGCAACGGCACTTCCACAAAGTCATAGGCCTTTTTGCGTTTGACATCAAAGGGTTTTATGGGCAGGCCATAACTATTTCTGAAACCCATCACTTCAGGAAATCCAAAAGTGGCATCTAATTGCACGCCGGCATCCTGCAGGTGCTCAAACGTTCCGGGTAATTCGGTAAGCAAATAATGATTGCGGTTAATGCGTTTTGCCACCGAACCCAGTCTGTCAAATTCACCGGAATAGGTATCTCTGCTTACACTTTTGTGCAAACCATTTACCCACCCACGTTGCTGAATAGTTTGCTGCATCTTGCGTACACGCGCATCATCAATGGAATAATCAGCGTTGTAAATTTTTCGGGAGCCTTTACCACTATTCACCATCCAGAAAAATACAGACCGCACATCATAGGCATCTTCAATATCCATTATCTTATTCAACAATAACTGATCTGGCACGCGCAAATAATGATTGAACATCGCCTGTAACAATGCACCTATTTTTCCTTTTTTCAGTAGGTAGGGAGCATTCTGACGCAAAGCCCCAAAAGCATGATCGATGTCATGGGATAAAAAGATTCCAGTTGCATGTTTCTTGGGTGTGATGCGGCTATGCAATTTAGGTATCGACGCATACAATGCATCAAAATAGTGAGCGACTAAATTTTGTTCAACACACTTAAAATGATGTTGCACACTGGCCTGATAAGGAAACCGATTATACTGATCAGGCACGTAATCGGTGTACTCCTGTAGATAAGCGAGCAGAAAAAAACTGGTACTGAGAAAGTCTGGCCTACCACTGGCTGTCAGATGCAAAGGTTCTTTCCGAAAATAGGCCTTAAAATGATAATCGCCGCTTTGATAAATCTGTCTGAAAAAATGCGATACCTGAATATCGCCCATGCCATGTTCTGCAATTAAAATATCTTCTCCTGATTCAACTTCTTTTACTGTGAAGCCGACATAGGCACCAAATAGTCGCATCACCCAGGCATATTCTGCCGAGAGTGGTGATTCAATTCTGATGCTAATCTCCGGAACCATCGTATAAAACAAAACACAGTTGAGTTTCTTTACTACCCAACTGTGTTTCTTGTTTGTTTGCTTTAATTAAATATCAAATTTAATTCCCTGAGCCAACGGAAGGGCTGTAGAATAATTAATGGTATTTGTCTGACGACGCATATATGCTTTCCAGCTATCGCTACCGCTTTCACGACCGCCGCCGGTTTCTTTCTCACCGCCGAATGCGCCACCAATTTCTGCACCGCTTGTGCCGATATTTACGTTTGCAATACCACAATCACTTCCTGCCTGAGAAAGGAATTTTTCGGTTTCGTAAATATTGGTTGACATAATCGCACTTGACAATCCCTGCGGCACTGCATTTTGCATGTCGATGGCCTCTTCTATTGTGCTGTATTTCATCACATATAAAATAGGTGCAAAGGTTTCATGCTGCACGATTGGGAAATCATTCTTTGCTTCAATAATACATGGCTGCACATAGCACCCGCTTTCATATCCGGCACCGGTGCAAACACCTCCATCAACAATCATTTTTCCACCAGCTGCTTTCGCCTGCTCAATAGCATCTAAATAATCAGCTACTGCTTTTGTATCAATCAGTGGTCCAACATGGTTATTTTGATCTAATGGATCACCAATACGCAATTGTCCATATGATTTTTTCAGACGGGCAATCACATCATCATATACTTTTTCATGAATGATTAAACGACGAGTGGTGGTACAACGCTGTCCTGCTGTTCCTACCGCACCAAAAATGGCTGCGCGAATCGCAATATCCATATTGGCATGTTCAGAAATGATGATGGCATTGTTTCCACCTAATTCCTGAATGACACGACCTAAGCGTTCGCCAACGATGCCACCTATACGTTTTCCTACTCTCGTAGAACCGGTAACACTTACTAAAGGCACACGTTTATCTTTCGCTAATTCTTCACCGATAGCACTGTGTGAAACCATTAAACAGGATACACCTTCAGGTACCCCATTTGCTTTGAATACTTCTGACACAATTTTCTGTGTAGCAATTGCACTTAACGGCACTTTAGAACTGGGTTTCCAAATGGTAACATCACCACACACCCATGCCAATGCAGCATTCCAGCTCCACACTGCAACCGGGAAATTAAAAGCAGAAATAATACCCACAATACCCAGCGGATGCCATTGTTCATACATACGGTGTAATGGACGTTCGCTGTGCATCGATAAACCATATAACTGACGGCTCAATCCAACAGCAAAATCGCAGATATCAATCATCTCCTGAACTTCACCCAAACCTTCCTGCAAACTTTTACCCATTTCGTAGCTGACCAGCTTACCTAAATCCTGTTTATGTGCGCGCAATTTTTCGCCTAATTGACGTACCACTTCTCCGCGTTTTGGAGCAGGCCACATGCGCCATTCGCGAAAAGCTGCTTCGGCGGTGGTCATGATATGGTCATATTCATCGCGAGAGGCTGAAGTGCATCCTGCAATTAAGGCACCATCAACCGGACTAAAGCTTTCGAGGGCATTGCCTTCGCCTTTAAGCCACTCCACACCTGTGCTTACGCCACTGTTATGCGATTGAATGCCCAATGCTTTCAACTCGGCAGCAATGGCATTCGATTTCGTTAAAGTATCCATTTGTTTACTGTTTATGCCGCAAAGTTACAGGTTTTTGAGGGCGTTTTATCCTAAAATTGGTAACTTTAGATACGCTTCGGCATGCCCATCAGATGTATTGGGCCTGGTTTCATCTGTTCATAAAAATGACTGAAGTCATGCGTTTATATCCTCAAATCACAGCAGTATTCCTCACAGGAATGACACTATTACACGTATTGTCCGCAACCGGCCAGGTAAACATGCCCGGCCCGGGTGCACAATGGAACATCACCGCTTCCGGCGGGGACCCTTTTGGCGACCCATGTTTTTACGGCATAAATTACAGCATCACCGCCGGTACCGATTCGGTTGTTGACGGGCTCACGTATACCCTGCTTTCCATGGAACGCACCTGCTCTTACACACAAAATATAAATACCAATCAAATTTGCAGCTCCGACACGGTAAATTTCTCATATGGTGTAATCGGCGGATTAAGAAACGAAGACTCGAAAATTTATTTCCGTGAGTTTAATAATGGTCTTTTTAATTTATTAGGCAGCGGAATACCCGATGATGCCGATTTACTTTTATATGACTTCTCAGTTAATCCCGGAGATGTTATTCCTATTATAAAACTTGATGGTGCACTTACATTTGATAGTGTTATAGTGGTTGATAATATTACGCTGGATGATGGCCTGCTGAGAAAATATTTACAGGTAAACAATAATGTAACCGGAGTCAATACCTATTACGAAGGCATTGGTGATGCCATATACGGTTTATTTGGCTCCCTGCAATATCCGCCATTCGAAAGTGCTATTATGCTCAATTGTTATAAAGAAGATGACCTGTATCTGATCGGCACGGCTCAGTGCGATCTGCTTGATCCAACAGTTGGCATACAGGAGGAATATAAATTGGAAGACACCTATATTTGGCCAAACCCTGCAAGCAATCAATTTTATTTTTCACTACCTTCAATGCAGTGCACGATTGTGTTATACAATTTGAGCGGAATGGAGGTATGTAGCGCATATGCGGAAAACAGCACCGGCTTCATAGATGTTTCGGCATTACCGACCGGCGTATATGTTGTGTATATTCAAAATGCTGAAGGACAAAGTTTCACGCATAAATTATTTAAACAGTAGTCAAATGGGCACCAGAATAAATGCGGTTGATCAATACATTTTAAAAGCAGAACCTTTTGCGCAACCTATTCTCAACCACATGCGCGAATTAGTGCATGCTGTTTGTCCCGAGGTGGAAGAAAAAATGAAATGGAGCATGCCTTTTTTTGAATATAAAGGCGATGTGATGTGTCACATGGCTGCGTTTAGTAAACATGCCGTATTTGGTTTTTGGAAAGCCTCTTTGATGAACGAGCCGGTTTTAATGGAAAATGCCGCATCTGAATCTGCCATGGGGCATATCGGAAAAGTTTCCTCCCTCAAGGATTTGCCTTCAGACAAAAAAATGATAGCCTGGATTAAAAAAGCCATGAAATTAAATGAGCAGGGCATCAAAATAAAACGGGTGACCGCTGCACAATCTATGCCGGATGAGCCCGATTATTTCACAAAGGCAATCAAAGCAAATAAAAAAGCAGCAGCTACATGGAAATCGGCAACGCCAGGATATAAAAAAGAATATATCAACTGGCTACTTGAAGCTAAAACACAAGCTACCAGAGAAAAGCGTTTACTCGATGCCATTGCCTGGATTTCGGAAGGCAAATCGCGCAATTGGAAATATATGCGGTAAGTGCGTTGAGCACAAAACATATATAAAAGGAAAGCGCCCACGTCAAATAGACATGGGCGCTTTCCATATTGATATCAATAAGATGTACTTATTTACAACCCGAGTTTACGCATCAATTCAAATACATTTCCTCTGTTCAGGGTTAACATGAATGAAATCTTTTCGCTGTAAGGCGCATCCTCTGCAAAACCATTTTCTAATTCAGTGCTCATCACCAAAGGGAAATACACAGCGAAAATATCATAAGGCAAAGTCAGCATTACACCGGCATCATATTGAAAACCATCAATTGGAGGTGCCGTGCCAATTGTTCCATCTAAAGCAGATTCCAGATAACCGAAATCGGCAAACAACTCTACCAACGGCACTTTCGGAATCGCAAATTGTAAATTTAAAGCGGCAAGATAGGTGTCTGAGGTTGCATCATATGAATAGACAGGCACTTTGAAAAATCCATTCGTTTTGCGCATTTGATTGCTGACAAAACCTTCTGTTGTATTTCTGCTTAAAAATATCTCATCATACAACGGATCATAAGTGCCATTAGCACCTGCTAAGGTGTAATTGTATTTGCTGTTAAACGGATCATCCGTCAGGAAAATACCGGCAAATGCGCGTATGGAGATTCCTTTCGTCATTTTCGGATAATGAACAAGGGTTTGATAAGTAGCATCTACCCTGCCAAAACTTTCTCCGGCAGCAGCTGTAATGTCAAATTGTTGTGGAAATAATTTGGTTGAGCGTTTAAGGCGATAAGCGCCTTCAAAAACAAGATAACTATCATCTAATGTTTCTAGCAAATCACCATTTACATCATAGGCAAAAAACTGATCATCTTCTCTTACCATAACAGAGCGCAAAGAAATGGTTTGCAATAATTTACTACGCAAACTTTTCTGATGTAAATCAGCCTCTAATTTAGTTTGCAGTCGCAAAAACTTCGGTGTATATAATGCCACTTCATCAAGTGTGGTTGGCAAAAAGAATTCTGTATAAGTATATCTGGAAACCGATTCCGATAATCGTAGGCGATCAAACGGACCATTATCCGGATAGATATTTAAACCAATACTACCCTGACCTACTAAACTGGAAGTGGTAATGCTATACATAGGCGCAGCCACAAAATCGATTAATGGTGTAGGTAATTTCGTATTCCAAACGCCAAGTCCCAACATCCAGCGGTCGTGATTATTCCAGCCAACTAACGGCATATAATTAATTGTCGTTTTAGTGGGATCATCAACTATTGAACCTAAAAATTTAAGTTGCAGTGGCTCAACAGTTTTAAATAATCCGGAGGTTTTGATGTTATTATTTTCACGATTTGTTTCAGGCAGATACTTTTGCTGGTCTAAATACACTGAGGTAACATCCCAACCAGGTTCAATATTTAAAAACACCGTCTGACTGCCTGTAAATCCGCGATACCAATCGGTGCGTAAAACAGAATCGCCCGACATCAAAGAAATCGAAAATGCCGCAGGGATATCACTTTTATTTGAAACTGTAACCGCAACAGCTGTTTTCGCCTTTTGCATATGTGAAACCTTGTAATCCGGTCCACGATCAGCCTGCAATAATTTTGTGAAGAACCATGCATAAGATTCGCCGGTTTCGCGTTCAAATACAGCCTGAATATCTTCCGGATAAGGATGCTTAAACTGATACTCCTTGTAATAAATATGCATGATTCTATCAAACTCATCACGACCTAAAACATCCTGCAAATACCTGAAATAATAGGCTGTTTGCATGTATACAACCAAACCATAATTGATAGGTGTATATTCTGCTGCATGTATATCAACCGGTTGATACCTGTTTTGGCATTGCATCACCTGATTAAACATCCAGACAGTTTGATCAGGTGATGATGCATCACCGCCCAAAAAGGCTATCGCTTCTTCAGGTAAACCGAGCGCGTTTGAGCGCTCATAGTAAGTATCCATGTATCTGTTTTCATAGAAGCTATTAATGCCTTCATCCATCCACGCATGTTCGCGTTCATTACTGCCCAAAATGCCATAAAACCAGTTATGACCTACTTCGTGCGTAATTACATTATCCAGAGTTTCCGGATCATGGTCGCCCGCAATTACTGTAATGGTCGGATATTCCATCCCGCCCGCGCCTTCAACTTCTAATGTGCCATCAACCGCTTGTGCAACGTTCCATGGATATTCACCAACATGGTCAGAATAAAATAAAACAGCCCGGCCAACATAACCTGCAGCCGACATCCAATTTTTACCATGCTTGTCAGGAAAATACGCATAGGTAATAACTTTTCTGCCGGATTCCGGTAATTCAACTTCACCGCGTATCACATTAAATCTTTTATCTGCAAACCAGGCAAAGTCATGTGCATTTTCAATCCGGTATTCCAATGTTTTAGTTTGCGTCGATGATGGTGGAAATTCCATTGATGTGTTACTCCAGTCTTTATTCTGGGTTACTGCCGATAAGCTGTCAAGCCATTTTACTTCCGAAGCGGTAAGTAAATCGCCACTACCACCCACCACATAATTTTCTGGTAAGGTAATCGTCACATGAAAGTTGCCGAACTCACTATAAAACTCACCCTGGTCTAAATAAGGTATCGGATGCCAGCCTTTTGCATCATACACTGCCGGTTTCGGATACCATTGGGTAATTTGATATTGTTGCCCTACATGGCCTAATCTGCTGAAGCAATAAGGTAATTTCACATGAAACGGCGTAGTGATGCGAATGGTCTCTCCGCTGCCTAAAGGCTTGTTTAAGGTAAGCTTCGCGATGTCAGGATTGTTTGCATCATATGTCAATGTGACAGCCTCGCCATCCACCTTAAATTGAAGATTATCTATATATCCACGCTCATCCTCTCCTGCAAAAAGGAAATCTGTGGCGCCCTGCTGAGCCTTCTGGCGGGCAAAAGCTGTTGCATTATCCCGATAAGCATTCGGCCATAAGTGAAACCAGATTTCAGTTAAAGTATTGGGTGAATTGTTCTTGTAACGCAGATCCAGCATGCCATCCAGCGTATGGTCCACATCGTTCAGGGTAACGGAAATGTCGTAATCCACACTTTGCTGCCAATAACCTGTTTGTTGCGCATAAAGGGGAAGTTGTAACTTAAGCGTTAGAATAAGCGTTAATACCAGTAAGCCACGTTTCATGTAAATAATTTTAGGGTAAAGATAACGGTACGAGATTTGACCATAAGAGGAAAAAGCCGGTAGAAAAGTTACAGGTTGGTTAAAAAACTGAATCCGGAACTTATTTTTGAACAGCTAAATTAGAGGTATAGATGGATTACGAGCAGAACGATTTTAATAACGCAGATATTGCCGCGCTGGTAGATCAGTTTGAGCGATATCTGAAAACCAATGATTATAGCTATTTCGACGAAGAAGGGCTAGAAATGCTCCTCGAATACTACGAAGCCAGAAACCTGCCTGACCGGGAGGAGGCTGTTATTGACCTGGCGCTTTCCCTGAATCCCTTCAGCACAGATTTCCTTACCCGAAAGGCAGAACAGCTCCTGAACCGGAAAAAATATAACGAAGCGCTCGAATACCTGGATAAAGCGCAATTGTTCGACACCCACGAGGTTGATGTTTACCTCCTTCGCTCCGACATCTTTGTGGAACAAAATAAATTAGAAGAAGCCGAACAGATTCTCATGGAAGCTCTTGAAATAGCGGATGATGAGGATAAGGACGGGGTTTATGCCGAGTTAAGCGACATTTACGAGATTCAGGAAAACTTCAACAAAGCTTTCGATGCATTGGCGAAAGCCCTGGAATACAACCCTTCCAGTGAAGATGCACTGCATAAACTGGCGCATATTGTTGATATGACCGACCGGTATAATGAAAGTGTTGCCCTCCATACGTCGATCATCGACAAAGACCCTTATTCCTGGCTGGCCTGGTATAACCTGGGAAGAGCTTACGTTGGTCTCGGTTTATATGAAAAGGGGCTTGAATGCTATGAATACGTGATGGCCATTGAAGAAAATTTCGATTTGGTGTATCGCGATGCTGCTGATATCTATTATCGAATGGATAAGTTCAACGAGGCGATTGGCATGTTTGAAACCGCTCAGGAAAAATCGATCGGTTTTGAGGATTACAGTTTCCGTGTCGGCTTGTGCTTTGAACGTCTGAATAATTTTAAATCAGCACGATTCCATTACCGCAAGGCCACGCGTCAGGATCCATATATGCATGAGGCGTTTTTCCGCATCGGCGAAACGTACAGAATGGAAGAACGTTTAGAACCAGCCCTGGTAAATTACAAGAAGGCTTTACATCTGGATGAAAGCAATGAAGATTATATCTGCACCATTATCAGTATCTACAAAATGCTGGATCGTGAAGCTGATGTAATTGAATATTTAATCCAGTTAGTCGACATCAGACCCGATATTCTCAATTACTGGCTCGATTACCTGATTTTTCTGTTCGAAACCAACCAGATTGAAAAAGTGGTAGAAGTGGCGGATCAGGCCATACGTAAATGCGGACATTATGCCGAGTTTTACTACCTGCAGGCATCTGCTGCTGCCGTTTTGGGCGATATGCGTAGTGCCATCATCTTACTGGAACATGCGCTTACACTGGACTATGCCCGGCATAATATCCTGTACGAAGCGAGCAAAGAAACAGCCATGTTGCCCAGCTTCCAGAAGCTGATTTTACAGTACGGCCCAAACAATTGAGTTTCAGGGCCTTTATCTGAAAAACTGCCTCTGTTTACGTAATTTTGCACCTTATATCAATTAGTGATTCTGAATGAACTTTACCCTTTCCAAGCTTCCGGAACGTACCGCGAAACCACGTGAAGAGGGCCTGACCATGGTCATGGATAAAGGCCTGAGCGTTCGTGAAGCTGAAGACATGCTATCTGTGTCTGAACCCTACATCGACCTAATCAAACTGGGCTTCGGCACCGCCTTTGTTACTCCGAACATTGAAAAGAAGATTGCTGTATACAAAACAGCAGGCATCCCCTGCTATTTTGGTGGCACCTTATTTGAAGCTTTCCTGATTCGCGGTCAGATTGATGACTACCTGCGATTACTCGAAAAATATAAAATGGAATATGCCGAAGTAAGCGATGGCTCCATTGAATTAGACCATGATGAAAAATGTGCTTACATCAATCGGTTGTCAAAACACGTTACCGTTTTAAGCGAAGTTGGCTCAAAAGATGAAAATAAAATGCTCGCCCCATACAAATGGATAGAGCTGATGAAAAAAGAAATTGAAGCCGGTAGCTATAAAGTAATTGCTGAAGCCCGCGAAAGTGGCACGGTTGGTATTTATCACAGTAAAGGTGAAGTGCGCAGCGACCTGATTGATGAAATTCTCACACAGGTTCCACAAGAAAAAATCATCTGGGAAGCCCCGCTTAAAGGTCAACAGGTGTATTTTATTAAATTGCTGGGATCAAATGTTAATCTGGGTAACATTCCACCAAATGAAGTTATTCCTCTCGAAACACTTCGTTTAGGATTACGTGGAGACACTTTCCATCATTTCTTATAAATATGGATATACTCCACTCGTTTATTGACACCTTCCTGCATCTTGATCAATATCTCGCTGCATGGATTGAACAGTACCAATCCTGGATTTATATCATTCTGTTTGCCATCATTTTTATTGAAACAGGCATTGTAATCTGGCCATGGTTGCCGGGCGATAGTCTGTTATTCGCAGCAGGTGCTTTTTGCGCTGCAGGATCTTTGAATATTTATTTGATTATCCCCTTACTCATCATTGCGGCGGTAAGTGGCGATGCGAGTAATTATTTTATCGGTAAATTTTTTGGTGAGCGTGCAATGCGACTCAAATGGCGCCAAAAGCCAATTCTTAAAAAGGAACATCTGGATAAAACCCATGCCTTTTATGAAAAATACGGCACCAAAACCATTGTACTGGCGCGTTTTGTGCCTATAGTGCGCACCATCGCCCCGTTTGTTGCAGGTATGGGTACCATGACCTATAAGAAATTCTTTAGCTACAATATTATCGGTGCCTTATTATGGATTCCCTCTATTACCATTTTGGGATACATCTTCGGCCAAAATGCATTTGTGAAAGAACATTTTGAAACAGTAGTATTGGCTATCATATTTATTTCTGTTCTTCCGATTTTTTGGGAGATGTATCGTGCCCGCAGTAAAAAAAATCAGGCTAAGCCATGAAACGCTACGGATTAATTGGTTTTCCGCTCTCTCATTCTTTTTCAGAAAAATATTTCACAGATAAATTTCTGGATGAGGATATAGAGGATTGTAAATATGAATTATTCCCGCTCGAAAATATTGAAGATGTTCGTCTGCTTTTTGAAGTAGAAAAAAATATCAAGGGACTAAATGTTACTATCCCCTATAAAGAGTCTATCATTGAATATCTGGATGGTTTAGACCCTGTTGCGCAAAAAATTGGCGCGGTAAACTGTATTGTGGTAGATGACATTCAGCGCATCGGTTATAACACCGATTTTGCAGGATTTCGCGATGCCTTAAAACCATTATTAAAACCACAGCATACACAGGCATTGGTGCTGGGAACCGGCGGTGCTTCTAAAGCTGTTATTTATACGCTGCGTGAATTAGGCATTGCCTATACATGGGTTTCGAGAAATCCTGACCATAAACGAATTGGATATGCTGACCTTACGCCGGCTATTATCGAATCGCATAAATTGATTATTAATTGCACGCCACTTGGCATGTATCCGCATGTTGAAGATTGTCCTGATATTCCTTATACCGCCCTTTCATCTGCCCACCTGTTATTCGATTTGATCTACAATCCGACAGAAACCCTGTTTATGCAAAAAGGAAAAGCACAGGGCGCAAGCGTTTCCAATGGGTATGAGATGCTGCGACTGCAGGCTGAATACGCATGGGAAATTTGGAATAAAGCAGAAACGGAAGAGGAAAGTGACGATTAATTATCGCTTGTTGTCTTCATCAAAGTAACAACGGATATTATTCACCTTGCGCTTAAATTCAATGTGATAAGTGAAGGTTAACATACCGCCAAAAATGTAAGAATCATTATTGGTTGGATCACCTTTTAATGTTTCAGGTGTTCCCCATAATGGATGATCAACCGGAACAGGAGTAACCGAAGGATTACTGAGCGCAGCGGCCATAATAGCCTGTTCTAATTCATAATGCAGGAAATAATAATCTGGATTCGGATAATAGGTACTTACGTCGTCAATATAATCCGTAGTGGTAAACCTGGATGCCATTTCGAAACCCATTACCCAATTATTGTATGTCAGGATTCTAAATCCTGCGCCAATCGGAAAACAAACGGCAATACGAGAATACTTTTTTCTATCCGGATACTCCGGTAATCCCTGACCTTCCGTTCCGAGCGGTTGCAAATCAACCCACTCATTATTGTATTTTGCCTGAGGATTGAAATAAAACGCACCCACGCCACCATAGATATAAGGCGTCCACCGCTTTTTCTTCATCCCGGTAAATCTGTTTAAACTCAGTTCCAACATAGCCGAAGCCTCCACAATTGGCGTGCGCATGCTCATATTTCGCCAGTTGCGCCATTCGTTTTGGGTTAAGGCATCGTTAGCCCTTAACATACTCGCATAGGCATTGAAGCGAAATGCGGTTCTCGGGATAATTTCCTGCCTGAAAACAAAACCAATAGCAGGGCGGGTAATCTCCGGATCTATGTCCCAAAAGAAGGGCCGACCGATATCATTAGAACCCCCTAAATCACCTAAAAAGCTTGAAAAACCGAGATTTGCGCCGAATTCGCGGGATAGGGTTACAGGCTGCCCATGCAGTTGTGTGACAAGCAAACAGTGCAATAAAACTGTTAACCAAGAGGTAAAAACTACTTTCTTGAGCATGTGAGTCTGTATTCGGCTAGGGACTACGAAAGTCCTACTTTTTTTTAACATTTGCAAAAATCCTATACATTCTGTGACAGTTTTAACCTAGACCTAATGTACCGGAATGTTTGCCTTAAGAACGAAATTGCGCTTCCAGGTATTATATTTCGCCTCCCGGGCACCTTACCTGCCCTACCTGACCCACCAACATGTCAAGCCATCAGCACAGATTATAGCCTGTTGAAACCCTCGATTCATGGCTACCAAAGCATGTTTCAGGCGTAAACCACCCGGAGATACATATAAAATTATTTATAATATCTCACGAAAACCAAATCCGATGGCTAAACTCGAGTCAGCGGGACCGGCTGAATCCTCAACTTTGACCCGCAGCAGAGGTGTCGGCTGCTACTTTATAGGTCGTATTTGATCTGATGAGCAGAGGGGCGCAAAAGCATTGTGCCATAAAAACCCGAAAGGCTAGTGCTATTAATCGCTTCACTGAATAAGTGGATGTGCCGGAATACCTTTCAGCATGTGGCACACTGCATTTAACGGTCGATTTTGTTTTTTTTCGAATCGCTAATGGCAAATAAAAAAAATGCGGCGGTTTACGTAGGATTTCATCCACAAGGGATTTTTTATAGACGCCAAAATTCGCCACGCTTGCATCCAGTTTTGTTCCGGTTAATTTACTCAACACAAAATAAAACCAATTTGAAAATTGACGACGCATGTAAGTATTGTATCGTTTCTCACGATAGGCAAACACTGCATCTACATCTGGTTTCAGCGCATCTGTTAACTCCGGAATAGATTCGGGTAAATCCTGTAAATCACAATCCATCACCACAATGCTTTCAGCTCTGCAAAAATGTAACCCGGCAAAAATGGCTGTATGTTGTCCGTAATTTTTATCGAGTCTGATTCCGCGCAATTGCGGATGTTTATCTGCTAATGCACAAATAACTGCCCAGCTTGTGTCGGTGCACCCATCATCAACAAGCAGAATTTCAATATGGCGCGCAGCGAATGTCGCCAAAATGCGCTCAACTAATACAGGTAAGATATCTGCACTCTGAAATACCGGACTTACAATAGAAATAACCGGCTGTTGTTCCATATTACCAACTATCAGGCTTTGGCTGTTGGGCCAAAATTCATTGGAATACCACCAAATCCTTCATTGTCATGAATTTCGCCATGCGCCTGCTCATACTTGCTGATATTGTCAGAAAGCGCTTTGAGCAAACGTTTTGCATGCTGTGGCGTCATGAGTATGCGGCTCTTTACCTTCGCCTTAGGCACACCCGGCATCACGCGAATAAAGTCAATTACCATTTCAGCGCTGGAATGGGTAATGATTGCCAAATTGCTATATGTGCCTTCTGCTACCTCTTCGGTAAGTTCAATATTTAATTGATTTTTTTCCTTTTGCTCACTCATGGTACTGATTTTGTTGGTAAAATTATCTGAATTTAGCTTCAATTCGAAATATTCATCGAACTTAGTAGCCATCCACCTATGACAAAAACATATTTAGTGTATCTATGCCTGCTGATTAGCCTCAGCCCGCAGATGCTTTCCTGTAAAAAAGAAGCTGCTAAACCGCCTGTAACCCCTGTTGAAGAAGAAGCCGTGATTAAACCGGTAATGGATATCCTGATTACCGACTCGGCACAAATACAGGCTTTCCTGAAGCAATATCCGCTTTTTGAGTTTCATGGGAGCGAAATTCACGCATTCTATGCGCATCGATACTATCAGGGCGCCTGGTTTAATACTTATGGTATCGTTGAGCAGGCAGGGCAATTTGTTGAACAGCTCAATCACTTTGATGATGAAGGATTAAAAGATTCTGTTATTTATTTTAAAAACATTCAGGATTTATATAAAACGGTAACTGAGCCTGGTTTTAACTATGCTAAAAACACGGATACACTCAAACAATTAGAATTGTTATTAACCGCTGAATTTTTCGTTTACGCACAAAAAGTATGGTACGGTCTCAGCGAAAAAACAACCCGCTCACTCGACTGGTATGTCAATCGAAAAACAATTCCTTCTGTTTCTATTTTAGATTCTATTTTATCAGGTGGAAAAAATGCCTTTACCGCGTTTGAACCGGTATACAATCAATATGGATTGCTCAAACAGGCTTTAAAAAAATACAGAAGTCTGTCAGATGAACCCTGGGATTCCATCTATCTGCCATCAGGTGTACGCTCCATTAAACCCGGCGAAGATTATCCGGTAATTCAGGAAATTAAACGCCGACTATTTTTGCTGGGCGATTTGCAGATGCAGGATTCTACAACCCAGTATGACAGCATTACCATGATTGGGGTTCAACTGTTCCAGCACAGACATGGTTTACTTGCAGATGGTGTTATGGGAGAGAAATTTTTCCGTGATATTAATTGCACGCCAACTTTGCGCGCACAACAAATTGCCATTAACATGGAACGTTGCCGCTGGCTACCGAATGCACCTAAAGGGGAATATATCATGGTAAATATCCCGGAATACACCATGCGTATTTATGATGCAGACACACTCAGTTGGGAAATGCGTGTTGTAGTAGGAAAAACTTCTACAAGTACCACCATTTTTAATGATGAATTAGAATACATTGTATTTAGTCCATATTGGATTCCACCTGCGAGTATCCGCAACAATGAAATTCTGCCGGGACTGCAGAAAAATCCAAACTACCTCGCAAAACAACAAATGGAAGCCTACGATCCGTCAACCGGAAAAACCATTGATGTTTCGGGTGTCGATTGGAAATCATTAACAACTTTACCGTACACCGTCAGACAAAAACCGGGCAATCACAATGCTTTAGGCTGGGTGAAATTCATGTTTCCAAATGAACATAGCATCTATTTTCACGATACGCCTTCACGTGAGTTATTTAGTCGCGAATCGAGGGGATTTAGTCACGGCTGTATTCGATTGGAAAAGCCAAAGGAATTTGCACAATACCTCCTGCGCAACGATACAACATTTACTGCTGAAAAAATAGATAGTCTATACTATCTGGGCACGGAAAACATTGTTACCCTGAAACAAAAAATTCCGGTTTTCATTGTGTACTTCACAGCAAGAGTTGAACCCGATGGCACCGTGTTTTTTAGTCGCGATATTTATGGCCATGATGCGAAATTGGAAAAAACGCTGTATGCAACTGCTCCGGCAAATACAAATAAAACCGCAGTTACAGAAGTAAAATAATTGGATAACACATGATCAGGTTGCATAATGACCTGATTTGTCATGTCTGTTAATTCCGGAAAATTTATGTTTTACTAAGGACGTGTAAAGTATCCATTTCCAGATTCCCTGCTGACGTATACTTTACTTGTAAACAAAGCATAAAAAAAAGAGGCTACCGATCAGGCAGCCTCTTTTTATTTTGTCAGACAACAGCTTATTCAGCTTCGTCAGTATGCTTGCGTTTTTTTGCCGCATTTAATTCTTCTAACTCCTCTTTACTTCCAGTCATGATATCGAGGAATTCACGCTGACCGGTACCTGCAGGAATTTGGTGACCAACGATCACGTTTTCCTTCAGACCCATCAGGTAATCTGTTTTAGCAGAGATAGAAGCTGTGCTCAGTACTTTCGTTGTTTCCTGGAACGAAGCTGCAGAAATCCAGCTTTGAGTTCCTAAGGAAGCACGGGTAATACCGAGGAGGAGTGGTGTTGCTGTAGCAGCAACCGCGTCACGATATTCAATCGGTTTTTTATCAGCGCGTTTCAATTGTGAATTTTCTTCACGTAATTGACGCAGCGTAACAATTTGACCGGCTTTATATCTAACAGAATCACCTCCGTCAGTAATTACCTTCTTGTCGAAGATACGATCATTCTCTTCCAGGAAATCTAATTTATCTACTGAAGAATCTTCCAGGAATCGGGTATCGCCCGGATCTGTAATCGTCATCTTACGCATCATCTGGCGAACAATCACCTCGATGTGTTTATCGTTGATTTTTACACCCTGTAAGCGATATACTTCCTGAATTTCATTCACGATATATTCCTGAACGGCATATGGTCCTTTGATAGCCAGAATGTCGGAAGGTGTAATTGCACCATCAGATAATGGCATACCTGCATACACATAGTCATTTTCCTGAACCAGGATTTGTTTTGACAGTGGCACGAGGTATTTGCGTTTTTCACCTTCACGGCTTTCGATTTCAATTTCACGGTTACCGCGTTTGATTTTTCCGAAGGTTACCACACCATCAATCTCAGCCACTACAGCAGGGTTTGAAGGGTTACGAGCTTCAAATAATTCAGTTACACGTGGAAGACCACCCGTGATATCTCGTACTTTACCTAGGGCACGTGGAATCTTCGCAATGGTTTGACCTGATTTCACTTCTTCACCCTCTTCAACAACGATGTGCGAACCTACAGGTAAGTTGTAACCTTTAATTTCGTTACCTTTCTTATCCTTAATAAGCAGTGTCGGAATCTTTGTTTTATCACGAGATTCAGAAATCACTTTTTCACGGTGACCTGTTTGCTCATCTGATTCTTCACGGTAGGTAATACCTTCAATGATATGTTCGTAAGCAATAGTACCTGCAAACTCAGAAATGATTACGGCGTTGAATGGATCCCATGAACAAATCACATCACCTTTTTTCAACTCATCTCCATCAGCTACAGAAAGTATCGAACCATAAGGAATGTTATTGCTGATCAGCATTTTTGAAGTCTTCGTATCGATGATTTTGATTTCACCGGTACGGCCGATTACAACCTGAATTTTCTTGCCTTCTTCATTTTTAGTATCAACGAAACGCAGACCGTCAAATTCCAGTTTACCATCAAATTTGGCAACGAGTTTTGATTCAGTATCAATGCTTCCGGCAACACCACCCACGTGGAAGGTACGGAGTGTAAGCTGCGTTCCCGGTTCACCAATCGACTGTGCAGCGATAATACCTACTGCATCGCCCTGTTGTGCTACGCGATTATTTGCCAGGTTGGTACCATAACATTTAACGCACACACCTTTTTTAGATTCGCAGGTTAATACAGAACGGATTTCAACTTGCTCAATTGCCGTTTCATCAATTCTTGCAGCCACACGGTCAGAAATTAATTCACCAGCAGCTACGATTAATTCATCTGTAAGCGGATCGTATACATTATGGAGACTGGTGCGGCCAATAATACGTTCACTCAATGGTTCAACGATATCCTCGTTGTCTTTAAGTGCCGCAATGGCAATACCACGCAGTGTACCACAATCTTCTTCAGTAATAACCACATCCTGCGCCACGTCAACCAAACGACGAGTTAAATAACCCGCATCGGCTGTTTTCAAGGCGGTATCGGCAAGACCTTTACGCGCACCGTGTGTAGAGATGAAGTATTCTAATACGCTCAAACCGGATTTCAGGTTCGACAAGATTGGGTTTTCGATGATACCACCTTCTCCTGATGCACCTGATTTACGCGGTTTAGCCATCAATCCACGCATTGCACCTAACTGGCGAATCTGTTCCTTTGAACCCCTCGCTCCGGAATCCAACATCATAAATACAGAGTTGAATCCTTTTTTATCGTTGGTCAATTTGTTGATTAAATCGCCTGTTAAGCGTGTATTCAAACGCGACCAGATATCGATAATCTGGTTATAACGTTCGTTTTGTGTAATCACACCATACATGTGGTTGCTTACTACTTCATCCACTTCTGTTTGAGCAGCAGCTACCAGGTCTGATTTATTTTCAACCTCAACAAGGTCAGAAATATTAAATGACAAACCACCACGGAATGCAGAGCGGAATCCGAGATCTTTAATATCATCCAGGAATTTCGCTGTGCGCGGAACATCTGTTCTGCGGATTACCTCGCCGATAACTTTTGCAATGGCTTTTTTCGATAATAAAGCATTTACATATCCCAACTCTGCTGGAACCACTTCGTTAAACATAACGCGTCCAACAGTAGTTTCTACGATTCGGTATACAAGCTTATCATTTTCTAATACCTGCACACGACATTTAATGTATGCATGTAAATCCACTTTACCTTCGTTATAGGCAATAATTACCTCTTCAGCAGAATAGAACACTTTACCTTCTCCTTTTACAGGGTCATCGCTTGTGCTCTTTTTACCTTTCGTGGTATAATATAATCCTAATACCATGTCCTGAGAAGGTACGGTAATCGGATTACCATTTTGCGGGTTGAGGATATTGTGCGCCGACAACATGAGCAACTGTGCTTCTAAAATAGCCGCATTGCTCAGTGGCACGTGCACCGCCATCTGGTCACCGTCAAAGTCGGCGTTGAATGCCGAACAAACTAACGGGTGTAACTGAATGGCTTTACCTTCAATCAACTTAGGTTGGAATGCCTGAATAGAAAGACGGTGCAGTGTTGGTGCACGGTTTAACATAACAGGATGTCCTTTCAAAATATTTTCAAGAATATCCCAAATGACAGGCTCTTTGCGATCAACCAGTTTTTTTGCTGATTTAACCGTTTTTACGATACCTCTTTCAATCAGTTTGCGAATAATAAATGGCTTGAATAATTCAGCGGCCATATCTTTCGGCAAACCACATTCATGCAATTTCAATTCAGGGCCTACCACGATAACAGAACGACCGGAATAGTCGACACGTTTACCGAGGAGGTTCTGACGGAAACGTCCCTGCTTACCTTTCAACACATCGCTCAATGATTTTAATGCACGACCACCTTCTGCTTTAACCGCATTTGATTTACGTGAATTATCAAACAATGAGTCAACTGCTTCCTGCAACATACGTTTTTCGTTACGCAGGATCACCTCAGGTGCTTTAATTTCGATCAATCGCTTCAAGCGGTTGTTACGAATAATCACACGACGATATAAATCGTTGAGGTCAGAACTTGCAAAACGACCACCATCGAGCGGCACCAATGGGCGCAGTTCTGGTGGAATTACAGGCAGATATTGTACGATCATCCATTCAGGACGATTTTCGTAACGGCCGGATGCTTCACGGAACATTTCAACTACACTCAAACGTTTCAGCGCTTCTGCTTTACGTTGTTGTGAAGTTTCAGTTCCAGCCTGGTGACGCAATGCTGCGCTCAGGTCATCTAACTGTATGCGCGACAACATCGTGAACACAGCTGGCGCTCCCATGTCGGCGATAAATTTATTTGGATCGCTGTCATCCAACATTTGATTTTCACGTGGAAGCGTTTCCAGGATATCCAGATATTCTTCTTCAGTGATTAAATCATGCACTTTATAGCTTTTCAATTCGCCGTTGATCATGATACCTTCTGTCAGTGGTCCGGGCTGGATCACGCAGTAACGCTCATAATAAACAATCGATTCAAGTTTTTTCGAACTCAAACCAAGCAAATATCCAATCTTATTGGGAAGCGATTTAAAGTACCAGATGTGCACAACAGGAACAACCAGTTTGATATGTCCCATGCGCTCACGGCGTACTTTCTTTTCGGTTACTTCAACACCGCAGCGGTCACACACAATTCCTTTGTAACGAATGCGCTTATATTTTCCGCAATAACATTCATAGTCCTTGATTGGACCAAAAATACGTTCGCAGAATAAGCCATCGCGCTCCGGTTTGTAGGTGCGGTAATTGATGGTTTCCGGTTTCAGTACTTCGCCATATGACCTTTCGAGAATGCTATCCGGAGACGCTAACCCGATGGTAATTCTGGAGAACTCTGATTTGATCTTGATATCCTTTTTAAAAGGCATATGCTGATGTTGTTTTTACCAGGTAAAAAAATTATTCGAATTTCAGGTCAAGTGCAAGACCACGTAATTCGTGAACAAGCACGTTGAACGACTCAGGAATTTGCGGTGTAGGCAGATTTTCACCTTTAACAATAGCCTCGTATGTTTTAGCGCGGCCGATGATATCATCTGATTTAACCGTAAGTAATTCCTGCAGGATATTAGATGCACCGTATGCTTCAAGTGCCCAAACCTCCATCTCACCAAAACGCTGACCACCGAATTGAGCTTTACCACCCAATGGTTGTTGTGTAATGAGCGAGTAAGGTCCGATACTACGTGCGTGCATTTTATCGTCAACCATGTGGTTCAGTTTGATCATATAGATCACACCAACCGTTGCTTTCTGATGGAAACGATCTCCTGTTTCACCGTCGAACAAATAGGTAGAACCCAATTTCGGTAAACCGGCGGTAGCAATTTGCTCATCGATATCTGCTAATGTTGCACCATCGAAAATTGGTGTTGCAAATTTCACTCCGAGTTTAATTCCGGCCCAACCTAAAACTGTTTCATAAATCTGTCCGAGGTTCATACGAGATGGCACCCCAAGCGGATTCAATACGATATCAACCGGTGTTCCATCTTCCAGGAATGGCATATCCTCCTGACGCACAATACGTGCAACAATACCTTTGTTACCGTGGCGACCGGCAAGCTTATCACCCACACGTAATTTACGTTTGTTGGCAATAAATACTTTAGCCAGTTTCAATACGCCTGTTGGCAATTCGTCGCCTACACTGATATTGAATTTTTCGCGTTTGTAACGACCTAATTCTTCATTCACTTTAATGCCGTAATTGTGCAACATCATACGCACCTGATCATCTGTTTCAGGTTCGCCGGTCCAATTGTAAGGATCAACATTTGCATATTGAATACCTTCCAGCACTTTGTTCGTGAATTTCGTTTTTGACGGAACCATTTCTTCTTTATACAAAGATTTAATTCCGTTGGTCTTTTTATCTTTCAGTACAACTGACAGTTTATCAATCAAAATTGCACGCAACTCATCCAATGCACGAGCGTGATCTTTCTCTAATTTTTCGAGAGCGATTTTTTCACGCGCTTTTGCATTTTTATCTTTCTTCGCACGTGCGAACAATTTTTTATCGATAACCGTACCTTCAATTGAAGGTGGTACTTTCAATGATGCATCTTTCACATCACCGGCTTTATCGCCGAAGATGGCGCGCAACAGTTTTTCTTCAGGTGTAGGATCTGTTTCACCTTTTGGCGTGATTTTACCGATCAGGATATCGCCTTCTTTAACATGCGCACCTAAACGGATAATACCATTCGCATCGAGGTCTTTAGTTGCTTCCTCTGATACGTTTGGAATATCACTGGTTAATTCTTCCTCACCTAATTTAGTATCGCGCACTTCCAATTCAAATTCTTCAATTTGAATAGATGTGAAGATATCTTCCTGCACAATACGTTCGCTGATTACGATAGCATCCTCGAAGTTGTAACCTTTCCATGGCATGAATGCCACTTTCAGGTTAGTACCGAGTGCTAATTCACCGCCTTCAGTTCCGTAACCTTCGCAAATCACTTCACCAACACTTACACGCTGACCTTTCACCACAATTGGTTTCAGGTTGATACAAGTGCTTTGGTTAGTCTTTTTAAACTTACGCAGTTTATATACTTTGCGACTGTCTTCGAAACTTACCAGCTGATCATTTTCATTGCGATCGTAGCGGATAATCACCTCATTGGCATCCACATATTCTACTACACCATTTCCTTCGGCGTTGATCAGCATTTTTGAATCTGATGCAACTTTTTCCTCAAGACCTGTACCAACTACTGGTGATTGCGGACGCAACAGTGGAACTGCCTGACGTTGCATGTTTGATCCCATGAGCGCACGGTTCGCATCATCGTGTTCGAGGAACGGAATGAGTGATGCAGAAACACCTACGATCTGGTTTGGTGCAACGTCCATGTATTCAACCTGTTCCGGTTCGAATTCCATGAATTCACCTTGCTGGCGTCCTTTAATTTTCGTTTGAAGGAATTTACCTTTTTCATCGATAGCCACTTTCGACTGGGCAATTACATATCTGTCTTCCTCATCGGCGTTCAGGTAGGTAATTTCACCTTTCATATCCACCTTGCTGTCTTCAACGCGGCGATATGGTGTTTCGATGAAACCCATTTTATTAATCTTCGCGTGCACGCAAAGCGTCGAAATCAGACCAATGTTTGGTCCTTCCGGCGTCTCAATAGTACACAAACGGCCGTAGTGGCTGTAGTGTACGTCGCGCACCTCGAAACCTGCACGTTCGCGGCTCAAACCACCGGGTCCGAGTGCGGAGATACGACGTTTGTGTGTAATCTCTGCAAGCGGGTTCACCTGGTCGAGGAACTGGCTTAACTGGCTGGTTCCGAA
>ERZ795044.939-NODE-939-length-27153-cov-6.355672_pt1 | contig 27153 bp, 26 predicted proteins | sample MGYA00375128_ERZ795044 | MGnify/ENA primary metagenome ERZ795044 (study PRJEB30173, sample SAMN05720213) | anaerobic digester metagenome | isolation source: active sludge of municipal wastewater-treating anaerobic digesters | place: USA | collected 2014-12-22 ... | reverse complement strand
TGCCAACTTTGCTGCTATCCATGGCGCAGCAAGCAGGCGCCCCTGCGCTCAATATGTCAGTTTCATGGCAGGCCCACAGGTGGGGAGTGTTCGGTAGGACTAATGTTTTGCAGTATCTGGCGGCAGCACAATTCTTGGGGGAAGGTAATGAAGCAGCCGCTCGGTTTCCTCAACCACCACGGAATAACATTCGCGGCTCATCTGCTCGAGTTTAAGTCGGTTGATAACCGTTATAAGGCCGCGTTTGTAATCAATAATTCCCAGTTTTTGTAGCCGCCCAGCTGCCTGGGTAACGCCCTCGCGGCGCACGCCGAGCATGCTGGCGATGAATTCCTGCGTCATGGTCAAGCGATTGCTTGGCAAGCGGTCCAGAGATAGCAACAGCCAGCGACATAATTGCTGGTCAATCGTATGGTGCCGATTGCAGACGGCAGTCTGTGCCATCTGGGTAATCAGCGCCTGGGTGTAACGCAACATCAATTGCAGCAAATCGCCATGACGATTGAATTCGGTTTTCAGTTTTTGTCCGAGCAAACGGTAGGCATTGCCGGCGCTTTGGACGATGGCACGGCTAGGCGTGCTTTCACCGCCCATGAAGAGCGAAACGCCCATCAAGCCGTCGTTGCCCACTACCGAGATTGCAGCCGACGCGCCGTCCTCCATTACATATTGCATCGAGATGATGGCATCTGCAGGAAAATACACGTGTCCCATTGGATCGCCAGATTCATAGAGGACTTTGCGCAGCGGCAATTTCACCAATTCAAGATGCGGGAAAATGCGCTCCTGGACTTCAGGAGGCAAAGCCGCAAGCAGGTGGTTGAACTTTGGGGAATTGGCCAATGCCATGTTGGTTGAACCTTCGTAAAACAATCCGACAGTATAGGCATGTCAGCTACCCTTGTTACCTTATGTTCGGTAGCGAACATAGATCGCATCAATGCGATGTCTTTGATTCAACCCGTGGTTCGGTTTGCAGGCAAAGTGAGGTTTTATGGGTGAAATCCGTGCCCCAACTGCGGTATCCAAGCGTGTCCAGGTGAATTTTGGTGGGCGTGTAAAACCCGAGCCCGAGCTTTAATTCGGCGCCCTGTGTTCGCCAGGCATTGCAAAGGGTTTCGAGCGATTCAGGAGTTGCATCAATATCGAAATCGATCGCATTTAACTGCATGTGTTTACTGCCGGGACTACCACCCGCACAGCCATTCAGTGTCGGGTCGCGATACACCGAGGCGGCGACTGGATTGATAAACACGCCTTCCGTCTTGAATTTTTTGACGACCAGCAAGGTCGGTACGATATTGGGCCAAAGTTCTTTTGGCGGCATCGTGTAAGGCTCTGCTTTGCATTTTTTCCAGTCGCGCGCTGATTTCAGCAATTGCGATAACGGGATGATATCGCCCACGGCTTTTTCATCCAGAAATTGCTGATAGGCGAGAACCTCATTGCCGTGTTTTTTTGACCAAATGGCATAGCGTTCTGCATCGGTGGGTTTCCTGAAGAAAACGCATCCGGACAAAAAAAGCGCAAGAAAAAATAACGATAGTAAAATTTTGAAATCAACGCGAGTGCGTTGTTCGCGCATCAGACGATAAAACCGGCAACGACTTTACGGCCTTCGGTCGCCAGGACATTGAAAGTGCGGGCTGCAGCGGCGTTGTCCATCACTTCAATGCCAATGCCGCGGGTAAGACAACTCGCCATGACGGCGGCAGACGGGAATTGTTGGCGGGTTCCGGTGCCCAGAATCACCAGCACGGGGTTCAACGCAAGCAAGGCCTGCATATCGTCCGCAAGCAAGTCCTGGCTCGACGTTGGGCGCCAGTTTTCAAGCAGCTCGTGTGGAGTGAGGATGAAACTGCGATTCAGCGTCTGGTCGTTGACCAAGACTCCGCCAGCGCTGACGCCGCGGAGTAAATAACGGAAATCCGGATTTTCCAGCGTTAACTGCATGACTCAAGCTTTGGGCAGGATCACGAAAGGTTTGTTCTTGCTGCGGCGAAACATGACGGCAGTGTTACCGATGCGGGTGACCAGACCTGCCTGGCTGCCTTCGACCATGGCGGCGATCCATGCATCGCGTGTTTCGCGGTCTTCGGCGGCCACTTTTACCTTGATGAGCTCGTGCTGTTCCAAAACGGCGTCCAATTCCGCCAGAAGTGAAGGTGTCACCCCTTTGGCTCCGACCAGAATGGTGGGGCGCAAATCGTGGGCCAAGCCTTTCAAATAGCGTTTTTGGGGGTTTGTAAGAAGATTTGACATAAACATCTGACGGGTTTTCAAGGGTGTACAGGTTATCATGGCGGCGTAGAGAAGGTTTTCGTATTGTCATTCCCCGGATGCACCATGGCCCGTAGTAAAAGCAGCCAGCAGTGGCTTAAAGAACATTTTGCCGATCCCTTCGTGAAGAAGGCGCAGGCCGAAGGCATGCGTTCGCGGGCGGCCTACAAGCTGGAAGAGCTGATCGAGCGCGATAAATTGCTCAGGCCGGGCATGGTCGTGGTTGATCTGGGCGCCGCGCCGGGTGGCTGGTCACAGGTGGTTCGACGCGATCTGGGTTCGAAAGGGCGCGTGATAGCGATGGATATCCTCGATATGCCGGGGATTGCCGGGGTGGATTTCATTCACGGCGATTTCAGAGAAGATGAGGCAGTCTCTAGGCTGGAGGCCCTGATAGACGGGGCCAGCGTGGACCTTGTGCTTTCGGATATGGCCCCCAATATGAGTGGAGTGGACTCCGTTGATCAGGCCCGGGCAATGTATTTATCGGAACTGGCAGTGGAATTCGCGGACAAGCACTTGAAGAAAGGCGGAAATTTTTTGATCAAGTTGTTCATGGGTGAAGGTTTCGACGCCTACATGAAAGATCTGAAGACCCGTTATACGAAAGTGATTACCCGCAAACCGGCGGCATCGCGCCGTCGATCTAATGAAGTTTACGCGTTGGCCACCGGCAAACGTTAAGGGAAAAAAGAATGAATGATCTCGTGAAAAATTTATTACTCGCACTGGTTATCGGTCTGGTCATGATGACCGTCTACCAGAGCTTCTCCGGCAAGATGGGCGTTGGCACATCCTCGAGCGAAGTCGAGTATTCAAAATTCATCGATGATGTCTACGACAAGAATGTCAAAAGCGTCGAATTCTCCGGCGAAAGCACCGGTGCGGCGACGATTCTCAAATACACCCGCAATGACGGATCCGTGATGTCGACCACCGGTCCCTATGACCGCGAATTGGTGAACGACCTGGTCAAGAACCGGGTCGAAATCATCCAGCAAAAACCTTCGGGCGGCCCATCGCTGTTCTGGTCGGCGGTCATTAATTTCCTGCCCATCATCCTGTTTGTCGGCATCTTCATTTACTTTATGCGCCAAATGCAGGGCGGCGGTAAAGGCGGTGCAATGAGCTTCGGTCGTTCGCGTGCAAAAATGCAGGGCGAAGACCAGGTCAAGGTGACCTTCGAAGACGTTGCCGGTTGCGACGAAGCCAAGGAAGAAGTGGGCGAGCTGGTGGAATTCCTGCGCGATCCCGGACGCTTCCAAAAACTCGGCGGTCGTATTCCGCGTGGTGTCTTGATGGTCGGCAGTCCTGGTACCGGTAAAACCTTGCTGGCACGTGCCATCGCCGGCGAAGCCAAAGTGCCGTTCTTCACGATTTCAGGTTCCGATTTTGTCGAAATGTTTGTCGGCGTTGGTGCGAGCCGCGTGCGCGACATGTTCGACCAGGCCAAGAAACACGCACCTTGCATCATCTTCATCGATGAAATCGATGCTGTCGGTCGTCATCGCGGTGCAGGTCTGGGTGGCGGTCATGACGAACGCGAACAAACCTTGAATGCCTTGCTGGTCGAGATGGACGGTTTCGAAGGTGGCGAAGGCGTGATCGTGATCGCTGCGACCAATCGCCCCGACGTGCTTGATCCTGCGCTCCTGCGCCCGGGCCGTTTCGATCGCCAGGTCGTTGTCGGCTTGCCGGACGTACGTGGCCGCGAACAAATCCTGAAAGTGCACATGCGCAAAGTCCCGCTGGATATCGACGTCGAGCCGATGACGATTGCCCGCGGTACACCCGGTTTCAGTGGTGCCGATCTTGCGAATCTGGTGAATGAGGCGGCTTTGTTCGCAGCACGCGAAAATGCGAAAGACGTGCGCATGGAACATTTCGACAAGGCACGTGACAAGATCATGATGGGTGCCGAACGCCGCTCGATGGCCATGAGCGAAGAAGAAAAACGCAATACGGCTTATCACGAAGCGGGTCATGCCATCGTCGGTCGCGTGGTGCCTGCGCATGATCCCGTTTATAAAGTCACCATCATCCCTCGTGGTCGTGCGTTGGGTGTCACCATGTATTTGCCGGAAGGCGACAAATACAGCATGAATCGCGAAGAAATTCATAGCCGTCTTTGCACGCTCTATGGTGGCCGCGTTGCCGAAGAATTGATTTTTGGTTCCGACAAGGTCACCACCGGTGCTTCGAACGATATCGAACGCGCCACCAAAATGGCCCGCAACATGGTCACCAAATGGGGCTTGTCGGAAGAGCTTGGCCCGATTGCCTATGCCGAAGAAGAAGGCGAAGTATTTCTGGGCCGTTCGGTATCGCAAACCAAAAACGTGTCCGACGATACCGCGAAGAAAATCGACGATGTTGTCCGCAGCATTCTCGATAAAGCCTACGATCGCACCAAGCAAATCCTCACTGAAAATGTGGACAAGCTGCATGCCATGGCCGAAGCCTTGCTGACCTATGAAACCATCGATGTCAGCCAGATCGATGCCATCATGGAAGGTCGCGTTCCGGGTCCGCCGCTGGATTGGGCGAAGTCGGGCAAGACATCGAAAGACAGTGGCATCGGCCCGGTTGCCGGTACATTCGGCGGAGCCGCTCCGCAAACCTGACAAGCTTGTCGCTGAATCTTGAAAAGGCCAGAATGCGTTCTGGCCTTTTTTGTTTCCGAATGTAGGAGCGTCCTTTAGGCGCGACAGATGTGGCGGGGTTTTCGCGCCTAAAGGACGCTCCTACGATTTACATTTTCTCCCCAAGGTAAAAAATGTTTGATACGACACCCCAACTCAATTGCGCCGGAAAAATTCTGAGTCTCGACATCGCCCGCGTGATGGGGATCGTGAATGTCACTCCGGATTCGTTTTCGGACGGTGGTCAGCACGATTCGACTGAGGCTGCAATTGCCCATGCTTTGCGACTGGTTAGCGAAGGCGCAGACGTGCTGGATATCGGCGGCGAATCGACACGTCCCGGTGCAAAGGAAATCAGCGAAGCGGAAGAATTGCAGCGTGTGATTCCCGTTATTGAAGCACTGGCAAAAAAAATCACTATCCCGATTGCGATTGATACTTCAAAGCCCGGCGTGATGCGTGCGGCCGTCAATGCCGGCGCCAGTATCATCAATGACGTGTTTGCATTGCGCCGCGATGACGCACTCGATGTCGCTGCCGAATTGAAAGTACCGGTGATCCTCATGCATATGCAGGGAGAGCCCGGCTCGATGCAGGCAGCACCACAGTATGACGATGCTGTTGCCGAGGTTCACAGCTTTTTGACGCAACGGATCTTTGCCTGCGAGATGGCAGGTATTTCGAAAAAGAATATCGTGATTGATCCGGGCTTCGGGTTCGGAAAATCGCTCGAACACAATCTGGCATTGCTTGCCCAGTTGCGGCGCTTCGTTGAAATGGGCGTGCCCGTGTTGGCAGGCTTGTCGAGAAAATCGATGATTGGCAATCTGACTGGACGCGATGTGAATGATCGAGTTTATGGTTCGGTCGCAGCTGCGCTAATCGCGGCACAGAATGGCGCAAAAATAATTCGCGTGCATGATGTGGCCGCAACCGTCGATGCATTGAAAGTATGGAATGCCGTTTCAAGGCAGGGCAAACCGGTTTTGAAATCCAATAAGCCGACCGGAATTGTCTGGCCGGAAGAGGATTGATTAAGCCAATTGTTCTTTGAACTTCCGCACCCTCGGATCCATCACCCGATGCCAAAGCGGCGTGCACAAGGCAAGCACGAACATCGCGGCATAACCGCCAGGCAATTGCGGTGAATCTTCATGATGCCGCAAGATGGCATAGCGGCGTTTTGGAAATGCATGATGATCGGAATGTCGCTGCAACTGGAACAATAATAAGTTCGACAGCGCGTAATCCGAATTCCATGAATGCAAATGCGTCGTGCGCTCGTAGCGGCCATCGGCCAGTTTCTTCCGTTCAAGGCCGTAGTGTTCGATGTAATTGATGATTTCCAGCGAGCAGGCAGCGAAGAAACCTTGTGCGATAAAAAATCCAAGGCCGATCCAGCCGAGCATCAAATAAAACGCTGCGCAGAAAGCAAGCCACAACAAAGTCCAGCCCAGCATTTCATTACGCCAATGCAGGACGGGGATGCCGAGTTTTTGCAGACGTTCGGCTTCCAGCTTCCAGGCGTTTTTTGTGTTGCGATAAAGCGCTTCCGGCATGAAGGCCCAGACACTCTGGCCAAAGCGGGCGCTGGAGGCGTCTTCCGGCGTGGATACGTGCACATGATGTCCGCGTAAATGCTCGATCTTGAAACCGTAATAACCGACCGTCGTGAGCAGAATGCCACCGAATGCCTTTTCCAGTCTTTCGTCTTTGTGGATCAATTCATGAGCGGTATTGATGGCTAGAATGCCGCCGACAATGCCTTGTGAAAATAGCCAGCCGACAACGCCAATCGGACTCAATTCGTGGTTCGCAAACCAGAAAGCCGACCAGACCAGCACGGCACATTGAACGGGCAAGGCAAGCAGTGTGAGTGCCTTGAACCAGACTTGCTGGCTGATCTTGCGTTCGTCTGTCTGGGCGATATTGACCGGATCATGGCCCAGAATATAGTCGGTCAAGGGCAGCATCACGAATAAAAAGAACAGCGGATACCAGGCTGCCAGATTGATCCAGCCGGTCTGTGCGCCAAGCCAGACTGCCGTCGGCAAGGTGGCAGGGACCAGGAAAACGAAGAGGAATCCGAGTGCCTTCAGTCTGCTCATTGGCTTTGACCGTGATGTTAGAATCGCCAAACTACACCTGAATAATCATCGAGTGCAAGCTTATGAATTGGTCTCCGTTGCATATCACGTTCGCGATTTATATTTTGCTGATGATCGGCATTGGCTTTGCCGCATGGCGTTCCATCAAGACACTCGATGACTACATTCTTGGCGGGCGCGACCTGGGCAGTTTCGTGACCGCGATGTCGGCCGGTGCTTCCGACATGAGCGGATGGCTGCTGCTGGGTTTGCCGGGCGCCTTGTATCTAAGCGGCGCTTCCGAGTCCTGGATTGCGATCGGATTGATTATCGGTGCCTACTGCAACTGGAAATTCGTCGCTGGCCCTCTGCGTGTCTATACCGAACATACCCAAAACGCCCTGACGCTGCCGGATTATTTCAGCCATCGATTTGAAGATAACTCCCGGCTGCTGCGAATTTTCTCCGCCGTGATCATCCTGGTTTTTTTCGCCATCTATTCCGCTTCCGGCATCGTGGCCGGCGCACGATTGTTTGAATCGGTATTCCATGTGCCTTATTCGCAGGCCCTGTGGGTCGGTGCCGGTGCGACGATTGCGTATACGATGATCGGCGGATTTCTTGCCGTCAGCTGGACCGATACGGTGCAGGCAACCTTGATGATCTTCGCGCTTATCCTTGCGCCGATCATGATCATTCTCGCGGTCGGTGGCGTGGATTCCAGCATGGCCCTGATCACGCAGGCCAATCCGGCCAATCTGGAGTTTTTCAAGGGTGGTATCGACCACTGGCAAACCTGGGTTGCCATTATTTCCACTGCCGCATGGGGTCTGGGCTATTTCGGACAGCCGCATATTCTGGCGCGCTTCATGGCGGCCGAATCCGTGAAGGCCATACCAGCCGCAAGAAGAATCAGCATGACCTGGATGATTCTATGCCTGTTCGGTGCGATGGCAGTGGGTTTCTTCGGGATTGCCTATTTTGCACAGCACCCGGATCAGGCGGGTCCGGTGACGAAAAATAACGAGCGGGTATTCATCGAGTTGTCCACCTTGCTTTTCAATCCCTGGGTCGCCGGCGTTTTATTGTCGGCAATTCTAGCGGCGATCATGAGTACTCTGTCCTGCCAGCTGCTGGTGTGTTCGAGTGCGCTGACCGATGATTTCTACAAGGGCATGATTCGCAAGAATGCCAGCCAGAAAGAATTGGTATGGGTGGGTCGGGTAACGGTATTGCTCATCTCGATCATCGCGATCGTGCTTGCCGAAAATCCTGACAGCAAAGTCCTGGGTTTGGTGAGTTACGCCTGGGCAGGCTTCGGTGCCGCGTTTGGTCCTGTCGTATTGTTCTCGCTGGGCTGGAAAGCCATGACTCGCAACGGAGCGCTGGCCGGCATGATCGTCGGCGCGTTGACCGTTATCGTCTGGAAGCAATTCGCATGGTTAGGCCTGTATGAACTGGTGCCTGGATTCATTTTTGCGAGTGCTGCGATTTATCTGGTCAGCAAATTAGGTGCCCCGCCATCCGCAGCCATGCAGGAACAATTCGAGGCAGTCCGTAAAGAACTTGAACCGGGCTATTGATGGCGGCAGATAAGCGGCCACTCGCCATTGCCTTGATGGGGCCGACTGCCTCCGGCAAAACGGCTTTGGCGATTGAATGGGCAAAGCGTCTGCATACCGAAATTATCAGCGTGGATTCCGCGCTGGTGTACCGTGGCATGGATATCGGTTCTGCCAAACCGGGTGTTGATGAACAAAGCGGTATTCCTCATCACCTGATTGATATTCGCGAGCCCTGGCAAACCTACAGCGCCGCCGATTTCGCCAAGGACGCCTTGCCCTTGATGACGCAGCTGAGCGGACAAAACAAAATTCCCCTGCTGGTCGGGGGCACCGGTTTGTATTTTCGGGCGCTGCTGGATGGCTTGTCCGATATGCCAGCCGCGGACGAAGAAATTCGCGCGGAAATCCAGACTGAGGCAGATGCCATAGGCTGGCCCGCAATGCATGAAAAATTGAAGCAGATTGATGCGGCTGCAGGCGTTCGAATCAAAGCCAATGACGTGCAGCGCATTACCCGTGCACTGGAGGTCTTCCGGCAAACAGGCAAGCCGATTACCGAATGGCAGCAGGCCAATGAGCGTAGTAAATTTCCGTTCCGGGTCTTGCGCGTTTGTATCGCACCAAAAGACCGGGCCGTATTGCATGAGCGGATCGCGCGCCGGTTTGACCGGATGTTGGAGCAGGGGTTTCTTGCGGAAATGCAAAGTCTGATGGCCAATCCATCCTTGCACACCGACTTGCCATCGATGCGTGCGGTTGGTTACCGGCAGGCCTGGCGCCATTTGGCGGGAGACACCACGGCGGAACAGTTTCGTGAGGAAGCCATCGCCGCGACAAGGCAATTGGCGAAGCGTCAGCTCACCTGGTTCCGTGGAGAGCTTGATTTGCGCTGGTTCGACCCCCAGATAGAAAGCATGGAATTGGAAAGCGCACTGTCGCTTTTCATCACTCGCTGATTACGGGTTTAGCGGTTAAACTTTAAAATCGCGATCCAGGACCGTTGGTCGCAAGCCGCGCATAGTGCGTGATAACAATAAAAAAGGAGTCCTCCATGACAAAGTCACAATCCCTCCAAGACCCGTTCCTGAACGCTTTACGCCGCGAACGCGTGCCGGTGGCCATCTATCTGGTAAACGGCATCAAGTTGCAAGGCACGATTGAAAGCTTCGACCAATTCGTCGTGTTGTTGCGCAATACCGTCAGCCAAATGGTTTACAAGCATGCGATTTCCACAGTGGTGCCGGCACGTAACGTGCGCATCGGTCCAAGCGGTGGAGAAGTGCTCGATGAAGAGCCGCAGGATTCCATTGCAAGCTAATTCCATGCCTGGCGGCACTCATGTTTGAACGTACCCGGAAGGGTGAAAACGCATTGCTGATTCAACCGTATCGTCCGGGCATGCAAGACCCGACCTTACTGGAAGAATTCATCGAGCTTGCCCGCTCTGCAGGTGCAACCGTCGTGGGAACGATCAATGCGCGTGTCGAACGCGCGAGTCCTTCGCATTACATCGGCAGCGGCAAACTGATCGAAGTCAAAGACGCCTGCGAAGCAACGGGTGCCGATCTGGTGCTCGTGAATCACGCGCTGACTCCCGGGCAAGAACGCAATCTCGAAAAAGATCTTGGTCGCCGTGTGGTGGATCGAAGCGGTTTGATTCTGGATATTTTCGCGCAACGTGCTGCCTCGCATGAAGGCAAGTTGCAAGTCGAACTGGCGCAGTTGAAACACATGGCGACACGCCTGATTCGCGGCTGGACCCATCTTGAACGCCAGCGCGGTGGTTCGATCGGTTTGCGCGGTCCCGGTGAAACTCAATTGGAAACCGACCGTCGCCTGCTGCAAAAGCGCGTTGAAATGTTGCAGTCACGCCTGGAAAAAGTCGAAGTGCAACGCACACAGATGCGTCGTGCACGCTTGCGCAACGCTATTCCCCGCGTGGCACTGGTGGGTTATACCAATGCCGGGAAATCGACCTTGTTCAATACCTTGTCGGGTTCCGGGGTTTACGTCGCCGATAAATTATTTGCCACGCTGGACCCGACCGTACGACGTCTGGATATTGCCGGTGGCTCGAGTCTGGTGCTGTCGGACACCGTCGGATTTGTCCGCGACTTGCCGCATGACCTGATTGCCGCCTTCCGTTCTACATTATCGGAAGCGCGCGATGCGGATCTTCTGTTGCATGTGGTGGACGCTGCCGACCCATTGCGTGATGAGCGGATAGAACAAGTCGATGCCGTGTTAGCCGAGATTGGCGCAGGCGATATTCCGCAATTACTCGTTTTCAACAAGATTGACCGGCTGGAGGATACCTCGGCCCGTCATGATGTGCCCGGACAGGGGCATGAGCGATTCTGGTTATCCGCGAAAACGGGCGACGGTATTGAATTGTTGCGGCAAGCACTGGGTACGCGTTTTTCGCAACAACGCTACCAGACCAGCCTGCAATTGCCGCCGGATCAAGGTCGCCTCTATTCCCGTCTATACGCAGCGGGTGCCATTGTCGGCGAACAAAGCGACGAACATGGCTGGCATCTTGAAATCGATATGCCACTGGCGCAGGCAGAACGCATGGCGGTCGAGCCGGGCGGACATTTTTTGCAAGAGGCCTTGCTTGTTGGCCTTGTTGACCCCAATTACAATCCTTAATCACATGAAAAGCGGTCAAGAACCGCAGCGAACGGAGTAGGCATGGCCTGGAATACGCCCGGTAAAGGCAGCGGTAGCCCCAAGAACACTGGCAATCCAGTGGAAGACCTCTTGAACCGCATCAAGGATGGTTTCAATGGTCGTGGTGGTTCGTCGGGTTCGGGACCCTTGCCAATTATCATCGGCCTGCTTGTCGTGCTGGTCTTGTTCAATTGTTTCAAGCTGATCGACGAACGCCAGCGCGGCGTTGTACTGCGTTTCGGTGCTTTCGATCGCGTAATGCAGCCCGGTGCAAACTGGAAACTTCCCTGGCCGATTGAAACCGCCTATGTGGTTGATGCCACCAAGGTCGAGGAACTCAAAGATTCCGTCAGCGTTTTGACCAAGGACGAAAACATCGTCGAAATCGAATTCAACGTCCAGTACCAGATCAGTAATCCCAGACTCTATCTCTTCGGTTTTCGTGACAGCGTTGACGCCAATAACCAGCAAGGCGTCGAAACCCTGCGTCATTCGGCCGAGAGCGCAGTACGTGAAGTCGTTGGCAACAATACGATGGACAAAGTGTTGTTTGAACGCAGCCAGCTGGCCATCGAAGCTCAGAAGCATTTGCAGGAAACCCTGAATTTGTACAAGACCGGACTGACCGTGTCGCAATTCACCCTGCCCAATGCGCGTCCACCGGAAGAAGTGAAGCAGGCTTTCGATGACGCGATCAGCGCGCGCGAAAACAAGAACCAGCTGGAAAGTGAAGCCAAGGCTTATGCCAGCAAGACGGTGCCGGAGGCCAAGGGTGTAGCGGCACGGGTCAAGGCGGAATCCGAAGGTTACAAGGCATCGGTTGTCGCAAAAGCACAAGGTGACGCCAAACGCTTCAGCTTGCTGGTCGAGCAATATCGCAAGGCGCCAGAAGTGACACGCAAACGCCTGTATCTTGAAACCATGCAGGACGTGCTTTCGAAAAACCAGAAAGTGGTTTCCGGTCGCGACAATAATGTTTTCTATCTGCCGTTGAATGGAACCGGCATGCCGAGTCCGGAAAATGCCGTTACCCGGATGCCCGCAGTGCAGGCGGTCATCGGTAACGATGCCGATAACAAAGTGGAGTCTTCGCCACGCCGCGAAGGCAGGGAAGGAAGCCGATAATGCGCAATCTAACTAACGTATTGATTTTCGTTGCACTGGTGATCTTGGGTATCTTCAGCAGTGCCTATATCGTCAAGGAAAATGAAACCGCCATCGTCCTGAACCTGGGCAAGGTGGTTCGCAGTGACATGAAACCCGGTCTGCATTTCAAATGGCCTTTGGTCGAAGAAGTGCGGAAATTCGATCGTCGCATCCTGAACATGGAAGACAAGCCGCAGCGCTATTTGACCGCCGAGAAAAAAGACGTCGAGATCGATTTCTTCGTGAAATGGCAAATCAAGAACGTGACCACCTTCTACCGGGCATCAAGCGGTGGCGATGAAGATGCCGCCAAGCAGCGACTGTTGCCAATTGTGAAAAGCGCACTGAACAACGAAATCAACCAGCTGACTTTGTCGCAGGTGGTTTCGAGTGGTCGTTCCAATTTGACCGGCCGTTTGCTGAAAGACATCAATGTCGGTGCCAGTACGCTTGGCGTTGAAGTACTAGATGTCCGGATCAAACGAATCAATCTTCCTCAGGAAGGCGATATTTTGAAATCCGTCTTTAACCGCATGCGGGCCGAGCGTACTCAAGTAGCGTCGCGCTTGCGTGCAGAAGGTGCTCAGGGCGCGAATGCGATCCGCGCCGAGGCGGACCGCGATAGCCAGGTCATCCTTGCCAATGCGGAACGCGAAGCCCAGACCCTGCGAGGCGAGGGCGATGCCGAAGCTGCCGCTATTTCGGCAGCTGCCTATAATCAGGACGCCGAGTTCTATGGCTTTTATCGCAGTATGGAGGCTTATCGGGCCACCATGTCGGACGGTAAAACCGTGATGGTTCTCGACCCTGATTCCGAGTTCCTGAAGTACTTCGGTAATCAGCGCAAGTAAAGATGCAATGGGCTGACTTTTTGGCCGCACTGGCCCTGGTGCTGATCATGGAAGGGTTGCTTTTGTTTGCGGCCCCAAAAGCCTGGAAGCGGATGGTTGCGCAATTATTGCCCCAGCCGGAACGCCAGCTTAGTGCTATCGGCGGATTTATGCTGATAGCGGGCCTGATAGCGCTGTATTTCGTTCGCGGCGGCTGATTGGAGCGAAATAAAACCTGCAAAAGCCGACAAATTAAAGGATAATTTCACAAAGCCGGGGGCCATCCACCGGCTTTTTCTGTGTCTGCACATCAGTTTTGGAGTAGTTATGGGTCAGTCAGTCGTGGTATTGGGCGCTCAATGGGGCGATGAAGGCAAAGGCAAGATCGTCGATTTGCTCACCGAGAAAATTGGCGCCGTCGTGCGCTTTCAAGGTGGCCACAATGCCGGCCATACCTTGGTGATCGGCGGCAAGAAGACCGTTCTCCATCTGATTCCCTCCGGCATCCTGCGTGCCGACACACTTTGCCTGATCGGCAACGGCGTCGTGCTGTCGCCGGCCGCACTGAAAAAAGAAATCGCCGAACTCGAAGCCACCGGCGTCGACGTGCGTTCGCGATTGAAAATCAGCCCGGCTACGCCCTTGATCATGCCTTACCACATTGCACTCGACCAGGCTCGCGAAAAAGCGGCTGGCGGGAAGGCCATCGGTACCACCGGTCGTGGTATCGGACCAGCCTATGAAGACAAAGTCGCACGTCGCGGCATTCGCGTTGCCGATTTGAAATATCCGGTGGAACTCGCCGAGAAATTGCATGCCGCGCTCGATTACCACAACTTCGTGCTGACCAAATATCTTGGCGTCGAAGCAGTCGATTTCCAGCAAACCTACGACGAAGCATTGGCCTTCGGCGAATACGTCGAACCAATGAAAACCGATATCGCCGGCCTGTTGCATGACCTCCGCAAGCAAGGCAAGAAAGTGATGTTCGAAGGTGCGCAAGGCTCGCTGCTCGACATTGACCACGGCACCTATCCCTATGTCACCTCGTCAAACACCACCGTCGGCGGCGCACTCGCCGGTACCGGCGTCGGTGCCGATTCGATCGATTACGTACTCGGCATTGCCAAGGCCTACGCGACGCGCGTCGGCGGCGGCCCGTTCCCGACCGAATTGCATGATGAAACCGGCGAAGATATCCGCAAACGCGGCCAGGAATTCGGAGCGACCACCGGTCGTCCTCGTCGTTGTGGTTGGATCGATATCGTCGCGCTGAAACGAGCTGTCGCTATCAACGGTATTTCCGGCCTGTGCATTACCAAGCTCGACATTCTCGACGGCATGCCGTCGCTGAAAATGTGCATTGCCTACAAATATCACGGTAAGCAAAGCGAATACGCACCGCTTGATGCGCAGGGCTGGGATCAGTGCGAACCGGTCTATCTGGAATTCCCGGGTTGGAATGAATCCACCGCCGGTATAACCGAATGGGAAAAATTGCCGCCTGCGGCACGTGCCTATTTGCGTGCGCTGGAAGAATTGTCGGGTTGCCCGCTGGCGATCGTATCGACTGGTCCGGATCGTGATGCGACGATCATCTTGCAGGATCCGTTTGCCTGATAGTGTTTTCCAAACCTACAAAAAAAGCCGGAGCAATCCGGCTTTTTTATTGTCTTGTAGGACCGACGGAAGTCGGGGCGCTTTTCGCAAAACGCGTCCCGACTTCCGTCGGTCCTACGAGGTGATTATGCTGCTTCGGCTTTATCCAACGCCTTGCGCGGACCATTCAACAAAGCAAAACGCACGTGCTCGATCACGAGATCGATTTCGGAAGAAGTGATGTTGAAATGCGGGGTGAAGCGCAGCGAGTTCACGCCGCCGTGGATCACGCCGATACCGCGTTCGCGCATGAATTCTTCGGTCGAGTTGACGCCGAAACATTTGAAGCTCGGGTCGAGTTCGCAGCTGAACAATAAACCGGTGCCTTGCACTTTGGTGATCAGGCCGCCGAGTTCATCTTTCAGCTTGTTCAGTTTTTCCAGCACTTCAACGCCCTTGCTGCGGATATTGGCGCGGATTTCAGGAGTCAATGCAGTCAGGACGGTGGAAGCAATATCCATCGCACGCGGATTACCGGTCATCGTGTTGCCGTAAATACCCTTTCGATACAAGCCGGCAGCACGTTCGTTGACCGCGAGAATCGAAAGCGGATACTGACCGCCGTTCAATGCCTTGGAATAAGTTTCCATATCCGGTGCTTCCAGGCCTTCAAAGCCCGGGTAATCCACAATCGACAGCACGCCATGTGCACGCAGGCCGGCCTGGATGGAATCGATCAACAGCAAGGTGCCATGAGCCTTGGTGAGTTCGCGGGCAGCGGCATAAAAAGCCGGTGGAACAGCGCGACCGGGATCTCCTTCGCCCATGACCGGTTCCAGGAACATGGCTTCGAAGTACCAGCCATTGGTTTCGGCATCGGCGAATGCCTGTTTTAGTGCTTCTATGGAATACGGCTCGATGGTGACGAGCTGACTTTCATGATGTTTCCAGCTGGCCAGATTTTCGGCGTAGGCCTTGCGGGAAGAATCCGAATACAGCATCGGTAGTTCGGTACGGCCATGGAACGCGCCTTTCATGGCGATGCGTTTGACACGTTTGCCCGCATGGCGGCCACCTGCGTCAGTGTGCTGTTTGGTATTGACGTCGGCAATGCGACCGGCGAGGGAAACCGATTCGGAGCCAGAGTTCAGCGCCAGGAATTTCACATACGGGCAGTTGTTGCCGCGCGTGTGACCAATTTCCTTGCGAAGTGCGCGTGCTATACGCAGGTGCGACAGGCTTGGAGACATGATATTGGCCATCACTTGAGGCTTGCTCATGGTGTCGATCACGTTGGCAGGCGCGTGACCGAAGCCAAGCATGCCGTAGCCACCGGAATCGTGCAGTACGCGGCCTTTCAGCGTGATCACCCAAGGACCACGCGCAGCCAGCGCAACATAGGGGTTTACGGCATCTTCGGAATAAAAATTCACGAAGCCGCCCTGGGTTGCATTGATTTGCGCCTGTTCGTCGGCATCGATCAGTTCGGCGAATTCGTCCTGCAGTTCGGCAAAAAGCCCGGCTGCGGCTTTCGCGGCTTCTATCATCTCCGGATACTGCGAGCTCAAACGAAGCAGGGTGGCGTCATCCAGGCCGTTGGTGCGAACTGCACCGGCGCGGGCGCGTAATGGTTTGAGAATATCGAGAATGTTCATGGGCTACTCCTGCTGCGACGAAAGGATCTGCGGGAAAAAGAAAAAATGCGCAGGGGCTTCCCGCGCACGTGTTTCCAAGCAAATCAATGAATTAAGTCGGCATTTTAGCATGCCAAAATGGCCGATATAACCCCCTGAAAACCGCATGGAATGGCCCTTGCGCCTGAAAGCCTGCCAGCTACGGGTCGCCTGACGGGCCACCCGCAGGCGGGCTCCTTCGGGATTCATTGGCTACAATACGCGACCCCAACGAGACCCCAGATGAAAAAAACGGATTTCCACTTCGATCTACCCCCGGAGCTTATTGCCCAGGCGCCCTTGCCCGAGCGCTCGGCCAGCCGGCTGTTGGTCGTACACGGCGGAGGCGATTTCATTGATAAAAACGTGCGTGATTTGCCCGAATTTCTGCAATCGGGCGATTTATTGATATTCAACGATACCCGGGTTATTCCGGCCCGTTTGTACGGCCAGAAGGAATCCGGCGGTCGCGTTGAAATATTGCTGGAGCGGATTACCAGCGCGCACGAAGTACGGGCGCAGGTGGGTGCCAGCAAGTCGCCCAAACCCGATTCGAAAATCACGCTGGATGAAGGCACCGAAATCACCGTGCTCGGGCGTGAAGGTGAATTTTACCGTCTGCGTTTCGAAACTGCCGAACCACTGGAGAAAGTATTGCTGCGGGCAGGCCGCATGCCGTTGCCGCCTTATATCCAGCGCGATGCCGACATCACCGACGATGTGCGCTATCAAACCGTGTTCGCAAAACAACCGGGTGCCGTCGCCGCGCCAACCGCAGGATTGCATTTCGATGAAGAATTATTGGCAAGCCTGAAAAAAATGGGTGTGGAATTCGGCCACATCACCTTGCATGTCGGTGCGGGTACTTTCCAGCCCATGCGAAGCGAAACGATTCAAGAGCACACCATGCACCGCGAATGGCTGAATGTAGGTGCCGAGTTGTGCGGCCAGATTGCAAAAACAAAAGCGCGTGGCGGCCGCATCATTGCGGTCGGCACCACGGTAGTGCGCGCGCTGGAAACTGCGTATCGAGATGGTGAGGTAAGACCCTATGCGGATGACACCCAGATTTTCATTTTTCCCGGTGTCAAAGTGAAATCGGTCGATGCGATGGTGACCAATTTCCATTTGCCGGAAAGTACCCTGATGATGCTGGTGTCGGCCTTTGCCGGTCGTGAACGCATTTTATCGGCTTATCAGCATGCGATCGAAAAACGCTACCGGTTTTTTTCGTACGGCGATGCGATGCTGTTGTATCCGCAGAAACAATAAACACAAAAGAGTAAAAATAAAAAATGAGCCGCATGCGTTTCGAAAAATTTGCTTCCAGTGGAAAAGCACGACGTGGTCGCCTGCATTTTCCGCGCGGAACCGTTGAAACGCCGGCCTTCATGCCGGTGGGAACTTACGGCACGGTGAAAGCCATGCTGCCGGAATCGCTCAAAGAAATCGGTGCCGAAATCATTCTTGGCAATACTTTTCATCTGTATCTGCGACCCGGTCTGGAAGTTATCGCGGCACACGAAGGTCTGCACGGCTTTTGTAAATGGGATAAACCGATACTGACGGATTCGGGCGGCTTCCAGGTTTTTTCGCTGGCAAAACGCCGCAAGATTACCGAGCAGGGCGTAACGTTTGCATCGCCTGCCGATGGCGCCAAGGTATTTCTTGGCCCGGAAGAAAGCATGCATATCCAGAAAGTGCTGAACTCCGACATCGTGATGATTTTCGATGAATGCACGCCGTATCCGGCCACCGAAATCGTCGCAAAAAAATCAATGGAGTTGAGTTTGCGCTGGGCCGAGCGTTCCAAGAAGGCGCATGAAGGCAACGATGCCGCCTTGTTCGGAATCGTGCAGGGTGGTGTCTATCCGGATTTGCGGACGCAATCGGCGGAAGGTTTGAAGCAACTGGATTTTGATGGTTATGCCGTCGGGGGTCTGGCGGTCGGCGAACCGCCAGAAGAACGCGAACGCACATTGGAAGCCATCTGCCCGCAATTGCCGGAAGACAAGCCGCGCTATCTGATGGGTGTCGGCAAGCCGGAAGATATCGTTGAAGCAGTCGCACGCGGTATCGACATGTTCGATTGCGTGATGCCTACCCGGAACGCACGTAACGGCCATTACTTCACGCATTTCGGCCAGGTGCGGATCCGTAATGCACAATATGAAAAAGATTTGCAGCCGATCGAACCCGGTTGCGCCTGCTATACCTGCCGTACCGGCTATACCCGTGCGTATCTGCGGCATTTGGACCGCTGCAATGAAATCCTGGCCTCGATGCTGGCTACCATCCACAACCTGCACTACTACCAGGAATTGATGCGGGAAATCCGCGCCGCGATTGAATTGGGCCGTTTCGAGGAGTTCCGGAACGAGTTCTATGCGCTCAGACGGGTTGAAAACCCCTAGACCGGTGCCCAGATCCCTGTAATCCATGCGTTAGGCCGGGGGCTCTGGCATAATTGCACGCTTTGATACGTTTACACCTACGAGAAAAACTATGTCCCTGCTCGATTTCTTTATTTCGCCTGCCGCAGCACAATCCGCAGCTGCGCCTGCCGCCGGCGGTTTCGGCCTCCTGATCATGATTGCCGTGATGTTCGTGGTCATGTGGTTCCTTATGATCCGCCCTCAAATGAAGCGCCAGAAAGAACATCGCGAACTGATCAGCAAATTGAGCAAGGGTGACGAAATCATCACCAGCGGCGGCATTGCCGGACGCGTTGATGATCTGGGCGACAACTTCATTACAGTTGAAATCGCCGATAACACCAAAATCAAGCTGCAAAGAAACGCGATCACCGCCGTGTTGCCAAAAGGCACGCTGAAGTCCGCCTAATCCCCATTGTTCTACTGCCGGCCTGATGGCCTTTATGGTGTTCCATGCTTGAATTTTCCCGTTGGAAATACACACTGATTGTTATCGTGTTGCTGTTTAGCGCGCTGTACTCGTTGCCGAATGTTTTTCCACAAGACCCGTCCGTGCAAGTTGCCGCGGCAGGAAAAATACCGGTCGATACTGCCTTGGTCACCCGTGTTAAAACACTTCTGGAAGCGCAAAAAGTGCCGTTCAAAAGTGTTGCCATCGAAGGCGACAACATCATGGTGCGCCTGTCCGATAACGAGACCCAACTGAAGGCTGCCGACGTATTGCGTCCTGAGCTGGGCTCCGAATACAACGCGGCGATGAACCTCACTTCTACTGCGCCGGGATGGCTGGGCAAAATCGGCGCCAAGCCGATGACGCTGGGTCTGGATCTGCGAGGTGGTGTGCATTTCCTGCTTCAAGTCGACCAGGTGGCAGCGCGTGAAAAACGCATCGGCATCTATGCAGAGGAAATCAATACCTTCCTTAAAGACAACGAGATCCCGTTTTCCGATGTTTCGAACACGGCGAACGAAATCCGGGTGCTTTTCTCCGACGATGCAGCAAGAACAAAAGCATTGCGCTCGCTGAAATCCCAATTTCCGGGTTTGGCTATCGGCAACGGCGCAGATTCGGTAAGCCTGAAGGCAACGGTAACCCCGGCCGAATTGAACAACATCGCTACCGACGCCATCGAAAAGAACATGATCACCATCAGGAACCGGATGGCGGCGCTGGGCGAGCCGATCATTCAACGGCAGGGTAATGACCGCATCATCGTGGAATTGCCGGGTATCCAGGACACCGCACGCGCCAAGGAATTGCTGGGTGCAACCGCAACCCTTGAGTATCGCGCAGTGGTCCCGGGCGATGCCTACGGTGCGATGAACGGCGGCGTTGCACCGCTGGGCTCGCGCGTTTATCTGATGCGCAAACAGAATCCTTCCGACCCGGATATTCCGGTGTTGTTGTCCAAACGCGTTATCGTCTCGGGCGACCAGCTGGTCAATGCCGCCCCGACCATCGATCCTAAATCAGGCACACCGGCGGTTGAAATCAAGCTTAACTCGGCCGGCGGCAAGCGCATGTTCAACCATACTCAACGCAACGTCGGCAAGCCGATGGCCGTTGTGTACATCGAGCGCAAACCCATCACGCGGATCGTCGACGGCAAGCAAGTTCGTGGTTCGGTAACGGAAGAGTTCGTGATCAATACCGCAACCATCAACGGTACTTTCAGCAATGCATTCATCACGACCGGACTTGATCCGACCGAAGCCAAGAAATTGTCTGAACAGCTGAAATCCGGTTCGCTCGCCGCACCGGTGGATATTGTTGCGGAACAAATCATCGGCCCAAGTCTCGGCGCCGAAAACGTGAAGCGCGGTGTGCAGGCGGTAGTGTTCTCGTTTGCTTTCGTGCTCGTCTTCTTCCTGATCTATTACAAGATGTTTGGCGTCATCACCAATGTCGCCCTGCTTTTGCAGCTGTTGATGGTGGTGGCAATCCTGTCGGTTTTTGGTGCCACCATGACCTTGCCGGGTTTTGCCGGTATCGCACTCACGGTGGGTATGTCGGTCGATGCGAACGTATTGATCAATGAGCGAATACGCGAAGAGCTAAGGCTGGGAAATACCCCGCTGGCGAGTATTGCCGCCGGTTATGACAAGGCCACCGGCACCATTGCCGATGCGAATATCACCGCCTTGTTGGCCGGTATCGCCATGGCAGTGTTTGGTTCGGGCCCGATCAGTGGTTTTGGTATCACACTCATCATCGGTATCGTCACTTCCATGTACACGGCCGTGGCCGTATCGCGCGGAATTGCTACCCTGATTTATGGCGGTCGTCGCAAGATGACCGGCCTGTCGATTTAATCGCACCGGAGGCGATGTGGAACTTTTTCCTTCTAATAGCAATATCAATTTCATGCGCATGCGCATGGTGTCGCTCACCATCGCGGGTCTGCTGATGCTTGGCGCGATCATTTCGATGATGACCGGTTTCAACTATGCGCTCGACTTTACCGGTGGCACCAAGACAGAGATGACATTCGCGAAGCCGGTGAACGTTGAAGAGATGCGTCAACGTCTCGAGAAAAACGGTTTTCCGGGTTCCGAAGTCCGCACTCTGGGTGCCAGCAACGAAATCGTGATTCGCATGCGCTTGAACAAGAGCAATAGTGACTCGAAAAAAATCACGGAATTTTCGGAGCAGGTCCTGAAGGCTGCCCAGACTCCCGAAAACCCCGGCAAGGTTTCGCCCAGCGTTTACGTGGGTCCGCAAATCGGAAACGAATTTGCCTGGAACGGACTGAAGGCGGCCATCTTCGTGGTGCTCGGCTTTTTGATCTACGTCTGGGTCCGATTCGAATGGAAATTCGCCGTCGCCGCAATCATTACCACCTTGCACGACGTTCTCTTGGTGGCTGGCTGGTTTGCGATTACCAAGCACGAACTGGATCTTGCCGTGCTGGCGGGTATTTTGTCGGTGATGGGTTATTCGATCAGCGATACCATCGTCGTGTTCGATCGTGTTCGTGAAAACTTCCGCAATCTGCAGCGAATTTCGCCAGCCGACGTATTGAACCGTTCGGTCAACCAGACGCTGTCGCGTACGATCATTACCTCTTTCGTGGCTTTCCTGACCGTGTTGGCGCTTTACCTATACGGCGGCAACTCGCTGCAAGGCATGGCCGAGTCGCAGATGATCGGTATTGTCTTCGGTACCCTGTCGTCCATTTTCGTTGCCTGCCCGCTGTTGTTATGGTTGGGTGTGAGCAAGCAAGATCTCTTGCCAAAGGCAAAAGATCTCGCCGAACTGGAACGTCGCCCGTAAGCGATATTCCGGTTTCAACAGACACAAAAAAACCGCGCAATGCGCGGTTTTTTTGTGGGTCAGGATTTGTAGGGACTTGTTTACCAGCGATTAAATCTCAATGACGTGATATGTCTGGGCATCTGTCGTTGGTAAACCAGCTCCCACGAGAATACGCATGAGTATCAAGAAAACGCGGCGGCGTATCCCGAATCCACCAAGGACTTCTGCAATGCGGCGCTGATTTTCTGGTTGCCGGCTACGACGTGGTTGGTGTTGAGCAATTTATCGCTGCGACCCTTGAAATCACAGACGCGGCCACCGGCTTCACGCACCATCAACATACCGGCGGCAATATCCCAGGGTTTGATACCTGCTTCGAAATAGCCATCCACGCGACCGCAAGCAACATAGGCCAGGTCCAGCGCGGCGGAACCGGTACGGCGAACGTCTTCGGCGGTTTTCAGCAATTCGTTGATCGCCTGCAAATGGGCAGGAAGGCGAGCACGTTCGCGCGGCGGGAAACCGGTAATCAGCATGCTGCCTGCCAGATCCTTGCGTTCCGCAACCCGCATTTTTTTATCATTGAGCAGTACACCGGCACCGCGGCTTGCCGTAAAAAGTTCGTTTCGCAGCGGGTCGAAAATAACGCCGTCAGTCGGCTCGCCATTTTCCACGAGGGCAATAGAAACGCAGAAATGCGGAAAGCCGCGAAGATAATTCGAGGTGCCGTCGAGCGGATCAATCACGAAGGTTTGGCGTCCGGTTCCCATGGCGCCGGATTCTTCGGCGAGGATGGCGATGTCCGGATAGGCGCGACGCAATTCCTTGATGATTTCTTTTTCGGCCGCTGCATCGACTTCGCTGGCATAGTCTTGCGGGCTTTTTTCGACGATATTCAAGCTGGCCAGCTTGCTCATATGACGCAACATCACGGTACCGGCCATCCGTGCGGCTTTGGTCATGACAGTAATGACTGGGTTTTGCATAGGCCCGCCTAAACGTAAATTGTGTGGAGAACATGCCGCAGTCAGTGCCGCGGCGGCGGAATTATAGCAGATCGTGGCTGGAGCCTTGGCTCAAGTCGATGCAAAAGCCTTAAACTTCAATCATGAAATCCACATTACGTATCGTGTTGGTAGGCACTCAACACCCCGGAAATATCGGTTCGGCTGCACGTGCCATGAAAACGATGGGGCTGTACGAGCTTCATCTGGTGAGGCCACACAAGTTTCCGCATCCCGAAGCAACGGCTTTGGCAGCAGGTGCCACGGATCTTTTGGACAGCGCCGTTTTGCATGAAAGTCTCGCCGATGCCGTTGCCGACTGCCATTTTGTTGTCGGCACTTCGTCGCGCCGACGCGAGGTCCCTTTGCCCGAATACCTACCCAGGCAGGCTGCCGAACAGTTGCTGCAGGCAGGAATGTCGGGCAACGCGGCCCTGGTTTTTGGTTGCGAACGAACCGGGCTCGAAAACGAGGACTTGCAGCGTTGCCATGCCACGGTCTGCATTCCGGCCAATCCGGAATATGCCTCACTCAATCTTGCGGCCGCAGTCCAGGTGCTGGCTTACGAATTCCGTATGGCGATGCTGGCATCCGGAACAAGGCAGGAAACGGTTTCGATATCGCTCGCCGACCCTGACGAAGCCCCCGCCAGCCATGAAGACATGGAACGCTTCTTTGGGCATTTGACGGAATTGATGGAGCACGTTGATTTTCACAAGGGGCGTGCGCCCGAGATCGTGACTTCGCGTCTTCGACGCCTGTATTTGCGTGCCCAAATGGACAAGCGGGAAATCAAGATATTGCGCGGCCTGTTTTCCGATACCCAGCGCATGCTGCGCATCAGCCAGAAGCAACAAACAGAAAAATAATGTCTATTCGGTTAATCTTGGCGCCATGAAATTCGTTCGGGAACAGGGTCGCTGGCGTCTGCGCTTGGGGTTGCGCGGACAAATGCTGGCCATGCTCGGCCTGATGATGTTCCTGGTCATCATCATTTTTTCAATGCTGTGGATGAATGAAAAATCCAATCATCGAGAAATGGTTTCGCTGACCGAAATCGCCATGAACAGCATCGACAGGAGCAACCTGAAACGTAAAGGCGAATCCCTGGCAGCGCGCTCGACGCCCTATATCGCCGATAGCATCCAGGACGGAAATTCCAAGGTGCTGCAGGGAAAGTTGCAGGAGCTGAAAAAAAGAAATGATGTTGTCTACGCCATCGCCTTCGACGGGAAGGGCGTTATTCTCGGCGATGCAGCCGAAGGCAGCAGCAATGGCAAGCCGATGGTCGATCCATTGGCCAGCGCAGTGATGGCCGCGGCGGGTGAAAATAAAATCGTGTCGCAATGGAATGAAAAGCTGCTGGATATTGCGGCGCCCGTGATGCAACACGGCAAACGTGTAGGTGGCTTGCGTATCGGCATGGTGTTGCACGAACAATCAGCCAGCAATGTTTCCCTGCTACAGCCACTGAAAAACAATTTGAAGAAGTCCAATGATCGCCATTGGCGATGGCTGCTCGCAACCACCATCGGCATGTTCCTTATTGCGCTGGGCCTGCTGTATTTGCTTGAGCGGCATGTCATCGGTCCGGTACGGGATTTGTCCCTGGCGACCGACCAGATGGAGCAGGGCCGCTATGCGGATGTGAATCTCTCGTCGAACCGACTCGACGAAATCGGCGGTCTTACACGCGCATTCGCCCGCATGAGTGCCGGTGTTGCGCGCCATGATCGCGAAATTCGCCGCATGGCGTATACCGATTCGCTGACGGGCATGGCGAATCGATTGGCATTTCGCGAATTGCTTGAAGAGCGTTTATTGACGCTGCAGGCAAATAGCGGCGAACTCGCGCTGTTATTCATTGATCTTGACGATTTCAAACGCGTAAACGATACGCTTGGCCATGAAGAAGGCGACGAAGTCCTGAACCAGCTTGCATTGCGGGTCAGGAGTACGCTGGAAAAGCACGGCTTGCCTGGCTCGCAGGTGGCACGGTTCAGTGGTGACGAGTTCATTCTGCTGTTGCTGAAATCGGATATCCGCAACAGCTCCAGCGAGCTTGCGGAGGAACTGCTCGCGGAAGTGCGCAAGCCGCTGGCTTTGCATGGCAATCCGCTTTATCTCACGGCATCGATCGGCATCACCTTGTTTCCTTTCGATGCCAATGCTGCCGGCGTGCTTTTGAAAAATGCCGATATCGCGATGTACCAGGCAAAGGTTGCCGGTAAAAATTGCTATCGCTTCTACAGTCGGGCAATGGATCAGGCCGTCGAACGCCGCGTGCAACTCGAGCAGGATTTGCGCGGCGCTTTCGAGCGCGGCGAAATGGGTTTGATGTATCAGCCAATCTATAATTTGACCGACGGACGCATCGTCGGTGCAGAAGCATTGATGCGTTGGCAGCATCCTCGCCTTGGCATGGTACCGCCGTCCACGTTCATCGAAGTTGCCGAACAGAGCGGGCTTATCGAAATGCTGGGGCGGCATGCCCTGGTGCTTGCCTGCAACGATGCCGCCATGTGGACCAAGACCGACAACACGCTGCCTTTCATTTCCGTGAATGTATCAAGCAAGCAATTACGTGGTGGAGAGTTGAACGATGTGATCGAGACAGTATTGGCATCATCGGGTCTGAAACCCAGCCAGTTGCATCTCGAACTGACCGAAACCGCCATCTTGAACGACGAAAATCAGGCCAGCGTGCTGCTTTCCCGTGTGCGTGCGACCGGTGTGAAAGTATGGCTTGATGATTTCGGTACCGGTTTTTCCGGGCTGAGCCATCTGCGGCGAGTGCCGGTGGATGGTGTGAAAATTGATCGTAGCTTTGTCACCGATTTGTTGCGTGATCCGGATGATCTTGCGCTGACGACCTCCATCATTGCGATGGCACATTCACTCGGCATTACCGTGGTGGCGGAAGGAATCGAGACCGAAGGACAATATGCCGTATTGCGTGAGCGCGGCTGCGATCAGGGCCAGGGTTTCTGGCTGGGCCGGCCCATGCTGGCTCAGGAAATCGCGAAGTTGTTTGCAGCGTGACAAGCACCATCTGATTTTGTGGCAACTGGTTCGCCAGCGATGGATGGTTCAGTGTGTAGAAAGTTGAAAGTTCTGATCGCTGGTTAACCAGCTCCCACAGAAAAGCTGCCAAGGTTTCAAAACCATGAGGCTACGAACGTCGCCAGCTCTTTCGAAAAAAATACCAGCAGCACGATTTCAATAATGCCCAGCAGCCAGCCGATCATCATGAAGCGGCCATCGCGCTCGATCAATGCAAATGAAAAAAACAGCAGGACGATGCCGAACGGAATATTCGTACCCGGCAGCGGCACTGCCAGGCTTATGCCGAGAAGCAACAACAATAATCCCGAGAAAGCATGCGCGAACGGGTTGCTGAAAATCCATTCGTCACGAGGCTTGGTAATCTTGTCCAGACGCATTAGCCATTTGTCGAAGCGGTTGCGAAAACCGATGATCCGCGAGCGGTGAAATTTCCGGTTTGCGATAAATCCCGGCAACCACGGATGTTCAAAACGCAATAAAAACTGCAGCCCGATCAGCGAGGTCAGAAAACCGCTGATGGCGCCCTGTCCGGCCGGAACCGGAATGAACGTCGGCAGCAATGCCAGGAAGAGAAATAATCCGAAAGCGCGTTCTTGGAATTCGTCCAGCAGGCCACTGAGTGTCAGTTCGTCTTGCGGCTGCCCTTCGCAAAGCTTGTTGATCAGCTGATGCGTGCTCGGCGGAAGCGGGCCTTGGCCTTTCGGGAATCTGAATTTCATTAGATCGCTTCGGCATCCGTTGATTTTTCGGGAACTTCGGCGATCAATAATTTATCGATGCGGGCACCGTCGAGATCGACAACTTCGATTCGCCAGCGTTGCCAATCGAAGAATTCGCCGGCATGCGGAATGCGTCCATAATGCGCGATTACCATGCCTGCCGCGGTGGTGAAGTCCT
>ERZ795044.938-NODE-938-length-27156-cov-5.765470_pt1 | contig 27156 bp, 21 predicted proteins | sample MGYA00375128_ERZ795044 | MGnify/ENA primary metagenome ERZ795044 (study PRJEB30173, sample SAMN05720213) | anaerobic digester metagenome | isolation source: active sludge of municipal wastewater-treating anaerobic digesters | place: USA | collected 2014-12-22 ... | reverse complement strand
GCCAAAGATTATATCATTTCTATCAAAGGGCCGCTCACCACACCCATCGGCGGCGGTATCCGTTCGCTGAACGTGGCCATGCGGCAGGACCTGGATCTTTATGCCTGTGTTCGCCCGGTGAAATGGTTCAAAGGAGTTCCCTCACCGGTGGTTCATCACGAACAGGTGAATATGACCATCTTCCGGGAGAACACCGAAGACATCTATGCCGGCATTGAATGGAAGGCCGGTTCACCGGAAGCAAAGAAGTTTGAAAAATTCTTACTGGAAGAGATGGGAGTAACAAGCGTGCGTTTCCCCGGAGATTCCAGTTACGGAGTAAAACCCGTTTCAGCAGAAGGCAGCAAGCGCCTGGTGAGGGCTGCTATTATATATGCACTGGAAAATGACCTGCCTTCTGTTACCCTGGTACACAAGGGCAACATCATGAAATTCACCGAAGGTGGCTTTAAGAACTGGGGATATGAAGTGGCCCGCCAGGAATACGGCGATAAAACCTTTACCTGGGATGAATGGGATCAATTGAAAAAAGAACACGGTGAAGCACATGCCAATGAAGTGCAACGCAAAGCTTTGCATGATGGGAAGTTGCTGGTGAAAGATATCATTGCTGATAACTTCCTCCAGCAGATACTGATCGCCCCGAAAGATTTTTCGGTGGTGGCAACACTTAACTTAAATGGCGATTATATTTCGGATGCACTGGCTGCTGAAGTGGGCGGCATCGGCATTGCGCCGGGAGCCAACATCAATTATAAGACCGGCTATGCTGTTTTTGAAGCAACACACGGCACCGCACCAAAATTCGCCGGAACCGACAGTATGAATCCTTCTTCGGTAATTCTCAGCGGCTGCATGATGCTGGATTATATGGGCTGGAAAGAAGCAGCCGAACTGATCACTTCAGCTCTGCAGGCTGCTATCATGCGCAAAAGAGTAACCATCGATTTTTATAACTTAATGAGCGGAGCCACCCTTTTAAAAACAAGCGAGTTCGGCGAAGAGATCATTGCCGATATGGGAGCTGTGGTGGCTGATTTTCAGCTGAAGAAATCAACGGGATTGTAAATGGAGTTCAGATACAGGATACAAGATTCGGGATACAGGATTTTATCCGTTTTCTTATCATTGCGGTTGCGTCACTGAATGAAACCATAGACCACCTTGAAACATTATTTGAAACATCATCCCTTAAAGACCAATCATTATATAACTCCCTTCACAGCAAATTGGAAGAGTTAGGTAAAAAGCTAAATAATTTTATTCAGGCAGTCGAGAGGGGGCATAATGAATTTCAGCCTTAATGGGGCCCCATCCAGTATCAAGAATCCAGTATCCAGTTTCCGTTCCATAATGTACATTTGCTGAAAATCAAATCAACTGTTGAATATGAGTAAAATAAAAGTAGCAAACCCCGTAGTTGAACTGGACGGCGACGAGATGACCCGGATCATCTGGAAATTCATCAAAGACAAATTAATTCTTCCCTACCTGGATGTTCCCATCCAGTATTACGACCTGGGAATGGAATACCGGGATAAGACCGATGACCAGGTAACCATTGATGCTGCCAATGCCATCAAGGCCTGCGGTGTGGGTATCAAATGCGCCACCATCACACCGGATGAAGCCCGTGTGAAAGAATTCAGCCTGAAACAAATGTGGAAGAGCCCGAACGGCACCATCCGTAATATCCTCGACGGAACCGTTTTCCGGGAGCCAATCGTTATGCAGAATGTACCCAGGCTGGTTACCAACTGGACGGCTCCCATCATCGTTGGCCGTCATGCATTCGGCGATCAGTACCGGGCTACCGATACCGTGATAAAAGGGAAAGGAAAACTCACCATGACCTTTACTCCTGAAGGCGGAGGTGAAGCACAGACCTTTGAAGTATATAATTACAAAGGCGATGGGGTTGCCCTGTGCATGTACAATACCGATGAAAGCATCTATGGTTTTGCAAGAAGCTGTTTTAATATGGCGCTGAGCAAAAAATGGCCACTCTATCTTTCTACAAAGAACACCATTCTTAAAAAATACGACGGACGCTTCAAGGATATTTTTGAAGAAGTATATCAAAATGAATTCAAAGCTTCATTTGAAGCAGCAAAAATTGTTTACGAACACCGCCTCATCGACGATATGGTTGCCAGCGCCTTAAAATGGAACGGCAATTTTGTTTGGGCCTGTAAGAATTATGATGGCGATGTGCAGAGCGATACCGTAGCACAAGGTTTTGGTTCATTAGGCTTAATGACCTCTGTTTTGGTTACCCCCGATGGAAAAACCATGGAAGCAGAAGCGGCTCATGGAACCGTAACCCGTCACTACCGGGAGCACCAGGCGGGCAAACCAACATCCACCAACCCCATCGCATCCATCTTTGCATGGACAAGAGGACTTGCCTTCCGTGGCAAACTAGACAGTAACCAGCCCCTGATCGATTTCTGCAATGCACTGGAAGCGGTTTGTATCGAGACCGTTGAAAGCGGCAAGATGACCAAGGACCTGGCCGTTTGTATCCACGGCAATAAAGTAAATCATGGAGAACATTATTTGTACACCGAAGAATTTTTAGATGCGATCGATGCGAACCTGAAGAAGAAGATGGGATTATAATTTCATTAAGTTTTTCATTATTGAACCGCTCTGGTTATAAAACCAGGGCGGTTTTGTTTATCTTTAAGTATGACCTCCACCATCATTATCACACTTTGTATCCTCTTACTGATCGCTTATATTTTTGATCTCACCTCTTCCAAAACACGAATACCTTCTGTGATCCTGTTGTTGCTGCTGGGCTGGGGTGTCCGGCAATTATCGGAAGTACTGCATATCTCCATTCCCGATCTTTCTACTTTGTTACCGGTTTTTGGAACAGTCGGGTTGATACTTATCGTATTGGAAGGATCACTGGAGCTTGAACTGAACCGTTCCAAAATACGGGTGATCAAAAAATCTGTGATAGCAGCCCTGCTTCCCATGATCTTATTGGCATTCCTGCTGACCTTGGCCTTCCGGTTATTTCAGCCGGGCATTTCTTTCCGGGATGCCTTGACCAATGCAGTTCCTCTTTGTGTTATCAGCAGTTCTATTGCCATCCCCAGTGTGAAATACTTAAATTCATTTAACAGGGAATTCATCACATACGAAAGCAGCATGTCGGATATTTTTGGCGTGGTCTTTTTTAATTTTGTGGCACTAAACGAACTGGGTCAGTCTCACAGCATACTTGAATCAGGTCTGCAACTGCTCATCATGATCGTTGTTTCTTTTATAGCCACCGTGCTGCTTGCATTTCTGTTAGGAAAAATAGATCATCATATTAAGTACGTACCCATCATCTTACTGGTACTGCTGATCTATGCCATTGCAAAACTATATCACCTGCCATCACTTATTTTTATACTTATCCTGGGTTTATTTCTTGGAAACCTGGATGAACTGAAACGGTTTAAATGGGTAGCAATACTGAAACCCGATGAATTGAATACCGAAATACATAAGTTCAAAGATCTCATCACAGAAGCCACCTTCCTGGTGCGTACCGTGTTCTTTTTACTGTTTGGCTACCTGATAGAAACAACCGAAATACTGAATATGCAAACATTTCTTTGGGCTACAGGTATCATGGCTGTCGCATTACTCATTCGTGCCATTCAATTCAAACTTTCGGGTATTGCCTTCTCCCCCATGTTATTCATCATACCAAGGGGATTGATAAATGTATTGCTTTTTTTATCCATTGTTCCGCTGCAGCAGATCCCACTGGTGAATAAATCACTGATTCTACAACTGGTTCTCTTATCCGCTGTTATAATGATGCTGGGAATAATGATGTCTAAAAAAGAAACAGAACCAACCGAAACTAATGAGCCAGGCACTATCAAATGATCCCCTCCACGGAAAAACACTCGAAATGATCGTCACCCATCTGGTGGAGATGTATGGCTGGGAAGAACTGGGGAAGATCATCCCAATCAATTGTTTCAAGAGTAACCCCAGCATCAAATCAAGTTTAAAATTTTTACGCAAAACCCCCTGGGCACGTAAAAGAGTAGAAGATCTTTATATTAATGGGTAAAGGTCACGACCGCTTCCGGTAATTAATAACCGCCCAGGTGTTGAAAAATATTCCCAGTCCCAGTACCGAAAAGAACTGAATTTTTACATCTGCAAAACCACTGCCTTTCAGCACTACCATCCGCATCACTTCAATAAAATACGCTACGGGATTTATCTTAGTGATCCATTTTGCCCACTCCGGCATACTTTCGATGGGGGTATATAAGCCACCCAGTAACATAAACAGCATCATTACAAAAAAACTTACGAATGTGGCCTGGGTTTGTGTTTCGGCATAGGTGGATACCAGTAACCCAACACCCAGCAGGGTGAAGAGGAATACCATTCCGAAAACATAGATCAGCGCAATACTGCCAAGCGGAATGATGCTGTAAAATAACCAGGATACCAGCAAACCAAGCGTGAGTGTTACCAGGCCCATGAGCCAGAAAGGGATCAGTTTGCCAAGGATGAACTGCACTTTGGTGATGGGAGAAACATTGATCTGCTCGATCGTTCCCACTTCTTTTTCGTGAACAATATTTAAGGCAGCCATAAAACTTCCGATCATGGTGAGCAGGGTTACCAGTATACCCGGCACCATGAAAAATTTATAATTCATGGTTGGGTTATACCAGTTGGAAGAAGTGATCTCAATGGTTGGTTGTACATTGAATTTTGGAGATCGTATCCATTGCATCTGTATCTCCGAATTAAAATCACGGATGATATTGGCCGCATAAGCGCCCCCCAGGCTGGCCTTGGTTCCATTCACTGCATTTACAGCAATCAGCATCGAAGCTTTATTTTCTTTTACCAGGTTTCTTTCAAAGCCGGCCGGAATTTCAATGATAAGGTCTGCCTTATCCGATTCCACCGCTTCCATCGCTTTGTAATACGATGGAGAAAAATCGGTGAGTTTAAAATAACCCGAGCCGGTTATTTTGCTGATGAATTTTTGTGAGTACGATGAATGATCATGATCCACCACCGAAAGCAATACATTCTTTACTTCGTAATTGGCCGCAAAAGGAAACACCAGCAACTGTACCACCGGCATCACCAGCACCATGCGCAGGATGGCCGGGTTGCGGAATACCTGGCGGAATTCTTTTTCCAGTATCACTAATAATCGTTTCATGCCAGGCGGGTTTTAAATTTTTTGAAACTGATGGCCAGCAGGAATAAAGACATACCCAGCAGCACCAGTGATTCTTTCCAAACGGCTGAAAAACCAAGCCCCTTGATCATCACATCCTTTACTATAAGAAAGAACCATTTCGATGGTACAATGTTGGAAATGATGCGCAAGGGCAACGGCATGCTTTCAATGGGAAACATAAAACCCCCAAGCAATAAGGTTGGCAGTAACAATGCCATCAGGGAAAACATCTGTGCTTCCTGTTGCGTTTTGGTAAGGGTAGAGATCATTAATCCAAGCGAAACAGCCGTAATGATGAACAGCAAGGACTCTCCCATTAACAAAAACAGGCTGCCGTTAATGGGTACTTCAAGTAAGGTTACACTCACGATCAGAATGGTGACCACATTGACCAGTGAAAGAAAAATATAAGGAATGGCCTTACTCAAAATGAACAACAATGGTTTCAAGGGCGATACCAGCAATACTTCCATGGTATTGATCTCCTTTTCTCTTACAATGGCCACCGAGGTCATCATGGCAGCGATCAGTATCAGTATCATGGCCATTACTCCGGGCACAAAATTATAGGCGCCTTTCAGTTGCGGATTGTACAGCATCCTTATTTCCGGCCTGATCGCATAAGGCACCGGCGACTGCCCATTCATTTCTTTCTGGTAATCGCTAATGATGTTAGAGGCATAATTTGTTACTGTGGTAGCCGTGTTGGGATCCGATGCATCGGCGATCAGTTGTACCTGTGCATGATTGGTATGCAAAAGAGACTCCCTGAATCCCGGCTGAAAAACAACGGCCAGTCTTATTTTACCCGTTCTGAAAGCGGCTTCAATATCGGCCTGTGTATTCAGTACCTGCAATACATTAAAATAACGGCTTGCATCCAGCCGCCGGATGATGGCGCTGCTTGACTCATCCTTTGCATTATCCAGCACCGCAATATTACTGTTCTTGATCTCATTGGTAAGTGCAAAGCCAAACAATATGATCTGCACGATGGGCATCAGGATGATGATGAGCAACGATTTCCGGTCACGGAAAATGTGACGGAATTCCTTCTTAACAAAAATGCTGAATTGTTTCATTTTTAATCTGCTTTTCGTTTTGCTCCCCTTGCCAATTGCAGGAATACTTCATCCATAGATCCGGCATTGAATGCTGATTTTAAATTACGTGGCGTATCCAATGCCTCTATCTTTCCATCCACCATGATGGAAACCCGGTTGCAGTACTCCGCTTCATCCATGTAATGGGTGGTAACAAAAACCGTGATGCCCTTTTCTGCTGCCTCGTAGATCAAATTCCAGAACTCCCGCCTTGTCACCGGGTCAACACCGCCCGTTGGTTCATCTAAAAAAACAATTTTAGGTTCGTGCAGGATGGCTACTGAAAAAGCCAGTTTCTGTTTCCAGCCCAGCGGTAATGATTTCACTAAACTGTTTTCTTCAGCCGTCATCTGTAATTGCTCAAGCAGTGAAGTCATTTTTTCTTTTATTACCTGCCTGCTCATTCCGTATATACCTGCATAAAACCGGATGTTCTCTTTAACGGTCAGGTCTTCGTACAAAGAGAATTTCTGGCTCATGTACCCAATGCTCTGTTTGATATGTTCTGTTTGTTTGTACACATCAAAACCAGCCACAGAGGCCGATCCGGAAGAAGGCATCAGTAACCCGCAGAGCATCCGCATGGCCGTGGTTTTGCCGGCGCCATTGGCACCCAGGAAACCAAATATCTCTCCTTTCTCCACTTCAAAAGAGATCTGGTTGGTGGCAATGAAGTCACCAAATTTCTTCGTCAGCTTATCCACTTTTATCACGGTCTCTTTCATGATCTATTTAATTAGTATCCATCAATTGCATAAAACAATCCTCAATATCCGGCTGCACTGGCTTTATATCAATGTTCTTATGCTGATGCTGCTGCAGGTATTTCAAAACCTCATTTTCATCCCTGCTTTCATTTTTTAAAACCAGGTGATGGTATTCGCCAAAACTGTTACAGCTTTCGGTATTGGGATAATTTTTCAGGTCTTTCAGCAGCCGGTACATTTCTTTGGAACGTACTGCCCAAAGAGGTTTGCTGAACTGACCAATGATATTACCGGGTGTATCGATGCTCATTATTTTTCCCGACTGCATCAGCGCCACCCGGTCGCACATGGCAGCTTCATCCATATATGGTGTAGAGACCAAAATGCTGATCCCCTGTTTCTTCAGATCCGTCAGCATCTCCCAGAATTCTTTTCTGGAAACAGCGTCAACACCCGTGGTTGGTTCATCCAGGAACAAAACAGATGGTTTATGAATAAGCGCACAACAAAGAGCCAGTTTCTGTTTCATGCCCCCTGATAATTTACCGGCACGACGGTTTTTAAATGGCTCTATCTGCACATAGATATCTTTTACCAGCCCGTAGTTTGCTTCAATGCTTGTATTAAAAATGCTGGCAAAGAATTCCAGGTTTTCTTCCACGGTCATATCCTGGTAAAGCGAAAACTTACCCGGCATATAGCCCACCCGGTTTCGGATCTGTTTGTACTCCTTCAGCACATCCAGTTCATCAACGCTTGCCGAACCACTGTCGGCCAGTAATAACGTGGTCAGTATCCTGAATAAAGAGGTTTTGCCTGCTCCATCCGGGCCAATGATGCCAAACAGTTCGCCTTTTTTCACGGTAAAAGAAATATCGTCTAATGCTTTTACAATTTCCTTTTTTGAACCGTAGGTCTTTACAATATTATTTACTGCAACTGCATTCATCTTACTGGTTTTAAAAAACAACTTCTCCGTACATACCGATCTTTAAATAGCCATCGTTCTTCACATTTATCTTCATGGCATAAACCAGGTTGGCTCTTTCCTCTTTTGTTTGAATAGTTTTTGGGGTGAATTCAGCCTTGTCCGATATCCAGGTGATCAGGCCTGCTAATTCCCGGTATTTTCCTTTGCCGTCATCCACTTTCACTTTTACCGGTTGATTCAGTTTCACCTGCGCCAGTTGATCGCCGGTGATGTAAGCCCTCAGTTTCATGACAGACAGGTCGGCAATCTTATACAAGGCTTTACCGGTTGCTGTAAATTCATTTTGCTGTGCATATTTGGTAAGCACCGTACCGGCCACCGGGTTTTTGATCGTTGTTTTATCAAGTTGATCCTGTATCTGTGCCAGTTTTTTTTGCATCGGATCTTTTTCGCTTAAGATGCCCCGGTTTTGAATAGCCACCAGTTGCCGTTGGGAATTGATCTGGCTGTTCAACACATTCAGTTGGGCTTTCCCCGCTTCGATCTTTTCTTTCAATACGTTCACCTGCCCGCTGATATCATCCAGTTGCTTGGCAGGCACCGCATCGGCGGCAACCAGTTTCTGAAAACGCTGTTGTTCCTTTTGCAGCACTTTTAATTGTTCTTCATCCACAGCAATCTGCCTTTGCTGCAGTTGCAGTTGCGACTCCAGGATATTAACCTGCGGCGTGGCATCATTTGTCTTTTGCTGCAGGGCTTCTACTGAAGAAGAAGCCTGTTCCTTTTGTAATTCAATGGCCATAGGGTCAATCTTTCCAACAACCGAGTCTTTTGCCAGGCTGGCGCCTTCCTCAATATTCAATTGCAGGATCTTGCCGGTGGCTTCGGCAGATACGATCACTTCTTCGGCTTCAAAAGTTCCCGAAGCATCGTATTTACCATTGCCATTGTTGCAGGAAACAAAACCGGCAATGGCAAAAAGGGGCAATATTTTTTTTAACACTGATCTCATATGATTTGATTTAACGTAATTTATTTTCCAAGAATGAGTTTGTAATTGTATTGCGATTGAAGTAACTGGATCTCATGCAGTTTTTGCGTTAACATGGCCTGGTTCTCTGCATTCAGTTCGGTGATGTAATCGCTGGATGTACTGATGCCGTTTGCCAGGCGCACCGAAGCTTTCTCCCTGATCTTTTTGCGCAGCGAAACAATCTCTGTATCCATGGAAACAAGTTCCCGGTATTTCTCTACTTCACTTTTTTGCTGAACCAATAATTGCCTGTTATTATTCAGGAAATTTTCTTTCTGCCTGTCAACGATCTGTTCCTGTATCTTAATTACCCGTTGCTCACGCTGCTTTGTGAATTGGCTGGTAATGGGAATACTCAGTTTTACCCCGCCGAGATAAAACCATTGGAATTCATTCTTGAGCATATTCAGCCCGGGCTTGCCATATCCACCGTTGGCAAAAAAGGATAATTTTGGATTAGATCTTGCACTGATGAGTTTCGACTGCAACTGGAACTGCTGTTTCTGAAAGTCGAATAATTTCAATTCAGGGCGATCTGCCGCTTCGTCTCCTGCGTTGGCAGCACCACCTGCTGGTTTTACAAACGATGTATTTTCGGCGATCGCTGTGCCGGTAAGTATCTCCAGCATTTGCATGGCGGCTTTACGGATTGCATTGAACTCAATGATCTTTTGTGATGTTTTCAGCAGTTCGGCTTTCAATACATCTACATAACTGTTGGTGGCAATACCGTTTACTGCCTGCGCACTGACTTTTTTAATATTATTATCCAGGTCTTCCTTTGCCAGGTTCATCAGCCGTATATTCTCTTCCATCAGCAAGGCGGTAAAGAAATAACCATTCACCTTCAACTTAAGCTGGTACAGGTCCACTTCCACCCGCTGGCTTTCAACATTGGTAGTGGCATGCTGCAGTTTTTTTTGTGTATTGATGATACCGCCGTCATAAACCGGCTGCACAATATCAAGCGTTCCCTTGTATTGGTCTTTACTCAGCTCGTCAACAGTTACACCGGGCAGTTTTGCCGGGAATGATGTTACAGCCGACTGGTACGTTGCCTGTGCATTCAGGTCAACCTGTGGCAGCCATTTAAGGTTTTGGTTTTTTTCCGCCATATTCCCGGCAACAATGGTCAGTGCTTTTTGCTGTGCCAGCGGAGAATTGGCGGATGCAGCCGCATAACATTGCTCCAATGTAAGGGTCGGTTTATCCTGGGCTACCAGCCGGCTACCGGTAAGCAACAGGCAATAGATCAATACTTGTTTAATCTTCATAAAATATTTTTATTCGTATTCAGAAATAAAAAGATCATGCTTTAATGGCGGTAATGATGAATCGGGCAACCTCTGTTTTCCGTTTCCGGATCATGGCCATATAGGTCTTATCATCCAGTTGCATCAACCCCTTGATCATGGGCCGGGCTATAAACGGAAAGATGCACAGCGATTGAATATTGATGAACAGCTGATCTGCCGTTATCTTTTTGATCGTTCCTTTTTTTACTTCGGCATTTATCTGTTTTTGAAAAACGTCCAGCACTTTTTCCACGGGTATTTTTTTCAGCCGCTTTAAGATCACTTCCGGGTTACGGCTCATTTCGTTCAATACAAAAATGGGCAGACCGGGAAACTGGCTCAGGTGTTCTATATCCAGCGACACGATCTTTTCAATTTTCTCAAACAGGGGCAGGTCCGACGAAAGGATCATGGCCAGGTTCGAGAAAAGGTTGCTGAATTCCTGCTCAAACACCAGGTCGAACAGTTTATCCTTGGAAGTGAAGTAATAATGTACCAGGGCTTTGTTGAAGCCAGCCTGGTCGGCAATATCCTGCATGCGTGCCCCTGCCAGTCCTTTCTGGATGAACACCCTGCGGGCTGTTTGCAGGATCACCTGTTCGGTATTTTTGTCTTTTCGTTTCATGTTTAACCATTTGGTTAATTCTGCAAAACTAAACCGGATTACCTGTTTTCCAAATAATTTTTAACCAAATGGTTAAAAACAGCGGATGAACTGCATATTTGCCGGATGGATCGTATTTCGCCTGGGGTGGCCCCGGTGGTTTGGAAGAAAAAGGATTACCTTGTGTGTATTAATTTATGGAAACACAAAAAGACATACGCCTGGCGGTACTGATAGATGCCGATAATGTGCCTTACAGCAATGTAAAAGGCGTGATGGAAGAAATTGCCAAGTACGGCACTCCCACATTCAAAAGAATTTACGGCGACTGGACCCGGCCCACGGTTTCCGGCTGGAAGAATGTGCTTTTGGAAAATGCGATCACCCCTATTCAGCAATACAGTTATACCAGCGGCAAGAACAGCAGCGACAGCGCCCTGATCATAGACGCCATGGACATTTTATATTCGGGTAAAGTAGATGGGTTTTGTATTGTAAGCAGCGACAGCGATTTTACCAGGCTGGCAACAAGATTGAGGGAGGCCGGTATGAAGGTCTTCGGAATCGGGCAAAAGAAAACACCCAATCCCTTTATCGTTGCCTGCGATAAATTCATTTACATGGAGATCATCCCGGTATTTGGAGACGAAGAAACAACCGCTGTAAAAACAAAGGCACACAAACCTGCACCCAAGGCCTCGTTTGATAAACTGAGTAAAGAGACGCTAAAATTAATTTCATCAAGCATCGACGACCTGGCCGATGAAAATGGCTGGGCATTTTTAGGAGATGTTGGAAACCTGCTGCTGAAAAAGCAACCCAACTTCGACCCCCGGAATTATGGGTTTCAAAAACTGACTCCGTTAATGAAATCAATTCCCCAGATCGAGATCGAAAAGAAAGAAACAGATAAGGCAGGGATAAAACTGGTGTATATAAGGAATAAGGGAAGGTCGTAGAGGCCGGATACTGGTCGCTGGATAATCCTGGTCAGCATCGTATATCTTTTAGTAATCGCAAACAACCAGCATCAAGTATCCTGCATCTTGTATCCTGCATCCTGCATCCCATATCCTGCATCTTTAACATAAATCTCTCTACCATGTACAACTGTGTATGGACCATCGACATCGTTTTCGGCAAACAAAAAGAAGCGCTCGACATCATCAAAGCATGGGGTGCCGAAAAATTCCGGTCATCGCATTTTAAGAATTCGGTGAACCGGCTAAGTGTAGGCCATATCGGCGAATCTCCCTCCCATATTGTAGACGAATACCTTTTTGAATCGCTGGCCGATTTTGAAAAAGCTTTAAACGAAATGGGACAACCGCAGTTCAAACAATTCAGCGATGCGATAGCACCGTACATTGTTCCGGCTTCGCAAAAGTGGACGGTGTACCGGATGATCAGCTGAACATTGATAGTTGTGCATTCAGTATTCAATAATTATTGATCAGGAAATGCTCAATAATCAATGTTCAATATTCAAGTAGCTTTCCGTGTACCACTATATAATTCATACTCCAGTAACCGGCAATCGATCTTACTGGTGTAAAATTCGATGCGGCGGTTCGGCTTCAGCCCGATCTTTTTTGCCAGCTCCAGGTTACCGGTGAAAATATACCCAAAGTATCCCTTGCATTTCTTCTTTAAAAAATCGCCCATGCGTTTATAGGTTATTTCCAGCTCTGCCTCCACACCCAGGCGGTCGCCATACTCCGGGTTAAAATAAACAACGCCATTTCCTTCTTCGGGTACCGTTGTTTCTTCAAAATCGCAAACGGCAAATTCAATATATTCTTCCACACCGGCAATACCGGCGTTGATCTTTGAGATGTTCACCGCATCTTCGCTGATATCTGTTGCGATGATCTTCAATTCAGGCATTTCAGTAACCTGTTGTTCCAGTTTTTTAAACTCATCATCGTATATCTTTTCATCATAACCCACCAGGTGCATGAAGGCGTAATTAAAACGCAGCAGTCCGGGTTTGCGGCTGGTAGCCAGCATAGCTGCTTCAATGGCAACGGTTCCTGATCCGCACATCGGGTTTACAAAAACCGACCTTCGATCCCATTTAACTGCCAGCAATGTAGCAGCAGCCAGTGATTCCAGCATGGGCGCCTTGCCAGGGATCTTCCGGTAGCCGTGCTTGGATAAGGTTTCGCCGGAAGTATCAATGAAAATCTCTGCCAGCGATTCTTTCCAGTAAAGATGAATGACCGTTCTGTCCAGTTCCGGGCCCGAGTTTGGCCGTTCGCCGGTTCTATTCCGGAACCGGTCAACAATGGCATCTTTCACTTTTACATTGGCGAATAAAGAGTTGTTGATGGTCTCATTGCTTACATTGCTGCTGATGGAAAAATAGCCATCCGCCTCAATAATATCTTCCCATGAAAAATCAAGCAATGCATTGTACAGATCATCTGCATTATCTGCCCGGAATTCTTTCAAAGAAAATAATACCTGGCTTGCGCAGCGAAGATGTAAGTTAAGCCGGATGCAATCTGTTAATGTGCCCTTCAGCTCCACCCCGGTTTTAAAGACCCGTTCGGGTTTGTACCCCAAATCCGCCACTTCCATCTGCAGGTAAGGAGAAAGGCGATTACTGCAGGTAACGATGATGCGGCTGGGTGTGGTGAAGTTGGGCATACGCAAAAGTAGTTTATACCGTTTAACATTGTTGAAAATGGTTGAATGTTGTTTAGTTATGCCTCTATAGGTAATTTTAATCTACCCTTCAACCATTTTCAACAACATTCAACTATTTTTGCAACATGCTAAAAGTAAGTAACCGTGGAATGCAGATGCCTGCTTCCCCCATCCGGAAACTGGTTCCGTATGCCGAAGCGGCAAAAAAGAAAGGAACCAAAGTATATCATTTAAATATCGGGCAGCCGGATATTGAAACGCCGCCCCAATGCCTGGATGCCGTGCGCCATTCTGATTTTAAGGTGCTGGAATACAGTCATAGTGCCGGCAATGAAAGCTACCGCAAAAAATTAGTTCAGTACTATAAAAAAGTGGGCATCAACGTTACCCACGAACAGATCATCATTACCACCGGTGGCAGCGAGGCCATCATTTTTGGTTTTATGGCCTGTATGGATGCCGGGGATGAAGTGATCATTCCCGAACCTTTTTATGCCAATTACAATGGTTTTGCCGTAGAAGCAGGCGTTATTGTAAAACCGATTACTTCCTCCATTGAAACAGGATTTGCTTTACCGCCGATCGAAGATTTTGAAAAAGTGATCACACCCAGAACAAAAGCGATCGTTATCTGCAATCCCAATAACCCTACCGGTTATTTATACAGTGCTGCAGAGATGGAAGTGCTGAAGCAGCTTATCATCAAACACAACCTGTTTTTATTTGCCGATGAAGCCTACCGGGAGTTTTGCTACGAAGGCAAACATACAAGTGCCATGCATTTAACGGGGGTGGACGACCATGTTGTATTGATGGATACCATCAGCAAACGGTACAGCGCCTGCGGCGGACGCATTGGCGCCTTTGTTACAAAAAACAAAGCATTGCTTGATGCCACGATGAAATTTGCCCAGGCAAGGTTGAGCCCGCCATCCTTTGCACAAATATTAGGCGAAGCAGCCGTTGACCTGCCCGATAATTATTTCGACACAACAAAAGCCGAATACAAACTACGCCGCGATACCATTGTAAAAAGACTGAATGCCATACCCGGTGTTTTTTGTCCCAACCCCGGTGGCGCTTTTTATGCCATGGCCAAATTACCCATTGATGATTCGGATAAGTTCTGCCAGTGGCTGCTGGAGTCTTTTAACTACAACGACCAAACGGTGATGCTGGCTCCTGCCACCGGCTTTTACAGTACCCCAGGATTGGGAAAGAACGAAGTACGCCTGGCTTATGTGATAAACGTGAATGCCATCAATGCAGCGATGGATTGTTTGGAGAAGGCGCTGGAGACATACCCGGGGAAAACGATTTGATGATTTGGTGATTTGAAAATTTTCTGATGAGAAAAAGATTCATTATTTTCTTACCTCTACCCTCCACTCATTCCCGCTGTACACTTTATGCGTGGCCGAAAAATTTCCCATGTTCAATGCAAAAGAAACCTGCAACAGGCTGTTGAGGTAAAGTAAGGGCTTCCCTTCTGCCACAGCACCAAAGGTTTCGGCGTAGAGCATAGCGCCTTCGTATCTTTTTATTTTGTTTTGATAAATGATCACGTGCAGTTTATCGCCCGTCTTTGCATTCAGTTTATTGAAAAGATCTGCCGGAATATTCGTCCACACATTTCCATACTGCACATCCAGTATGGCGATGGTACCCTTTATTTTATTACCGGCCAGTTCTGCCTTTTGGTAAGGAATACCTACCACCTGCTTTGGCAGCAACCTACCTACCTGTTCAAATGTTATGGCACCGGCTGCCAGCCTGGCTGCTGTGTATGCATATACATCACGCCCGTGAAACGTATACGACTTCTCCGAACCCTTTCTCCTGTTCACTGCTTCGTCGATCTCTCTTATTTCGGCAATGCCCAACGACTCTGCAATTAAAGTGAGCGTTCCGTTATCGGGCGTTACAATAAAATGCCCTGAGTTTGTTTTCAATACAACCGATCTGCGGTTTGTTCCCACACCAGGATCAACCACCGAAACAAATACGGTACCCGTGGGCCAGTAAGAAACGGTTTGTTCTAAACGATATGCCGCTTCCCAGATATTGTAAGCCGGTATCTCATGGGTAAGATCGAACAATTTCAGATCGGGCGATACTCCCATCGCAACCCCTTTCATGGCAGATACGGCTCCGTCCTTTAAACCAAAGTCAGATTGAAAGACAACGGTCTTGTTCTGCGCTGATAAGAGGTTGATAAAGACTAAAAGGAAAAAAGCGAGAAAGACTGTGGTATGTTTTTTCATAACCCTGTTTTGAAATTAATAAAGGCATTCGTGTGAATGCCTTTAAAATTATTTTATTTTACCGAGGTTCTAAAAATTGAAAGAAACCTTTCCGAATAATTTTCTTCCGTTGAATCCCATCTGCACACTGTCCCACGGGCCGCCCGATTCATTGTCTCCAAACCAACCCTTGGCCTGCGGGTTAACACCCAGGTTGGGGTGGATATTAAATACGTTATCGGCGCCTGCAAACACAGTTATCTTTTTGCAGATCTTATACGACACATACAGGTCGGCAACAAGCTTTCCTTTAAAATTAAAATGCTCGGGCACATATACATTCGGGTCGGCATCCGTTGGTACCATCGGGTTAATACCGGTTTGATTGGGGTTATCCGCCGTTGCATCGCCAAAGCCCATCAGTTTTATCTTTCCGTAGTAGGTAAGGTTGGTTCCCACGCTGAATTTTTTGAGGCTGTATTCCATGTTCAGGTTAAACTTGGTATTGGGTGCCGATGCCAGCAGGAATGCTTCTTCCCGGTCGCTGAAAAAAGTTTTCTGGTTCAGCACGGTTCCGTTAAGTGCAGAAGGCACGTTGATGGCATCCACTTTCATCTGCTGGAAATTTCCTGCCAGCATGGCTCTGAAACCGTTCTTGCCCCATTTCTTTGAATAGTCGATCACCACATCCAACCCGTAATTGGTGGTGTTCACCGCATTGGCAAAGAACTGAACGGTGGCCACATCGGCTGGTATCTGCGAAGTGAATGATGGCGGTAAGGTTGGATCGGAAGCGCTGAACAATCCCGATAATACCACCCGGTCTTTCACCTTAACGATATACCCGTCGATGGTAACAGTTAATCCATTGATGGGCTTCCATGAAAAACCAAGACTTCCATTTACCGAAGTTTCTTCTTTCAGATCGGGAATGCCTGCCGCCCGGGTGATCGGAGTTCCGTTGCGGGCAATAAGCGAATTCACCAACACGCCACCGCTGAAAGAGGTAAGCGTATTCTGGAAGTTGATCTGTTGCAGAGAAGGCGCCCTGAAACCGGTACTTACTGAACCACGCAGGTTGAAATTGTTCATGATCTTGTACCGGGTGGCAAATTTAAAAGTGGCTACCGAACCAAAGTCGGAATAATTCTCAAAACGTACGGCCGCATCCAGCAACCATGCTTTGGTAGCATTCAGTTCTGCATCCACATACAAACTTATGTTGTGGCGGTTTGCAATGAGGGCATCAGATGGTTTGAAACCCGGAAAACCCTGCGAACCGGAAGCAGGCGTTCTGTTCTCTGCTACGTTCGGATAAAATATTTCGGTGGGATGATAGTTCTTGTAAGAACCTTCTTCACCGGCATAGATAGAATATTGCTCCCACCTGTATTCAGCACCCAGGCCAAGGTTGAGGCCCTGGGCAACCGTTTTAAATGAACGGCTCACATCAAAGTTGAGGGTGTTTTGCCAGAAATTAAATCCACCGTCATCAAAATGAGTGGGCGCCGGGGTGCCCGGCGTCATGAACATAGAGGCATTGAATGTTTTATCGCCATAAAAATGAAAATTATTTTTACCGAGTGTATTGCTCAGGTCCCAGTTCCATTTATGACATATTCCTTTGAGGCCGGTTGCAATGGAAATATCCCGGATGCTGGTCTGGATATGCGGATTGTAATAGATCTCCCCGTCATTGGCCGTACGCATGATATCGGGATTGTACAACAGGTCGCCATTCACATCCACCGGAAAACGTTCGGGCCTTGCACTCCAGTTGCGGGTATAAGCATAGGCATCCGATTCTTTTGAATTGAATCCGCCGAAAGAGTAAAAAGTTGTTTTCTTTTTGGCGCTGGTGGGTATCTCCATATTGTACATCACACCATAAGTAGTTACCGATCCATCACCAAATCCACGGCGGTAAGGGTTTATGTAAGGCAGGGCATCTTTATCCGTTGCCCAGTTGGCCGTATCGGCCTGGCGATAGGTTTTACCCTGTGTTAAAAAATCCAGGGAGATATTTACAAAGCCTCCGTTCCTGCCCAGTTTAAAACCGTTGTTGGCAGAAAAACTGAAGGTTCCGCCATCGATCTTGTTCCCGGAATAATATTGATTGCCGTCGTTGAATTTCTGTGCATTGAATTTGGTATCGTAATAACCGGCCCAACCGGTATTGATGGTCCAGTGATTTACGTCTTTTTTAAGAATGATATTCATTACACCGGCCATGGCATCAGAACCATATTGTGCCGAAGCACCGTCACGTAGTATCTCGATGCGGTCGACAGAAGATTGCGCAAATGCATTCAGGTCGGCGCCGGAATTACCACGGCCCCTTGTACCAAACAAGGCCACGAAGGCCGTTTGATGACGGCGTTTGCCATTGATAAGAACAAGGGTCTGATCGGGACCTAACCCACGCAATGTTCCCAGGTCGATATGATCGGAACCATCGGCGCCGGTTTGTTTATTGTAGTTGAACGAAGGTGCTGCCATATTCAGTGCAGATGTAAGGTCCATCTTTGCCGTAGGCAATCCTACCTGGTTGATACGGATCACATCAACCGGTACGGCTGTTTCCATTTTTGCACGGGGAGCACCACGGGTACCAACCAGCACCACGTCGCTGATATCAACAATGGCGGTTTCCAAAGCAACTGTCAGCGAAGACTGGCTGCCCAGTTTTACCGATTGAAAATTATAGCCGATACTGGTTACGTCGATCACATCATTTTCGGAAGCCTGCAGGGTAATGGTTCCGTCTGCAGCAGTAAAACCACCTTTGTTGGAGGATTTGATCTTTACCGAGGCATTTGAAACGGGATTTCCTGTTTTTGAATCGATCACCCGGATAGTGAACGATTTTTGTGCAAACAGCATGGATGAGGTTAGCACGAGGCTAAGCAGTAATAGTAGTTTTCTCATATAAAGGTTTTGTTGCAGCAAATTTGAGGATAATCCGGCAGAATCGGAAAATTTAGATTTTTAACCGCCTGTTATTTGCCAGGGCCATCAAACACATAAAATAGGGTACACATATAGATGAATGATTTGAAAACTCCCCTTCTCTATTTGTGTTTTCGTACTGTCTGTATAATGTTGATAAACCAGAAAAGCAGATTGCTTTTAGTTACTTATTTTTACCCGCAACGATAAACTGCTATACAAGTAATTCATTAATTCTTATTTGTATAAACATGAACCGAAAAAAAGCACTCATTCCCTTCCTGCTGCTGATCGCCATTGTAATCCTGTCTGTTTTTGTTCCGTCTGTACTAAAAAATGAAGCCGGAGCTCCTGTATCAAATATTGACAATGCCGATACGGCCTGGATGCTTACGGCTGCCGCCCTGGTTTTAATAATGACGCCCGGGCTTGCCTTTTTTTACGGCGGCATGGTAAGTAAGAAGAATGTGATCAGCACTATGCTGCAGAGTTTTATCAGCATGGCAGTTATTACGGTGTTGTGGGTAATGATCGGTTTCAGCCTGGCATTTGGCGATTCGGTTGGCGGCATCATCGGTAACCCCGGCACTTTTTTTATGATGAAGGGATTGCTCAATGGAAAGCCCTGGATCCTGGCCCCCACCATCCCACTCATGCTCTTTGCCTTTTATCAATTGAAGTTCGCCATCATTACACCGGCATTGATCACCGGCGCTTTTGCCGAGCGGATAAAATTCACTTCATACATTCTATTCATCTGCCTCTTCTGCATTTTCATTTATTGCCCGCTGGCACACGCCACCTGGCACCCCGAAGGGATCTTATATAAATACGGTGTGCTGGATTTTGCAGGTGGCACGGTTGTACATATGAGCGCCGGGTGGGCAGCCCTGGCCAGCGCCATTTATTTAAAAAGAAGAAATGAAGAAGCGCATACGCCGGCAAGGATCACCTATGTGCTGTTAGGAACCGGGTTGCTTTGGTTTGGATGGTTTGGTTTTAATGCAGGCTCGGCCTTTGGCGCCAACTCATTAGCGGTAACCGCATTGGCCACCACCACTACTGCCTCCGCTGCGGCTGCCTTTACCTGGATCATTTTTGATGCGCTGCGTGGACGCAAACCATCGGCCATGGGAACCTGTATTGGCGCCGTGGTTGGACTGGTTGCCATCACTCCCGCAGCCGGTTATATAAGCATTGCCCATTCATTAACGGTTGGTATTGTAAGCAGTATTGTAAGTAATATGATGGTGGAATGGCGCACCAGAACTTCTATTGACGATACGCTGGATGTTTTTCCCTGCCACGGCGTGGGTGGCATCGTTGGATTTTTATTGACGGCCGTTTTTGCCAACCAATCTATCAACAGCGCCAATACAACCGGCAACGGATTGTTGTTTGGCGAATCGCACCTGTTCATCGTTCACCTGGTTACTACTATTGGTGTTTCTGTTTTTGTTTTTGGCGGAACCTTTTTGTTACTCAAAATCACCGACCTTATTACACCGTTAAGGGTAAGTGATGAGGAAGAGATGAAGGGGCTTGACCTGAGCCAGCATGGGGAGAAGCTTTAAACTATTTTTGAACCACAACTTGTCCCGACTTAGTCGTGGATAGAACATAGAAACCATAGTGTGTAGCTAATTCAATTATTCTTTAAATTTGCCACCCTGTTTTATTAGTAACGACTCCTTAGCTCAGCTGGTTAGAGCTACTGACTCTTAATCAGTAGGTCCAGGGTTCGAGTCCCTGAGGGGTCACAAAAAAGCCTGTAAAAAATTTACAGGCTTTTTTATTGAATGATAAATTTATTTACCTGGCTCCCGGCGGGCAATGAGCCTTCAGGTAGTTGGTATATAACGTTGAAAGGTGTTCAGAAGTACCTGGCCCTTCAGAGATACCGTGTGTTCGGTTCGGGTAAGGCATGTACTGGAACTGCTTGCCCTGTTTGATCAGTTCGTTCACCAGCACTTCCGCATTGCTGAAATGAACATTGTCGTCTCCCGTACCATGTATGTACAATAAGTTCCCTTTTAAATTCTTTGCATAGGTAACCGGTGAACCATTGATGAAGTCTTCTTTGTTTTCCTGCGGCAGGCCCATATAACGTTCCTGGTAAATATTATCATAGAATAACTGGTTGGCCACAGCCGCAATGGAAATACCTGTCTGGAAAATTTCCGGATACCTGAATAATAAGTTCAGTGTGGATGAGCCGCCGCCGCTCCATCCCCATACGGCAACACGGTCCTTATCAAAATAAGGATTCATCTCTGCCAGTTTCTTAAAGCCCATCGCCATATCCCGTACATTGATATCGCCTACCTTACGATAGATCGATTTGCGCCAGGCAGCGCCCTTCAGCATAGGCGTACCGCGGTTATCAATGGCAACCTGCACATAACCATCGGCCCTTATATCTCCTTTATATAAAAAATTATTTTGTCCGCCATACCGGTCCATAACCGTAGAAGCAGCAGGCTCGCCATATACATAAAATACCACGGGGTATTTTTTTGACGGATCAAAATCCTTTGGTTTGTTGATCCATGCATCCAGCGTGATATTATCTTCGGTAACCACCTGCAGGTATTCGATGTTCACATTGTTATCGGTCTTCTTAAGCAGCGCAATGGTTTTGGCCGGGTTGATGGGTTTGTTATCCGGCAGGGTTATCCATTCCATCACCCTGGGTGTATTATGACTGGAAAAAGAATGCGTGGAAAATTTTCCATTGGGTGAAATGCTGTAATCATGCGAGCCTTTGAGTGTGCTGTCGGTACTTACCAGTTCGGGATCGGGTTTTGCTTTGGTCACAATCTTCTTTACTTTCTGGATGATATTGCCCTTTTCGATATTCACCCGGTACAGGTACTGCTGCGTTGCATTTTTTGGCGAGGCGGTGAAATAAATATAATTGTTCGCTTCATCAATGCACTTAATCTCGCCGATATCGTAATTGCCTTTGGTTAAAACTGTTTCCGTCTTCCCATCGCGGCTGATCTTATATATATGACGCCAGCCGTCTTTCTCACTAACCCAGATAAAATCCATTCCTTTATTTATCCATTGCCAGCCGCCGGGCTCACCGAAAATGTCGGCCGAATTCAGGTCCACCCATGCATCGCTGTTCTCGGCCCAGAACGTACGGCTGCTGCCATCGGTTACATTGCAGTATTTCAGTTTGCTTTCCTGTTGTTTGCGGTCGAGTTGCTGAACGATGAGTTCATTCAGTCCGGCCCATTCCATACGGGGTAAATAGTTTTGCTGCGGATCGCCTTCAATATCCATCCAGCGGATGTACCCGTTATCCAGGCTTACCACGCCTATCTTTGTGGGCGAGGGCGCTTCACCCACTTTTGGATACTCCACCGGTATCACCTGCGAATAAATACTGTCGGTGGTATTGAGCATATAATAGTCCCGTATCTTGGTGGCATCCACCTGCCAGAAAGCGATGCGGCTTCCGTCGGGGCTCCAGCGAAAACCATCGCGGCAACCGAATTCTTCTTCATATACCCAATCAAATGTTCCGTTGATGAGTTTGCGGCTTCCGTCTTTTGTGAGTTTATTGATAGTACCGGTGCTGATGTCTTCCACAAATAAATTATGTTCACTTACATAGGCTACCCTTCTTCCGTCGGGAGAGAATTTTGCAAACATCAATGACTGGGAAGGCAATCCTTTACCCAGTTGTTTTAATTTATTGGCAATGATGTCGAGTACCCAGTAATCGCCCCGGCTGTTATACCGCCATACTTTAGCCGTGTTGGTAAAGATGAGCAGGCGGGTATTGTTATTATTGAACGCATAGGATTGCGGTGTTAACGCCCGGGTGGCGCCGGACGGAGTAAGTTGTTCTTTCCGCACCAATACTATCTCTGCCTCGGTACGGGGATCTACTTTTACAATGCCCCCGTCTTTTAGTTTTGTGTAGGCATTTCCATCTTCGGTCCAGTTTATGCGCCCACGCTGGGCGATACTGAACTGTGCGAGGCAAACAAACAGGATAATGATTTTGAAACTCCTGAACTTCATACTGTATATTTTAGTGACTAAAATTAATAAAATACCTCCTGCTTTAAGAAGCATTGTGATAAAAGGATTTATTTTTGGATAATGGAAAAGGAAAAGTTGCGCCTGGATAAGTACCTGTGGGCTATCCGCCTTTTTAAAACCAGGAGCCAGGCGTCTGAAGCCTGTGAAAAGGGAAAGATAAAACATAACCGGGAGAATGCCAAAGCCTCCCGTACCGTGCATGTGGGCGATGAGTATGAAGTAAAGACGGAGAATAAACGGTGGCTGATAAAAGTGGTGATGCTGTTAGATCACCGGGTGCAATACAAAGAAGCCATTACGTATTACGAAGACATAACACCTGCCGAAGAAATAGAACGCATACAATTCCAGGCGGCCAGTTTTCATACAGGCAAACGAATGAGTAAACAGGGAAGGCCCACCAAAAAAGACAAGAGAGACCTGGATGAGTTTATGGATGCCCCCTCCGCCCCCTAAAGGGGGGAACCTGCGCCCTGATTTTTTTATACCGATCATTGCTGAAACAAATTCATCAATTATTTATTTAAAAGTTTTATTGTTTAGTTTTACAAATAAGAAAAGAATTATGAATTATTTTTCTCTAAAAGCCCCTTTAGGGGTCGGGGTATGAAGATCGACATCCTTTCCGTTGTTCCCAACTTGCTTGATAGTCCTTTTGCCCATTCCATTTTAAAAAGAGCAAGAGATAAAGGATTGCTGGAAGTGAACGTGATCAATTTACGTGACCACACCACTTATGCCAGGGCCCAGGTAGATGATTATGCTTTTGGCGGAGGCGCCGGCATGGTGATGATGATTGAGCCATTGGTGAATGCGATTGAAACTTTGCAGAAAGAAACAACCTATGATGAAATTATTTTTTTAACCCCCGATGGGGAGACCTTCAACCAGAAAATGGCTAACCAGCTTTCCTTAAAAAACAATTTACTGCTGATTTGCGGCCATTACAAAGGAATTGATCAGCGGGTAAGGGATCATTTCATTACCAGAGAAATTTCCATCGGCGATTATGTACTTAGTGGTGGAGAACTGGGTGCTGCAGTATTGGTGGATGCGATCGGCCGTTTGATACCTGGTGTACTGAATGATGAAACCTCTGCACTCACTGATTCTTTCCAGGATAATTTACTGGCCCCCCCTGTTTATACCCGGCCCGAAGAATTCCGCGGATGGAAAGTACCCGATGTATTACTAAGCGGCAATCATAAATTAATTGAAGAATGGCGGCACGAGCAATCGGTGAAGCGGACGGAAGAGAGAAGGCCGGATCTGCTGGATTAGTTTGAGGTTTGAAGTTTGAAGTTGGGAGTATACGAACAAATTATTCCCTATAAAACCGCAAGCTGCCTTAAGCTCAAACCACAAACTTCAAACCTCAAACTCATTTCTTCTGCACCCACACTAACTCCGCAAACCCCAACAAATCCCAGAAAATATTTCCCTGCAGTTTTTTTCCGGTGAGCCAGCTTTTGATGATGCGGAACGGCATAGCCAGCATAAACCAGGTATTTCTTCTCGATCCGCCTTTTAAAACCGTACAATTATTTTCTTCAAACAGTTTTGATAATTCCTTTACGGAATAAACCCTTACGTGGGTATGATCGTCTTTAAAATTCAGTGAGCCATACATGGAAGGAAGGCGGGTGCTTTTTTCACCCGGGTATTCCACGTACATATAACCGCCGCTTTTAAGTTTGGGTAACAGGCCCCTGATCACATCATCGCCGTTGTACAGATGTTCGATCACATGCACCATTAATACCGCATCAAAATAATTATCGGGAATAGCAGAAAAGTTGAGTTTGGTAAGATCCATCTCATAAAAAGCCGTCATCTGCTTAAAATCTTCTTCGCTGTTGTTGTAGTCTTTTTCCATATCCACGCCGTGGTACTCACAATTCGGAAAAACATTTTTTGCTTTACTGGCCGAATGATTGCCGGCGCCGATATCCAGCAGGCGGAAGGGCTTATTACCAAACGCCCGTTTCAAAAAAATGAACTTGGTTATAAAGGAAGAGAAGAAGGCTTTAAAATTCATGCGCAAATATACGAGGATGCCAGATACGGGATTCGGGATTCGGGATACTGGATACCAGGTACTGGATACTGGAAGAGTTCAAATATTTAAAAGCTTTTAAATACTGCAGAGTCTATCCAGTATCCTGCACCCAGTATCTCCTGTATTATTCTTTCTTAATCCCTATCACCGGCAACGCCTTCTCCCTGATCATATCATTCAGCTTCACCAGGTCTTCGTCCATGATCTTTTTCAGTTTGTTCAGTTGTGCATCGGCCTGTGCAGATAATTCCGCATATGCGTCTTTTACCTGTTTGGCCGGGGCTGCATTTCCGCTGGAAGCAAAATCATAGAGACCCGATATCTTATCATCGAGGCGGATGGGGTAATTGAGTACATCCTGTCCGCTCTTGGCTTTTGTCTGGTGCAGGGCTTCTTCCACCGCCGTCATTTGTTTGTTGATGGTATCGGCCTGTTGTTTTATTTCTTTGGGGCAGTTCTTTCCCTGCTTATCAATAAAATCATTGATCTGCTTCCGTACGTCCCGGATATTCTTACCTGCTTTTTGTATCTCGTTGAATTTATCTCTTACCGTTATCAGGAAATTGAATTGCTCCTCATAGTCTTGCTGCGATAAGTTATACACCGGGTTTGCCTTGATGATAAAACTTCCTTCTGCCGAATCCTTATCGGCTTTTATCTTATAGAAGTATTGGCCGGGAGCGGCTTTGGGGCCTGGCACACTGCCATGCCAGAGGATCAATCCATCCACCCGTTCGGCAGCTGGATAGAACATATTCCATACAAAGCGGTTCATGCCTTTACTCACTTCTATCTTATCGTCTTTTGAATTGCTGGCAAAGAGTTTGATCTGTTTTTTATTCTTGTCCAGTATCTCAATACTTACTTTGGAAGAGTCGGTTGCATTCTTCAGGTAGTAATTGATGATGGAACCGTTCGGCGGATTCATTCCGGCATTTTTTGCATTGGGGTTCTGAAAACCATCGTAGCGGTAGGCATCGTTCACACCAAACACAAATAAATTTTTATCGACGATGCTGTTGTCTTTCTGCTGTACCACCGTCAAATCATCCAGCACCCAGAATGCTCTTCCCTGCGTGGCAACGATGAGGTCGTTTTCTTTTATGGTAAGATCGGTGATGGGAACAAGGGGCAAATTCAGTTGAAATGGTTTCCAGCTGGCACCGTCGTCGTAACTGATGTACATGCCGTATTCTGTTCCGCAATATAATAGCCCGGGTCTTCTTCTGTCGGCCCTTAATGCCCTTGTAAAATGAAGAGAAGGGATACCGGTTGTGACCTTGGTCCAGGTCTTCCCATAATCTTCTGTTTTAAAAATATAAGGAGCAAAGTCGTCGCTCTTGTATTTAGTTCCCACAAAATAGGCTTTGCCTTTTTTAAACGGATCGGTCTCCACGCAATTCCACATCATCCATTGCCCGGCTGCCGGGGGTGTTACATTCTCCCAGTTCCTGCCGCCGTCTTTACTTACGTGTATGAGGCCGTCATCACTTCCTGTCCACAGCAGGTCTTTTTCCAGGGCCGATTCGGTTGCGGTGAAGATGGTGCAATACACTTCCACACCGGTATTATCTTTTGTAATGGGGCCGCCGCTTGAGCGTTGCTTTTCTTTATTGTTAGTGGTAAGATCTCCACCCAATGCCGTCCAGGATGCGCCTTCGTTTTCGGTGGCAAATAAAATATTACCGCCGGCATATAATTTTTTTGGGTTGTGCGGCGAGAAGAAAATGGGAAAGTTCCATTGAAAACGGTATTTGGAAACATCGGCACCGGCACCCAGGGGATCATCGGGCCAAACACTTACGGCCCTGTTCTCGCCGGTCTTGTGATCTAGCCTTGATAAATAGCCGCTGTAATTTCCGCCGTACACAATATCGGTGTTCAATGGATCGGCTACCACGTAACCACTTTCACTACCGGCGGTTTCCTGCCAGTCGTTCTGTGTTATCTGTCCGCCATCGCTTCTTGATAAGATACGTATGGTTGAATTATCCTGCTGCGCTCCCAGTATGCGGTATGGAAAATGGTTGTCGGTACTAACCCGGTAGAACTGTGCGGTGGGTTGGTTTTCGTAGGTACTCCAGTTATTGCCGCCATCAAAACTTACCTGGGCGCCGCCGTCATCGGCAATACCCATGCGGTTGCCATCGGCAGGGTCAATCCACAGGTCGTGATGATCGCCGTGCGGTGTGCTGATGCCCCGGAATGTTTTTCCGCCATCGGTGCTTTTTAAAAAATTCACGTTAAGTACATATACAATGTTCTCATTCTTTGGATCGGCAAATACCTTG
>ERZ795044.936-NODE-936-length-27212-cov-7.103951_pt1 | contig 27212 bp, 18 predicted proteins | sample MGYA00375128_ERZ795044 | MGnify/ENA primary metagenome ERZ795044 (study PRJEB30173, sample SAMN05720213) | anaerobic digester metagenome | isolation source: active sludge of municipal wastewater-treating anaerobic digesters | place: USA | collected 2014-12-22 ... | reverse complement strand
GCGATCGCCCATCTGGCGCCGGCCACGTTGCTGTTGCTGGCGAGCGGTGAACCACTGAGCGGTGCGGCCGCGGCCGCATGAAGGAGGAATGATGACCAAGCCACGACATGCGACCGACGTCGTCGAGGAGATCCCAAGGGGCCGCTTCGAGGAGATCATCGACGGGATCAAGGCCGCCCGCGGCGTCGTCAACGACACCGATCTTCTCGCCGACGACCTCAAGGAGATGGTCGAAAAATTCAAGGACTGCTACGTCGAATCCAAGGGCCAGAGCTTCCCCTCCGACCCGAGGGAGCAGCTGATCGGCGCGGTCAAGGCCGTCTTCCGCTCGTGGGATAATCCCCGCGCCAACTACTACCGCCGCATGAACGACATCCCCTACACATGGGGCACCGCCGTCAACGTGCAGTCGATGGTCTTCGGCAACAGCGGGGACCGCTCCGGCACCGGCGTCGCCTTCACGCGCAACCCCGCCACCGGCGAGAATAAGCTCTACGGCGAATTTTTAATCAACGCGCAGGGCGAGGACGTCGTGGCCGGCATCCGCACGCCGCAGTCGATCGAGCGCCTCGACGAGATTCGCCCCGGCCTCTACGACGAGTTTTTCGCGATCGCGAAGAAGCTCGAAAACCACTATCACGACATGCAGGACATGGAGTTCACCGTCGAGAACGGCAAGCTCTATATGCTTCAGACCCGCAACGGCAAGCGCACCGCCGCCGCCGCGCTCAAAGTCGCCTGCGACCTTGTGGACGAGGGCCTCATCACCAAGGACGAGGCCATCCTGAGCGTCGACCCCAAATCCCTCGACGCGCTGCTCCACCCGCAGTTCGACCCCAAATCGCTTAAACAGGCCGAGGCCGTCGGCGAGGCGCTGCCCGCGAGCCCCGGCGCCGCCTCCGGCAGGGTGGTCTTCAACGCCGCCGACGCCGTCGCGTGGACGAAAAAGGGCGAGAAAGTCATCCTCTGCCGCCTTGAGACCTCCCCGGAGGACATCGAGGGCATGCACCACGCCGAGGGCATTCTGACGGTGCGCGGCGGCATGACGAGCCACGCGGCCGTGGTCGCGCGCGGCATGGGCACCTGCTGCGTCGCCGGGTGCGGCGCCATTACGATGCACGAGGAGGAGAAATCCTTCGAGCTGGGCGGGCGCACCTTCCATGAGGGCGACTACGTCTCCCTCGACGGCACCACCGGCAAAATCTACGCCGGCCCGATCCCGACCGTCCCGGCCACGATCTCCGGCTATTTCGGTACCTTTATGGACTGGGCCGACCGCAAGCGCACGCTCGGCGTGCGCACCAACGCCGACACGCCCGCCGACGCGAGGCAGGCCGTCCTTTTCGGCGCGGAGGGCATCGGCCTTTGCCGCACCGAGCACATGTTCTTCAACCCCGACCGGATCGAGGCCATGCGCGAGATGATCGTCTCCAAGGACGAGAGCCACCGCCGCGCCGCCCTCGCGAAGCTCCTGCCGATGCAGCAGGGGGACTTCGAGGGCATCTACGAGGCCATGGGGGGCCGCCCGGTCACGATCCGTTTCCTCGACCCGCCGCTGCACGAGTTCGTCCCGACGAGCGAGGAGGACATCAAGACGCTCGCCGCGGAGATGAAGCTCGAGGTCGCCGATCTCAAGGCGACGATCGCCGGCCTGCACGAGTTTAACCCAATGATGGGCCACCGCGGCTGCCGCCTCGCCGTCACCTACCCGGAAATTTACGAGATGCAGACCGAGGCCGTCATCCGCGCCGCGATCCACGTGGGCGCCAAGCACCCGGAGTGGAACATCGCGCCCGAAATCATGATCCCGCTCGTCGGCGAGCGCAAAGAGCTGAGCTATGTCAAGGAGATCGTCACCGAGACCGCCGACCGGATCATCGAGGAGAGCCGCTCCGCGATCAAATACAAAGTCGGCACGATGATCGAGATCCCGCGCGCGGCGCTTTTGGCCGACGAGATCGCGCAGGACGCCGAATTCTTCAGCTTCGGCACCAACGACCTGACGCAGATGACCTTCGGCTTCAGCCGCGACGACGCCGGCGCGTTCCTCGGCGCCTACTACGCCAAAAAGATCTTTGAATCCGACCCGTTCGCCCGCCTCGATCAGGAGGGCGTGGGCAAGCTCGTGCAGACGGCCTGCGATCTCGGGCGCAAGACCCGCCCCGACATTAAGCTCGGCATCTGCGGCGAGCACGGCGGAGATCCCTCGAGCATCGACTTCTGCCACCGGATCGGCCTTACCTACGTCTCGTGCTCGCCGTTTCGCGTACCGATCGCGCGCCTCGCGGCCGCGCAGTCCGCGATCCGCGAAAAAGAGGAGTCCAAGTAACGTCCCGGGAAGAACGTCCGCGCCCGGCGCGCGGAGGCGTCCCCTGTTCCGGGCATTTTGTGCCGGCGGGAACGATGGCGCGGGGCGCCCGCGCGCCAATCTTCAGGAAACCAAAAAAACAAACAGGGCGGCCGCGTCAAGCGGCCGCCCTTCGTTATATTCCCGGGAAAACCGGGGCGGGAAACCGCCCCTTTGGAGCCGCTCCGTCCCGGCAGCTCTGAATCTTTAAATATTATAAGCGCGGCGTCCTCCGGCGCCGTCTCCCGACCGCGCGTCCCTTTGCCGCGGGGAGATCCGTTCGGCGGAAGGTTTCGTGCTCGGTCTTTAAAATCCCGGGGAAATGAGCAAAATAAAATAGGCCGCTTACCGCCTACCACAGCAAAAGCGACCTAACCGCAAACGGGGACGGCATAGCCTGCCATACGCCCCTTTTTATTTTACTATCATGCGGGTGAAGTGTCAAGAAAAGGAAATGACAGCGTTCCGAAACGCGGGCGCTCCCGCCCCGCCTCTTACTCCTCTTTCCGCTCCTCTTTTTCCTCCTCCGAGAGGATGTGCGCGTGGACCTTCGCGATGTGGTGCTCCTCCGTTTGCAGGACCGTGAACTCCACGCCGCCGTAGAGGACGACCGGGTGCTCCTCCTCCTCCGGGATGCGGCCGAGCAGGTCGGTCAGCAGGCCGCCGAGCGTGTCGTACTCCGCGTCCTCCGGCACCTCAATGCCCAGCAGGTCGTCGATCTCCTTAAGGAAGACGGTTCCGTCGAAGTCGAAGTTCTCCTCGTCGATGCGCGAGATCTCTTCCTCCTCGTTGTCGTACTCGTCCTGAATGTTGCCCACGATCGACTCGAGCAGGTCCTCCATGGAGATGATGCCGGCGGTGCCGCCGTATTCGTCCACAACGATGGCGAGCTGGATCTTTTTCTGCTGAAACTCCGCGAAGACCTCGCGGCAGCTGTTGGACTCCGGCACAAAATTCACCGGCCGGATGAAATCCCCGACGCTTCGGTTTTGGAAATCCGAATCCCCGATCAGCGAGAGCAGGTCCTTCGCGTAGATGACGCCCCGGATGTTGTCGATCGTCTCCTCATAGACCGGGATGCGGGAGTAGCCGTCCGCGATGGCGATCTCCACAATCTCGTCGATGCCGTCGCCCTGCTCCACGGCGGTCATGTCGATGCGGTGCGTCATGACCTCGCCCACCGTGCGGTCGTCGAACTCGAAGATGTTGTTGATCATCTGGCGTTCGCTCTCCTCGATCGTGCCGTTCTCGTTGCCGGCGTCGAGCATCATGCGGATATTTTCCTCGGTGGCCCCCTCCGGTTCGCCCACCGAGTCGACGCCGAAGAGTTTCATAATGCCCGCGGCGGCGAGATCGGCCAGCCTCACGAACGGGCGGAAAAAGAGATAGCAGAAATACAGAAGGCCGGATACGCCGTAGGCGATCTTTTCGGGCTTATGCATGCCGATCCGCTTGGGCACCGACCCGCCGAGCGTCAAAATGAGAAACGCGAGCGCGAGCGTCAGCAAAACGAGGGCGATCGCCCGCAGCGCCTCCGGCGTCAGCGGGACGAAGCGCGCGAAGAATTCCGCCGCGGGCCCGGCCAGCCGATCCGCCGTGAACGCCGCGGCCAGCAGGCCGAACAGCGTGACCGCGGCCCGGATCATGGAGAGAAAATCGCCGGGCTCATCCGCCATTTTGCACAGGGTCACGGCCCTTTTGTCCCCGTCGTCCGCGTCCTTATGCAGTTTCGCGTCGTTCAGGGAGATCAGCGCCGCCTTGCTCATCGTAAAAAATCCGCCGGCGCCGAGCAGGCAGATCAGGAGTAACAGATACCGCGTACTACCGGGGTCGTCCATTGGGATCGATCTCCTCTTTCCGTCTCATAAAACTCATACTAAAAAGTATTATAAATAATATACATTTTTTTACTCCCCATGTCAACATCATCCGATCGAAAGCCGCATCGGAAAGCGCCTTTTTCTTTTTTCACGCAAGAAACGATTGACCGGAGGGCACTTTCGTGCTATGATAATCGCGCCGGTTTTTCCGGCGCGGGCAACAAAATCGGGAAGCGTATCGAAGTGGTCGTAACGGGCCTGACTCGAAATCAGGTGAACCGCAAGGTTCCGTGGGTTCGAATCCCACCGCTTCCGCCAACCGGCAACGCCCGCGCGCCATACGCGCCCGCAACTTTGCGGGCGCGTATTGTTTTGCCGCCCGCGTTTTCTATTTTTTATGGGCGGCCCCCCGCTCTATGAATTTTATGCCGAAATCTATCCAATGAGGAAGAAATATGGTATTATAATTATAAAGCGGCGGCGATACGAAGATCCGGACGGCCGCCCGCAGATCGCCGCGCCCGCGGGGGCATAGGCGTACAAAAACCGTCTCCCCGAGGGCCCGGCCCGGAGGCCCCGGAGCGCCGTAAATTTGATGCTCACGTGGCCTTCCCGTTTCTACACGCCGCGCGGCCGATATGCAGGCCCGCGGGGGCATGGGTGTACAAAAGCCGCCTCCCCGGGGGCTCGGCCCGGAGGCCAAAAAGCGCCATAAATTTGATGCTCATGACGGCTCCCGTGTTTTACACGCCGCGCGGCCGATACGCAGGCCCGCGGGGGCGATCCCGCGAAAGACGGGGGCTTTTTGTCCCCGGCGAACTTCGATATTTGAGGTAACGAAATGGATTCCATATTGATCCAAACAAAAATCAATATGCCGAAACCCGGGCTGTTTTTGATCCCGCGGCCCCACCTGAGCCAAAAGCTGCAATACTGCCTGAAGCGCAAGCTCACGCTGGTGACGGCTCCCTCCGGCTACGGCAAGACGGCCGCCGTGCAGGCGTGGGCCGAGGCCTCCGGGCTGCCGTGCGCGTGGCTGACCGCCGACGCCGGGGACAACGACCCCCGCTCCTTCTGGAGATATGTCTGCGCCGCGCTCGACGCGATTCTGCCCGGGATCGGCGGCGATACGGAGTACGTCTTTTCCTCGCAGGGGCTGCTCGAGGCGAACACCCAGATCAAAATCATCCTTGACCGGGCCTTTGCGCTGCCGGCGGACAGCGTGCTGGTCATCGACGACATGCAGGCGCTCACCAACTGGCAGATCTTCAAGGGCCTGTCGTTTTTGATCGACTTCCTGCCGCCCAGACTGCATCTCGTGCTCATCGGCAGGGCCGAGCTCGGCTGCGGCCTCGCGGGATACAAACTGAAATCGAATTTTTTGAGCGTCGGCGTCGGCGACCTGCGTTTCCGCAGGGAGGAGATCGCGGCGTTTTTTGAAAAGATGGAGCGGGACGTCGCGCCCTCCGACATCCAGAAGCTCGAAAATTATACCGAGGGGTGGGCCACGGCGCTGGTGGCCGTCGCGCTCTCCATGGAAAAAGAGCCCGGCGTGCAGGATCTGGCGGTGGGCATCTACCGCAGCAGCTACAGCATCGAGCAGTATCTGCTGAGCGAGGTGTTCGGCTCGTGGCCGGAGGAAAAACGGGAGTTCGTGCTGGAGACCTCCGTCTTGGGAACGCTGTGCGCCCCGCTGTGCGACTACGTCACCGGTGGCGAAAACGCGGACCGCCTGCTCGAGGAGATGCGCTCCCGCAACGAGTTTCTGATCTCCTTGGACGACGGAAATTACCGCTACCACAATATTTTCCGGGAATTTCTCTATAAACTCTTCACCAAGACGCGGCCCGACCGGGTCCGCGAGCTTCATACGCGGGCGGCGGACTGGTACCGCGACCAGCAGAGATACCCCGAGGCCGTCGCCAACTACCTGACGGGCTTTCGGTATGAGGAGGCGCGCCGCCTGATCGAGCGGCAGCTCGGCGAGCTCGTGCTCATGGGCTCCTTCGACACCGGCATCGCGTGGCTCGGCGCCTTGCCCGAGTCCTACCGCGAAAAGAGCCCCCGGATCGCCGTGTTTTATGCCGCGTATTACACAGAGTGCAGGCGCTTCGATCTCGCGCATGTCTGGATCGAAAAGGCGCAAACCCTGCTGGCAAACGCGGCGGAGCCCGAGCAGGAGCCGGCCATCGGCAACGTCATCCGCATGATGCGGCTCTATCTGCTGCTCAACGAGGGGAAAATCGAGGAGCTGCTGGCCCTGATCCGGGAATGGAAGCCGCTCGCCTACAACCCGAAAATGCTCTCGCGCTACTTGGATTTTAACCGGTCGGACATCTATTTTTGCCGCTGCCCGATGCAGGCCATGGCCGATCTGGTCGTGAACCACCAAGACGAATTTGAGATCATCAACAGCGGTTATCAAAAGCTGGTCGCGACCGGCCCCGGATACGCGCCGCTGGCGGCGGGCGAATATTACTACGAAACCAACCGCATGGATCTCTCCATGCCGTATTTCACCGCGGCGATCGAGAGGGCGCGGGCGGCCGGATGCCCGGGCGCCCTCGTGCCCGCCATGGTCGGCATCGCGCGGATCAAAAAGGCGGAGGGCGACGTGGCCGGGGCCTTTGAGGCGCTCGACGCGTGCGAGGAGAGCCTCAAATCCGTCAACCAGTTCCACTGGTTTTGCCTGATCCGGGCCTTCCGGGCGCGCCTCTCTCTCGAGACCGGGGCCGCGGGCCCGGCGTACCGGTGGGCGGAGGAAAACAATCTGAGCATCTACGGCGAACTCAACCGGGTCAACGAATTTGAGCTGATCGTCTTTGCGCGCGTGCTCATGAAGAAAAGAAAGCTCGAGGACGCCCAGCTGCTGCTGCTGCGGCTCTTGGCCTTCGCGGAGGCCGGGGGCAGGGCGCACAGCGAGACCGAGATCCTGAATCTTCTCTCCGCGGCCGCGTGGAAAAGGAACGACCCCGCCCGCTGCGCGGAGTACATGGAGCGGTCGCTCTCAATCGGAGAGGCGAGGGGCTTTGTCCGAAGCTACCTTGACGAGGGCGCGGAGCTTCTGGAGATTTTAAAACATATGGCAAAAAGGAGCTGCGGCCCCCATGGGGATACGCCGGCCTTCGCCGAACGCCTCGCCGCGGAGCTTGAGGCCGAGCTCGCGGCCTCCGCCGCCATGGGCACACAAGCCGCGGGCGCGATCAAAAAGCGGCTGACCGGCAAGGAGCTCGAGGTCTTGGAGCTGCTCTACGCGGCCTGCACGAACGAGGAGATCTGCGAGAAGCTCCACATCGGCCTGCGCACCGTCAAGACGCACACCGGCAGCATCTACGCCAAGCTGGGGGTCGCGAACCGGGTCCAGTGCAACAAGCTGGTCCGGGAGGCCCGCGTGTTCGAGCCCGACAGCATGGCGAATTTTTCCCGGTGAATTTCGCCCGGCGAATTTTCCCCGGCGGATTTCCCCAAAATTTGAGGTCATCGTACTCAGGTACGATGATTTTTTTATGAATCTATATAAAATAAAGATGAACGCTCATAAAAAGCGCGCCCGTTCCCCGCGCGCCTCAAAGACGGCGGGCCCGTAAACCAGTTTGGGAGGGATTTAAGACATGAGAAACAGGTTATCCAAAAAAATCCTCAGCGTGTTCCTCGCGGCCGCGCTGCTGACCGCGCTGCTGCCGAATATGGCGGTGCCGGCCTTCGCCGACACGTCCGGCTCGTGGGCGGATCATACGACGGCGGTAACCCCGGACGACGACGACGTCTACACCGTGACCACCGCGGAGGAGCTCGCTTGGGTGGCGGCGCAGGCCAACAGCTCTCCCAGCGAGTTTTACGGCAGCACCGTCGAGCTCGGCGGCGATATCGACCTTTCGGACCATTTCTGGGTTCCGATCAGCAACGACGGCTTTCCTTTTCAAGGGGATTTTGACGGGAACGACCATACGATTTCCGGGCTGACGATCGACGGCTCCATGCAGCTTGCCGGCCTTTTTGGAAGGATGGGCTCCGGAACGATTCAAGACGTGACTCTGGAGGACGTCTCCATCGACGTGACGTATAACGATCAAAACGGATACGTCGGCGGAATTGCGGGATTCTCGGGCGGCCTCCTCAAAAACTGCTCGGTAGAGGGCGAGGTGTCGCTCTCGTCGAGCAACTATTACGCCTATTGCGGCGGGCTGGTCGGCATATCGGCGGAGGGCTCGATTGAGAGCTGCTCCGTTTCGGGCTCCGTGACGGCCGCCATGGAAAAGACGGATACGCATTGCGGCGGGCTCGTCGGCCATATCTATAACGGGAGCGTCTCGGACTGCTTTTCGGACGCCGACGTCGGCGAGTCGGCCGATTCTATCGGCGGGCTCGTGGGCAAGCTGTCTGGTACGCCCGTGACCGGCTGCAGGGCGACAGGGGCCGTCAGCAATGGATTCAGCTTTCTTCCTCCTTTCACCGGAGGCCTGATCGGCTACGCCATAGGCGGTTCCGGCATATTTATCGAAGACTGCCATGCCTCCGGGGACGTCACGCAGGGCACCGATGGCGGCGTCGTAGGCGGCTTTACGGGGGCCTGCGCGGGCTACACGGTGAGCGGCTGCTCCGCGACCGGCGACGTCTCCGGCGGCAACGAGACCGGCGGGTTCACCGGCCGCAACGAGGGAACGATCACCGATTCCTACGCGACGGGAAGCGCGGCCGCCGGCGGCAGCGATCTCAATTCCGTCTGCGGCGGGTTCGTTGGCTACAACGGGGCGGGAGCCGTCACAAAATGTTATGCCATCGGCGACGCGGAGGGCGGGCAGACCGGCGGCTTTGCGGGCTGGGTTTGCTCCGGCAGCAGCGTTTCATTAAGCTATGCCGCCGGAACCGTAACCGGCAATTACAGCGCGGGCGGCTTTGCCTGCAACGTCGGCGGCTCCATCAGCGACTGCTATTCGACCGGCGACGTCACCGGCGAGACCTATGCCGGCGGCTTTGTCAGCAATAGCTGGTCCGGCGCAGCGGAAACCAACTGTTATTCCGTAGGCGATGCCGACGTCACCGGGAGTTCCGATCCCGGCGGCTTCGTCGGCAAGAACCAAGGCAGCGACACGAACTGCTACTGGCTCAGCGGGACGGCGGACGCCGCGGTCGGATTTGTAGAATCCGGCTCCACGCCCACCGCGGCCGTGGAGTTAACCGACGACGAGATGCAAGCCGCCGAATTCGTTACGGCCCTAAACGACGACCGGACGCCCGGCCCGTGGATCGCCAAATCCGGCGTCAACAACGATTACCCGGTGCTCGTCGGCGTCGGCGACGGGGCCGGCGAAAAGCACACCGTGACGTTTAAAGACGGCGACGATGAGAGCAAAACGTATCGCGTCAAAGAAATTTCGGAGGGCTCCACCGTTTCGGAGCCGGCCGACCCCAAAAAGGACGGCTTTAAATTCGACGGGTGGTATGACGGCCCGAGCGGCGACGAGGACGCCGAGGAGTGGGATTTTGAAACCGGCACGGTGACGGGGGATCTCACCCTCTACGCGCACTGGACGCTGGAGACGTATGGCGTCAGCGGGACGGTCTCCTCGGCCCTCGGCACGATCTCCGTGGACGGGCTGACGGTGGGCCTCTACGCCTCCGGCGCGACGGATTATTCCGGCGAGCCTCTGTATAGCGCGGAGACGGATGAGGACGGTTTCTATTCCATCCCCGTCGTCGACGAAGGAACCTATGTGGCGGTGATCGCCGCGGGCGGGGCCTACGCCGAGTCGAAGTCCGCGCCCTTCGAGGCCGGGGACGGCGAGGACGTCACCGCGGACATCAAGCTGAACATCCTGTGCACGATCAGCGGCACGGTGACCCTGCCGGATGGAGAGACCGCGGCCCCCGGCGCCACCGTGAAGTTATACAATGTGGTCGGGTTTTTCGAGGCGCTCGCCTACCTTGACACCACGACGGCGGACGACAACGGGGCTTACCGCTTCTCGGTGGCGATCCCCGACGGCAATCTATATTTTGTTTTCGCTTCCCCTTACACGGCGGGCGGCAAAACGTACTGCGGCAACTTCGGTACGGTGACGGCTGACGCGGGAGAGGAAACCGAATATAACGATGTGGACGTCCGCCTTGCCGACTTGGGCAACAGCTGGCTCGCCTACGCGGAGGAGCCGGACGACTATACGCCGGGCGACGATGAAATCTATATCGACACCCCCGAGGAGCTCGCGTGGCTCTCGGAACAGTCCCTGCTTTACTTTGAGGACTTTGGGGAATCCGTCATCCTTCTTGGGGACGATCTGGACCTTGGGGCGCATGAGTGGTGGCCCATCGGCTCTACGGCGTGGTTTGCGGGCGGATTCTACGGAGACGGGCATGTGATCTCCAACCTCAAGGTCAGCGCGCTCTATGACGGGGAAGGTGAGAGCGTCTATTCGCTATGGAACGCGGGGCTGTTCGGCGACATTCGCCGGGGATGGGTCGAGGATCTGGGCCTCGAGAATGTGTCCGTCACGTTCGGCTCCGACAGCGAAGATAGCAGCGAGCTTTGCGTCGGCGCGCTCGCCGGCCACGCGGAGGACGCATGGATCGAGGGCTGCTATTCGACCGGCGGCGTCTCCTCCTCCGTCCCGGGCTCCGTGGCCGGCGGCCTGATCGGGATGGCGCAGGATTCGGATATCTACGAGTGCTACTCGGAATGCGGCGTATCGTCGGCGAGCGAAGGTTACGGCGGCGGTCTGCTGGGCCGCGTGTATGATTCCGATATTGTCGACTGCTACGCGACCGGGGACGTGGCCGGGGTCGGCAGATGGAACGGCGGGTTGATCGGCCTTTATGACGGGGCCTGTATCGTCAACTGCTACGCGGTCGGCGACGTCGGCGGCGCGGAGTATAACGGCAGCTTCGCCGGTTACGGCAGAGCCGACGACATCGAAGACCTTTATGAAATTCATTGGCTCGGGCGGGAGGAGCTGCCCGGCATCGCCTCCGGCGAAGACGGCGTAACGCTAAACGATCCCGATTCGGGCTGCGGCATGAGCGCAGACGATATGGCCACGCAAGCGTTCGCGGACACCCTGAATTCGGATGACGAAGAGCAGTGGTGGGAGTGGAACGATCCGTGGAAATGGGACGAAGACGTCAACGGCGGCTACCCGGTGCTCGACGGCGTCGGGGTCGGAAATGAAACGTCCGCGCCCTCCGTGACCACCCAGCCGATAAGCCTGACCGTGACCGCGGGAGAGACCGCGAGCTTCACCGCGGAGGCCGACGGATACCCGGCCCCCGCCGTGCAGTGGCAGGTGAGCACGGACGGCGGGCTGACCTTTGCGGACATCGACGGCGCGGACGAGGAGACCTATCTCTTCACGGCCGCCCTCGCGGACAGCGGCAAGCAGTTCCGCGCGGTGTTTACCAACTTTGTGGACACGGCGTTTTCCAACGCCGCGACCCTGACGGTCAACCGGGCCGCGTCGGCCAAGAGCTCCTCCGGCAAAAGCGATAAAAACTATATTTCCCGCACGCTCATCGACAAAGCGTCGGGCGTCTCCGTCTCCGGAACCATCCGCGAGGACGCCGACCTGACCGTGACGGATACGATCCTGCACACGGCGGGCTCCTGCGCGGCCTGCGACGAGATCCGCTCCCGCATCGCAAACGGCGATCTCCTCGCGCTGCTGTGCAAGGACATCTCCCTCTCTAAGAACTTTCACGGCTCCCTGACCGTCACCCTCCCGGTGGGCAGCCGCCACAACGGCGAAAGAGTTACGATCCTGCACTGCGACGGCGGCACGCTCGAGACTTTCACGGCCACGGTCAAAAACGGCAAAGTGACGTTCTCCGTCACGAGCCTGTCGCCCTTCGCGGTGTTCGCGGCCTCGGACGCGCCGGAGGAAAACCCCGACACCGGCGTCCCCGCCGCGGGCTTTCCGCTCTGGTTGATCCCGCCGGTTTTGGGCGCGCTGTGCGGCCTCCGGCCGCTGCGGCGCAGGCTGAGGCGCGCATGAGTAACCAGTGAGCCGGCTATTTGCCCGATTCGTCGGGCGGCTCAAATAGGGGATCTTTCGACGCCGCAGGCATGCCCGGCCGGTTTTTCGGCCGATCGCAGGAAGATCCCATGGCGGAAGCGGCGGCTCCCGCGAAGCCTCGCAAGACCGAACCCCGCCGCTGCCGCCAACAGACAAACAGGGCCAAACCCCGCGGGGTTTGGCCCTGTTTGTTTTTCCAGACACCGCAAAGCGCGCCGGAGGATGCGATATGCGGAGAAATGAGGGGCAAGATAACGCTGAAAATGTCCCCGCCCCGGCGATTTTTTCCGATCCCACGGGCGGGCTTGGGAGGGTGAGCCGTGGACCCGCGCTTTGAGCCGGCGATCTGGCCGGAGGATGTATGCCCCGAGGAGGCCGGCCGCTACCGGCAATGCGAGGTCTGCGCGCGAAACGCGCGCGTCGTCTGGGGGGAGGGAAACCCCAAGGCCTCCGTTTTTGTCGTTTTGGATAACCCGGGAGCCCGCGAGGACCGGGATGGAAACGAATACGTCTGCCCGACGAGGCAGACCTTGCAGGCGGCCCTGCGTCAGGCCCGTCTGTCGGCGGACGACGTCTATCTGACGTACCTTCTCAAGTGCAGGCCCCTGCGCCGGTACGACAAAGAGGCGGCCCGGGCCTTCAGCAAGCCGTTTTTGATTCGCCAAATCGAGCGGATGCGACCGAAATTCCTCGTCTGTCTGGGGGACGTCGTCGTCCGGGCCCTGTTTGGCGACGAGGACGCCTGCGTAAAAAACCTCCGTGGGCGGTGGCACGCCGTTTTGGGGATCCCCTGCATGGTGTCCTACCACCCGCTGGCGGTCCGGAGGCGGCCCAACCTCGCGCCTCTGTTTCTGGAAGATTGGGCCATGCTGGCGCGGCGGATGGAGGATCTCTGAAAGTGAGCGCGGCCGCTTTTCCGTCGCAAGCGCCGCCCGCCGGACGGACGGCGGGGCCGCCTTTTGCGTTTCCGTGACGCCGCGGGGGGGTGCCCGGATTCTCCCGCGCGGGATGAGCATGCCATGCGGCGGCAAACCCGAGTTTTAAGTGGGGGACGTCTCCCCGGTATCTTTTCCGTTTTTGGGCAAAATAAGAGAGCCCTATTTTTTAAAGACAAGGAGGCGGCGCCATGCCTGCCGATACGAACAGAGCGCCCAACCGGCTGATCGGCGAACGATCGCCCTATCTCTTGCAGCACGCCCACAATCCCGTGGACTGGTGGCCGTGGAGCGAGGAGGCCTTTCAAAAGGCGAAGACCGAGGACAAGCCGGTCTTTTTGAGCATCGGATACAGCGCCTGCCACTGGTGCCACGTCATGGCGCGCGAGAGCTTCGAGGACGAGGAGATCGCGCGGCTCCTGAACCGGGACTTCGTCTCGGTCAAAGTGGATAAGGAGGAGCGCCCCGACATCGACAGTGTCTATCAGGCGGCGTGTCAGGAATTCACCGGGGGCAGCGGCTGGCCGGCTACGATTTTTATGACGCCGGAGCAAAAGCCGTTTTTCGCCGGCACCTATTTTCCCAAAACCGCGTGGGGCGGCATGATCGGCCTCAAGGAGCTACTTACAGCCGTTCATGAGGAGTGGGAGAGCGACCGGGCGGCGCTCTCCGCGTCCGCCGACAGGATCACGGCCCTCCTGCGCCGGGCGGAAGCGGCCCGGACAAACCCCCTCCAAGCCGGGGCGGACCGTGAGCTGATCGAGTCGGCCGTGGCGTTTTATAAGGGCCGCTACGACGAGCGGTTCGGCGGGTTCGGCGAGGCCCCAAAGTTTCCGGCCCCGCATATCCCGCTGTTTTTGCTGACATATTATGAAAAAAGCGGCGACCGGGAGACGCTCGCAATGGCCGAGACGACGCTCCTCCAGATGTACCGCGGCGGGCTTTTCGATCACATCGGCGGCGGGTTTTGCCGGTATTCCACCGACCGGTATTTCCTTGTGCCCCATTTTGAAAAAATGCTCTACGACAACGCGCTGCTGATCCTCGCCTACTGCAAGGCGTACCGGGTCACGAAAAAGACGTTTTACCGGGACGTCGCGGAAAAAACCGCCCGCTATGTCCTGCGCGAAATGACCTCCCCCGATGGCGGCTTTTATAGCGCGGAGGACGCGGACAGCGAGGGCAAGGAGGGCAAATATTACGTGCTCACGCCGCGGGAGATCCTCGGCGTGCTCGGCCCGGAGACCGGCGAGGCGTTCTGCCGGCATTACAACATCACGGAAAAAGGAAACTTCGATGGCAAGAGCATCCCGAATCTGCTGCAAAGCGACCCGTTTTGCGCGGAGTTCGACTCCTGCCTGCCCATGGTCTACGACTACCGCCGGGGGCGGCATGCGCTCCGGCTCGACGACAAAATCCTCGCCTCGTGGAATTCGCTGATGATCGCCGCCCTGTGCCACCTCTACCGCGCCGCCGGAGACGAAAGCTATCTCGCCGCGGCAAAGGAGGCGCAGCGGTTTCTTGAGAAAAACCTGTGCCAAGGGGACGCGCTGTTCGTCAGCTTCCGCGCGGGCGGGCGCGGCGAGCCCGGCTTCCTCGACGACTACGCCGACTACGTCTTTGCGCTGCTCGCCCTGCACGGCGCGACGCTCGAGCCATCTTTTCTCGAGAAGGCGCGGCATTTTTGCAAGAGGGCCGTGGCCGGTTTTTACGATGCGGAGCGCGGCGGGTTCTATCTCTATGCCCGGGGCGGCGAGCCGCTGATCGCGCGGCCGAAGGAGACCTACGACGGCGCGGCGCCCAGCGGCAACTCCATGATGGCCTACGACCTCGCGCGCCTGTCCCTCCTCGATGAGGGCGGAGAATCCGACATGGGTGGGGACCCCGCTCCTGAAGGAAAGTCCTCCCCCGTCGGAAAAACCGCCGGGGAATCCGCCTCCGCTGGAAAGCGTCCCGGAGGCCCCGTCCCCGGCGGAGATTTTGCCCCCGACGGAGGGCCTGCCGGGAAAGCTGCTCCCGCTGAAAAGCGCTTTGAGGGCCCCGCGCCCGGCGGAGATTTTGCCCCCGGCAGGGAAATTACTCCCGACGGAGGGCCCGCCGGGAAATCCGCCCCCGGCGAGGAGCTTACCGAAAAAACCGTCCTAAAGCGACAGATGGCGTTTCTGTCCGCGCAGGCGGGGGGCTATCCCGCCGGATACGCCATGTTTCTGACCGCGCTCTCGGAGTACCTCGAGCCGCCGCAGACAATCGTCGCGGTGCCGAAAGATCCGGCCGATTTAAAGGAGCTGCCTTTCATCGTCCCGCCGGAGAGCGCCGTCCGGGTCTTTTGCGCGCCCACAAAAGAATATCCGCTCAAGGACGGGCGGACCACCTTTTACGTGTGCCAAAACCGCCGCTGCCTGCCCCCCGTCCACGATTTGCGCCGTATGGAATAAACGCCGCCGAAAGGTCCATGCTAACACCGAACCGATCGTTGGGGGGGATCTAAAGCGGACCGAAAAAACGAAACCGAAATCACCACGCGGGACAGGCTCCTGCGGGCGTGGCAAAATTCCATGGAGCTCGTCCGGGATTTCCAGTGTTATTCCAAGGAGATCACGGACGACAAGGAGGCCGCCGACGTCTTCGCGGCCTACGCGGAGGAGGAGGGTCTCCACGCCTCCAAGTTTCGCGAGATCTTAGAGGGATACGAGGGCAAATAAACAAAAACGGCAGCCGAACTGATCGGCTGCCGTTTTTTTCGGGAGATCCGGGATGAAGCCCGGCGGGGCGGCTTCGGTCTCCCCGGACGCGCCGCGCGGGGATAACAGGGGGGCAGCCGAACCATCGGCTGCCGTTTTTTGCGTGAGATCCGGGATGAAGCCCGGTGGGGCGGCCCCGATCCCCCCGAACGCGCCGCGCGGGGATGACGGGAAGCAGCCGAACCATCGGCTGCCGTTTTTTTGCGGAGGCCCGGGAAATGAATCCCGGAGGAACCGCCCCGTTTTCACGGGGCCGCGCTTTACAAGAGCCAAACATACGCGAAGACGCCCGCGAGGACCGAGCCGATCAGATTCGAGAGCATGTCCATATCCGTGTCCTTGAGCCCCTTTTGGCTTTTGACTTTGCTTTTCGTGTCGTGGCGCGCCTCGATCAGTTCAAACAGGGCCCCGAGCGTGTTCCCGATCAAAAAAACGCACAGCGCCCGGAAAATCTTCGAGCCGCCGACCTGCGTCAGATCGTCGAGCACGCAGTAGGAAAACAGCGCGAAGGAAAAGGATCCGTAGGCGTGCAGGTAGCGGTCAAAAATTTTGGAGCGCTCATAATATCCGAGGTAATCCCCGACCGCGCAGGCGAGCAGGACCGTCAGCATCGTAAGCAGGATCAGATAGGACGGGACAATCAGCCCAAAAATCCATATGGCCAAAAAGGCGAGCGTATAGGAGAGATACGCCGACAGCGCGGACAGCGCGCTTCCTTTTCTTTGTCTTCGGTACAGCCTCGCGACGGAGAATACGCAGCACGCGGAGACGATCAGGTAGGAGACGACAATCCATACAGGCATAGCAAGCCGCCTTTCTTCTTTCTTTTAGTATGCGCGGGAAAAAAGGAACTATCAAACCGGAGAGGGAAACCGCCGCAAAAAACGAAAACCGATTCCGCCGCCCCGACATTTGCCGGAGTGCCGGAATGCCGGAGGCCGCGCGCCACAGGCGGCGCGTCGGGCAGCGGGGCACTTGCACTCGCGTGCCGGAGACGGTAAGCCGGGTGCGCTTCGCCCATGGCTTTTGACCTTCCGTTGGCGGCGCGCCATGGCCTTGGCCGGACTCTCCGAATCGTAGAATTCCAAAAAAAGGAATAGCGCGGCCTTCGTCTCGCTCTACTCGGCCGTTTTTTTTGAGAGAATCGGAAAAGAGAACAATAGATTGAGCTGCCCGCCCCGGTGCGGGTAAAATAAAGGCGTAGCGATCCCCATTTCGCGCCGCGGAGAGTGCGCCGGAAATCCCCCTTTTGAAACCGCCGCCCGGCGCGCAAACGCCCCGGAGGCGCGGGGCCCGGCGTATCCGGCGGCATGCCCTTCGCTCCACCACGGCCCGCCGCTCCCCGCCGCCCGGCGGAAACCGCGGCGGACGGGTTTCTTTTGGGCAAATAACATCCTCTAAAAAAACTGGTGTGGGCCCGGGCACGGAGCGCCGCTTCCCGGGGCCAGAAAGGGTTGGCTGAAATGTTTAAAATTTATACCGACACCCCCGCGAACCTGCCGGTCAAGCTGGTTTCGGACTACGACATCGGGGTGATCCCGCTGCACTACGCGATCGGCGGGAAGGAGTATCCCGCCCCGGGGGACGAAGGGGCCGCCTTTGACGGAAAGTCCTTCTACGACGACATGCGGAAGGGGCTGATCCCCCACACCTCCATGATCAGCGTCGGCGCGTTTAGCGACGCGTTCGAGGAGAGCCTCGCCGCGGGGACGGACGTCCTCTATGTGGGAATCTCCAGCGGGGTCAGCGGCACCTATCACTCGGCCTCGCTCGCCGCGGATGAGCTGCGGGAGCGGTATCCTGAGCGGAAGATCGCGATGGTCGACACCCTCGCCGCCTCGCTCGGCGAAGGCCTTCTGGTGCGGTACGCGGCGGAGCTCAAAAGCGCCGGGGCCTCCCTCGAGGAGACCGCCGCCCGCACGCTGGAGAAGGTGCCCTCGATCCGCCAGTATTTCACGGTGGAAAATCTCGTCTACCTCAAAAACGGCGGGCGCATCTCGGGCGCGGCCGCCGCGCTGGGCAACATTTTGCAGATCAAGCCCATCCTGATGGGCGACGAGGAGGGCAAGATCGTCCTCCAAGGCAAGGCCATCGGGCGCAAAAAGGCGCTTGAGGCGCTTGTGAAAAAATATCAGGAGCTCGCCTCCGATTTAGACGAGCCCATCGGGATCTCCCACGGGGACTGCTTGGAGGACGCGGAGGATCTGGCCCGCAGAATCCGGGCGTGCGGGCACCGGGGCGACGTGATGATCAGCTGCTTTGAGCCGGTGACCGGGTCGCACGCCGGGCCCGGGGCCTTCGCCGTCTTTTTCTACGGCATCCCGAGGTAAGGCGGCATGAAACGAATTCCGATCCGGGATCGGGAGCTGCCCAACTACACCCGCGCCGAGGAGCTCGTCAACATGGGGACGCACATCTTCGGCGTCTTCTTCGGCGTGGCCGTGCTCGTGCTCGGCATCGTGATCTCCGCCGGGCACCGGGATCCGTGGGCGATCGTCGGGAGCGCGATCTACGGCTTTTCGATGATCAACCTGTTTACGATCTCGAGCGTCTACCACGGCATGCGGCCCTGCACGGGCAAAAAAGTCATGCAGGCGATCGACCACTGCGCGATCTACTTGCTGATCGCGGGCTCCTACACGCCCATTTTGCTGGCGGCGATCCGGCCCATGTATCCGTTCCTCGCTTGGGGCGTCTTCGGGGCGGAGTGGTGCCTCGCGGCGCTCGCGGTGACATTGACGGCGATCGATCTTAAAAAATACGCCCGCTTCTCGATGATCTGCTATCTCGGGATGGGATGGCTGATCGTCATGGCCCTGAAGCCCACGGCCGAGGCGCTGACCCGGCCCGGGATGCTCTGGCTCCTGTACGGCGGCATCGCCTACACGCTGGGCGCGGCGCTCTACGGGCTGGGAAAGAAACGAAGATACCTGCACGCGGTGTTTCACGTGTTCGTCGATCTCGGGTGCGTGCTGCACGCCGTCTGCATCCTGCGGTACGTCCTCTGAGCCCTTCGTTGGAGGGCGGCTTTTCTGAAGGAAGCGGCTCCCGGCGCTGATCATTTTGTTTGCCCGCCCCCTGCCCCTCTATCGAAAAAAGAACCCCGAAGCCTTTCCGTCAAGAAGGGCCTCGGGGTTTTCTGTTTTAAATCTTGTTTTGGGGCGGCGTCCTTGACGCCCCGGCCCGGTTACGAAATCACGGCTTCTCGTCGAGGTAGAGCGCGCCGAGGTCAAACCAGTAGTTGACATAGTCCGAGCCGGTGCTCATGCTGACGCTGACGTTGTTAAAAACGAGCAGCGCGGTGATCTCCGGGGTCTCGAGCGGCAGGCTCAGATCCTCGAGGGTTGCCGGCGGGGTGCTCTCCGTGCTCGGCGGGTACTTCGCCGTGATTTGGTCGACATACGCATGCAGATCCTGCTCCAAAATCACGCGGCCGTCCAGCTCGATTTTTAAGGAGGGCATCCCGTCCGCGGGGGACTGCGCCCAGTAAATCCCATAGACGCCCCGCTCGCCCTCGACCGTGATCGGGGCCTCGCCCGGTTCCAGCTTGCTGCCCTCCGGGTGCACGGCCCAGCGGTAGCCGCCGATGTCGACGGCCCCGGCCGGCAGCGTCAGCGAGGTCGACAGGTACTTCACCGCCTCCCCGGGCGTGGTTTCGTCCTGCGGCCATCTCTGTTCGAAGCCGAGTTTTTCCCTAAAAACGTCTCCCCGGCCGAGGTCTTTGTCAAACCACGCGGGCAGCTTCGCGTCCTCGGCGTAGGCGAGGAAATTGACCGCGTCGGTGATGGCCTCGCGGTCGGAGAGCTCCGGCTCGGAGGCCGCGGGGGTCAGTTTTTCGTCTTTGAGCATGCCGTTTTGGACGAACAGGCCCGCGAGCCGGGTCACCTGCGCGGTGACCGGCAGCGCGTGGTAGCCCACCGCCGGCAGCACGGAGAAAACGGCCGCCGCCGCGATCAAAAGCGCGATCGCCGTGTGGGCTTTGGATTTTATGAGCGCCAGCAAAACCGCCGACGCGACCGTCACCGCCCAGATCAAGATAAAGAAATATTCGGTCGTCTTGAGGCCCGATTTTTGGAGCTGGACGATCAGGGCCCACGCCTCGAACGCGAGGATCACTAAGGCCGTGATCGGGTAGACCCGGCGGTAATAGTTCGCGAGCCCGGATTCGTAGCGCGTGACCATCACATGGAGCCAGATGCCGCCGGCCGCGTAGCCGGCCGCGATCGCGGAGAGCCGGTCGAACGCGGGCCAAGTCCCGGTCACGACGGTCGTGGCCGCCCAGATCAGCAAGACGATCGTCAGGGCGAACATGATCGGGACCATGATGAAGCCAAAGAGAATCTCGATGAACCGCGGCTGCCGCTGGGCGGTCTCGCGGTGCTCATCCCGCGCCCCCCTGCGGAAGTCCGGGAAATACCCGACAAAGATGGTGAAGGCCAAAAATCCCGCGAGCGTCCCGAGGTATTCGTAGACCTTATAGCTCATGTCATGGTAGAGCAGGGCCTGCACCGCGCCCGCGACCCCGGAGGACCCGGCCATAATCACCCCGCCGTAAAGCAGGGCGATGAAAAAGGCCTTCTGGGTCATGAAGAGCGAGCGGGAGAAATCGGACTCCTCCCGCGGGTAGCCGGCCAAAATCAGAAAAGCGAGCAGGCTGACCGCGATGGCCGCGGCGACCCGCGCCCCGGCCAGAACCGAGATCGTCTCATAGCCGGAGACTTCGGTTCCCGCCCGGCCCAGCGTGTAGAGCGCGAAAAACGTAAGGATCGCGGCCGCGGCGCCGCCGAGATTCGCGAGCCAAAAGGCCCCGGGCGTGTTGGAGCGGCTGTGGGCCGCGGTGATGGCCGCGAGGCTGAAAATGGCCCCCAGCGCGAGGGCCCAGTGCAGGCAGTCGAACAGGAAATTATAAGCCTCCTGCTCGGGCCAATCGAGCTCGATCCGGATCATCGTCACGACCGCAAACGCGAGCGCCGCGGCGATCGCGGCCGGAAACGTCCGAAACGCCTTGGCCGCCCCCTCAAAAATCCGCGAGATCGACCGGGAAAATGCATTCATGTCCGCGCCTCCTTGTTTTTTTGTCCTTTTTTATTATAGCCTGAATTTGCGAAAATAGAAACGAAAAAATTGCGGATTTCCGTTCCCGCCGGGCGGGCCGCGCTTTTCGGCGGGAGGTGTGTTGCCCGCCGCCCGCCGCCCCAACCCGCCCGGAGAGGCGCCCGCGGCCTCAGGCCGCCGAGAAAGCCTTGTGAAAGGGAGGGCAAACTCCGCACCGGGCGGGGCCTAACCTACGGGTGGCCCGGCCTCGTGGACGCCGAACCCCTCGGGAGACCGTCTTACGGAAAGCGGCCTTTCTTCCGTTCCCGCCGGGCGGGGCGCGTGAATGAGAGGGCAAATCCCACTCCGACAAGGGCCTAATCTACGGGCGGCCCGGCCTCGTGGACGCCGAACCCCTCGGGAGATCGTCCCGCGGAAAGCGGCCTTTCTTCCGTTCCCGCCGGGCGGGGCGCGTGAATGAGAGGGCAAATCCCACTCCGACAAGGGCCTAATCTACGGGCGGCCCGGCCTCGTGGACGCCGAACCCCTCGGGAGACCGTCTTACGGAAAGCGTTCTTTCTTTTCCGCAAAAAAGTGGTATAATCAGGGAAAGAACCGCCGCCGGGCGGCCGGGGGTCGCGCGGCTTGCAATCCATACGACAAACACAGGAGGAGGAAAACAGCCATGCTTACCTACAAATTCGACACCCAGCTCCTGATCGAGGGCCACGACCTCTCCGAGGACGGGATCGGCGACTACATCACCAAAAACATGGAGGGCGACTGCCTGCTCGCCGTCGGCGACGAGGATCTGATTAAAATCCACTTTCACACCAACGCCCCGTGGAAGGTGCTCGAGTACTGCGCCTCCTTGGGGGACATCTTCGACGTCGTGATCGAGAATATGGACCGGCAGGAACGCGGCCTTCAGGCCTGAGCGGCGGAAAGGGCGCGAACGTGATGGAATTTCATGCGGACGAACCGGCCGCGCCGGGCGGCGATCTGATCGCCCCCTGCGGAATGAACTGCGGGCTCTGCGTCTCCTACCTCGGCGGGAAAAACGACATCAACCGCCAACGCTTCCACCGCAAGTACTGCGAGGGCTGCCTGCCCCGCGGCAAGGGCTGCCTGTATATGGCGGGCTCGTGCGCGCTCGTCGGGACCGGCGCCGTGCGGTTTTGCTTTGAGTGCCCGGATTTCCCGTGCCGGCGGCTCAAGGACCTCGACCGGCGCTACCGCGCGAGATACCGCATGAGCATGATCGAAAACCTGCGTGAGATTCAGGAAAACGGCATGGACGCGTTTCTCCGCAAAGAGGCGGAGCGGTGGAGCTGCCCCTCCTGCGGGGAAATGATCTGCTGCCACAAAGGCCTTTGCCTTCGCTGCAACCTTGACGTCCTGAAAAAGAACAAGAAATACTGCTGGGGAAACCGGTAGGCGGACGCGCGGCGGCCTTTGCCTTCGCTGCGGCCTTTTATCCCCGGGCGCGGCAAAAAAAGAGCGAACCCTTGAAGGGTCCGCTCTTTTTTATGTTTAGATAAAGCCCCCCGCGCTCCTCAGATGCCGAGGAGGTCCGTCGCGATGCTAAAATAGATCAGCAGCGCCAGCGCGTCGACGATCGTCGTGAGCACCGGGCTCGCGCAGACGGCCGGGTCGAGCCCGAACTTCTTCGCGATCAGCGGAAGGATGCAGCCGACCAGCTTCGCCGCGAAGACCGTGATGACAAGCGTCATGCAGACCACCAGCGCGACGGTCACGCCCACCTGATCGAACAATAACAGCTTCGCGAAATTCACGACGCCGAGCGTAAGCCCGCACAGCAGCGCGACCCTCGCCTCGATCCAGACCACCCGGAAAATATCGCTGAATTCCAGATCGTTGAGGGAGAGGCTGCGGATGACGGTGACCGAAGACTGGCTCCCGCTGTTGCCGCCCGTATCCATGAGCATCGGGATGTACGCCGTGAGCACCACATAGGCGGCGAGGGCGTCCTCAAAATGCGTGATGATCATGCCGGTGAAGGTGGCGGAGATCATCAGCAGCAGCAGCCAGAGGATGCGGCTCTTCCAGATCTCCAGAATCGGCGTTTTGAGATAGGGCCGCTCGCTCGGCGTGATGGCGGCCATCTTTTCGATATCCTCCGTGGCCTCCGCGACGATGACGTCCATCGCGTCGTCGACCGTGACGATCCCGACCAGCCGGTTTTCGGCGTCCACGACCGGCAGCGCCGTGAAGTTATACTTCGCGAACATGTTGGCCACGGACTCCTGATCCTCCATCGTCGAGACGCTGATGACGTGGGGCTCCATGAGCTCGGAGATCGCAAACCCGCCGTTCGCCAAGATCAGCGTGCGGATCGAGATCGTCCCGATCAGGATGCGGCTCTTGTCCGTCACATAGCAGGTGTCGATGGTCTCCTTGTCGATGCCGGTCCGGCGGATGTGGTCGATCGCCTCCGAGGCCGTCATGCCCGGGCGCAGATCGACGTACTCGGTCGTCATGATGCTGCCCGCGGAATCCTCGGGATAGTTGAGAATTTCGTTGATCATGCGGCGCTTCTCGGGATCGGCCTGATTGAGGATCCGCTTCACGACCGAGGCGGGCATCTCCTCCACCAGAGCGGCGGCGTCGTCCGTGTAGAGCTCGCCGATGACCTCTCTGAGCTCGGAATCGGAAAACCCTTTGATGAGAAGCTCCTGATGATCGGGGCCCATCTCCGCGAAGGTCTCCGCCGCGAGCTCTTTGGGCAGCAGGCGAAATAAGAGCGGCAGCGGCTCCTCGGGCAGCTCCTCAAAAACCGCCGCGATGTCAAAGGGATTCATCGTGACGAAAATATCCTTGAGACTGGAAAAGCGTTTGTTTTCCAACAGGGAAATGATCGTGTTTTCTAAAGTGATCGTTCTTTCTTCCATTCGTCTTTCCTCCAATCATAAGAGAATCGTCGGCGGCGCAAGCCGCCTTCTTTGACAGGAGCAAGACACGAAACAAGGCCCTACGCCTTGCGTTATGAAAAGCGCCGCAAACGAAAAGGCGCCTTTTCAGTGCTGCGTTCTCGGCCTACGTCTGTGCCGCTACTACTGCCAGCGTCCATTTCGTTCACCTCACAATTTTCCAAAAAATAAAGATCCCGCACGGCCCAAAAAAGACGGTGCGGGACAGAAATCGATTGCCGCACCATACGGGCTTTAGCATCCGTGAGGCGGTGAAACTGCATTATGCTGTGCCTTGTGCTTCGACGCAGCCTGTTCAAACCCTCTGATGGTGTCTCCACCATTTCGCGGCAGCAGTCCATATCCTCGCGGCAGCCTTACCTACCGGATCTGTTTCATTGTATCCCATCGCCCGCCAAATGGCAAGCCTTTTCCGCAAAATTCATGGATTTAATTCCCCCCGCGGGCTTGGCCGCGCCCCGCGAGGCCGATCCCGTGGCGAAAGCGCGGTGTCCGCCGCTTTTCCCGCCCCGGGCAAGCTTATTTTCCCCATGAGCATCGTGTTTTATCCAAGCTTTTTCGGAACGCTTTTTTGTCTCGCGGCCGGGGGAGCGCCCCGTGCCCGATCAGTTCAGTCTATTCGGGCCGCGATCTTTGTGTCCCCGCCGCCCCGCGCCCGGCGGCCCTTTTTCGACGGGTTTCCCCCGGCGGCGCGGGCGGCGGGCGGGGGCGCTCCCGGCGGCGCGGGCGGGCCTTTCGCCCTCGCGTCATATTGAGGCGGGCCGGGTTTTATGGTATAATAGCCGCGAATCACCGGTCGGCTACGGTGCGGCGGTCCGCACGGTCAGCCGGCGGCACTTACGGTAGAATACCCGCAAGAATCACAGGGCGGCTACGATGCGGCGATCCGCACGGTCCGCGCGGACGCTTACGGTAGGACACCCGCAAGAATCACAGGGCGGCTACGATGCGGCGATCCGCACGGTCCGCGCGGACGCTTACGGTAGGACACCCGCAAGAATCACAGGGCGGCTACGGTGCGGCGGTCCGCACGGCCATCTCCGGCGGCGGCTGGTTCTGTAACCGCGCCCGCGGCATCGGGCCGCAAAATTTCGGTAGAAACGGAGGCATACGATGGGCATCTCAAGAAAATCCTTACAGGACGGGAAGGTTTTGTCCCTCCTTCTTGCCCGAAATCAGACGGAGCGCACCGTCGAGAGCTTGTCGGGCGTCTTTCGCTGCCTGCGGGACTCGCAGATTTGGCTCGCGCTCGAGACTCCGGACGGGGGCGCGGCTCCCGGAGGGAGCGCCCCCGCCTCCTCCGGGCACGGCCCCGTCTTCGGGAGCGGAAACCTGAAGCCCCACCTCATCCAAGACGGCGCGGGCAGGCGCTACCTGCCGGTCTTCTCCGAGACGGGCCGGATGCCGGAGGACTACCAAGCGCGGTTCACGGCGGCGCGGGTTTCTTTTTTGCGCTGCATCGACCTCATGGCGGAGCTCCCGGGCGTCGAGCGGATCGCGGTCAACCCCTTCGGCGCGAACCTGATCCTGAGCCCTCTTCAGCTCAAGACGATCGGGGACCTCCCCTCGGAGATCGGGGACTGACGCCGGGCGGAACTTCTTTTCTATATTTTTGCGATATGTTCCAATAATAGATTTAAACAAACATCAAGTTGGAGGCGGAGTATGAATCAGGAAAACCTTGCCGTTACGAGAGAGCTGACCGCGTTTATCCAAAAGAGCCCGACCGCGTTTCAGGCGGTGGAGACGATCTCGGCCATGCTGGAGGAGGCCGGTTTCGTCCGGCTCGCGGAGGGCGGCGCATGGACGCTCGAGCCCGGCGGCCGCTACTATCTCACCCGGAATCTCTCCTCCGTCGCGGCGTTTCGCGTCCCGGAGGGGGGCGCCGATTCCTTTATGATCGCGGCCAGCCACTCCGACTCGCCGACCTTCAAGCTTAAAAATAATTACGAGGACGAGGCCTGCGGCAAATACCTGCGCCTCAACACCGAGCGCTACGGCGCGACGCTCCTGTCCACGTGGTTCGACCGGCCGCTCTCCCTCGCGGGGCGCGCGGTCCTGCGGGACGGGGACCGTTTCACGGCGAAACCCGTCGTCGTCGACCGGGACCTTCTGCTGATCCCGAGCGTCGCCATTCACTTTAACCCGAAGGTCAACGACGGCGCGAAGATCGACCCCTCGGTCGACACGGTGCCGCTGTTTTCCTCCGCCGGGGAAAAGGGCGCGCTGCGGCGGATCGTCGCCGAAGCCGCCGGGACGACGGAGGATCGGCTTGCGGGCATGGATCTCTTCCTCTATAACCGCACGCCCGCCTCGATCTGGGGCGCGGACAGCGAATTTTTCTCCGCCCCGCGCATCGACAACCTGATGTGCGCCTTCGGCACGCTCCGGGGCTTTCTCTCGGCGGAGGCGGGCCGCGCGGTTTCCGTCTACGCCGCGTTTGACAACGAGGAGACCGGCAGCGACACGAAACAGGGCGCGGGCTCGATGCTGCTGCGCGACACTTTGGAGCGCGTCGCCGAGTCGCTCGGCAAGGATCTGCGCCGGATGCTCGCGGCCTCCTTTATGCTCTCGGCGGACAACGCCCACGCCCGCCACCCGAATCACCCCGAGCTCTCCGACGCCGGGAACGCGCCGTATCTGAACGGAGGCGTCGTCGTCAAGACGAACGCTTCGCAGAAATACGCGACCGACGGGCTCTCCGCCGCGCTTTTCACCGAGATCTGCCGCAGGGCCGGGACGCCGGTGCAGCAGTTCGCGAACCGCTCCGATCTCGCGGGCGGCTCCACGCTGGGCGGCATCTCCAACACGAAGGTCCCGCTCAACACCGTGGACATCGGGCTCGCCCAGCTCGCGATGCACTCGTGCTACGAGACCGCCGGCTGCGCCGACACCGCCCACCTGATCCGCGCCTGCAAGGAATTTTACACGTCCGCCCTACGCACCGACGGCGACGGCATCTACACGCTGCTCTGAGGGCGGACGGTGCCCTGAGCACCGACGGCGATGGGAGCTACACGTTGCTCTGAGGGCGGACGGTGCCCTGAGCACCGACGGCGATGGGAGCTACACGCTGCTCTGAGGGCGGACGGTGCCCTCCAAACCGACGGCGACGGCGTCTACACGCTGCTCTGAGGGCGGACGGCGCCCTCCAAACCGACGGAGATGGGAGCTACACGCTGCTCTGAGGGCGGACGGCGCCCTCCAAACCGACGGCGACGGCATCTACACGCTGCACTGAGAGCGGACGGTGCCCTTAGCACCGACGGCGACGGCATCTACACGCTGCTCTGAGGGCGGACGGCGCCCTACGCACCGACGGAGATGGGAGCTACACGCTGCTCTGAGGGCGGACGGCGCCCTCCAAACCGACGGCGA
>ERZ795044.934-NODE-934-length-27244-cov-10.129795_pt1 | contig 27244 bp, 26 predicted proteins | sample MGYA00375128_ERZ795044 | MGnify/ENA primary metagenome ERZ795044 (study PRJEB30173, sample SAMN05720213) | anaerobic digester metagenome | isolation source: active sludge of municipal wastewater-treating anaerobic digesters | place: USA | collected 2014-12-22 ... | reverse complement strand
TGCTGCTGATGATCGACAACTACGATTCCTTCACCTACAACCTCGTGCAGTACCTGCAGTCGCTGGGCGCCGAGGTGCGGGTGGAGCGCAACGATGCGTTGAGCGTCGATGAAATCGAACGACTCGCACCGCAACGCATCGTCATCTCGCCGGGGCCGTGCACGCCGAACGAGGCTGGCGTCTCGATGGGCGTGATCGAGCGGCTGGGCGCGACCACGCCGATCCTCGGCGTCTGCCTGGGCCACCAGAGCATGGGCCAGGTCTACGGCGGCGACGTGATCCGCGCGGGCCGCATCATGCATGGCAAGACCTCGCGCATCCGCCATGAAGGCAAGGGCGTGTTCGCCGGCCTGCCGGACGGCTATGAGGCCACGCGCTATCACTCGCTGGTGGTCGACAAGACGACGCTGCCCGATTGCATGGAAATCACTGCCTGGACCGACAATGAGGACGGGTCGATGGAGGAGATCATGGGCCTGCGCCACCGTGAATTCCCGGTGGAAGGGGTGCAGTTCCATCCGGAGTCGATCCTGACCCAGCATGGCCATGCGCTGCTGAAGAATTTCCTGGAACGCTGAAATGACCTTCACCCCGCAACACGCCCTGCAACGCGCGATCGAGCACCGCGAGATCTTCTTCGACGAAATGGTCGAGCTGATGCGCCAGGTGATGCGTGGCGAGGTTTCCCCGGCGATGACCGCGGCGATCCTCACCGGCCTGCGGGTGAAGAAGGAAACCGTGGGCGAGATCGCCGCGGCGGCCACGGTGCTGCGCGAATTCGCGCGTCCGGTCGATGTCGCCGATCGCACCGGCCTGGTCGACATCGTCGGCACCGGCGGCGATGGCGCGCACACGTTCAACATCTCCACCGCGTCGATGTTCGTGGTCGCCGCGGCCGGCGCCAAGGTCGCCAAGCACGGCAACCGCAGCGTGTCGTCGAAGTCCGGCAGCGCCGACGTGCTGGAAGCGCTGGGCGCCAACATCGAATTGCAGCCGGAACAGGTCTCGGCCTGCATCGCGCGCTGCGGGATCGGCTTCATGTTCGCGCCGGTGCACCATCCGGCGATGAAGGTGGTGGCACCGGTGCGCAAGGAAATGGGCGTGCGCACGCTGTTCAACATCCTCGGCCCGCTGACCAACCCGGCCGGCGCGCCGAACATCCTGATGGGCGTGTTCCATCCGGACCTGGTCGGCATCCAGGTGCGCGTTCTGCAGGAACTCGGCGCGCAGCGCGCACTGGTGGTCTGGGGCCGCGACGGCATGGACGAACTGTCGCTGGGCTCCGCCACCCTGGTCGGCGAATTGCGCGACGGCAAGGTGCGCGAGTACGAATTGCATCCCGAGGACTTCGGCATCCCGATGGCGCACAGCCGCAACCTCAAGGTCGCGGACGCCGAGCAATCGATGGCGATGCTGCTGCAGGCGCTGGACAACCACGAAGGCCTGCCGCGGCAGATCGTGGCCTACAACGCCGGCGCGGCGCTGTACGCGGCGGGCGTGGCCGAGGATATCGGCGACGGCATCGCGCGCGCGCGCAAGGCGATCGCGTCGGGCGCGGCGCGGGCCAAGCTGGACGAGTTCGTGGCGACCACGCAGGCGCTTGCCGGCGCTTGACGCTGCATCGCGCGCCGCGCAGGCTGCCGCGATGATCCAGACCCTTACTGCCACCCCGATGCGGCTGCTCCGCAATGCCGACGTGTATGCGCCCGAAGCGCTGGGCCGGCGCCACCTGCTGCTCGGCGGCGGCAAGGTGTTGTGGATGGGCGAGGTCGATCCGGCATTGCCGGCATCGCTCGATGTCGACGCCATTGATCTCGATGGCGCGCGCCTGGTCCCCGGCTTCATCGACGGCCATGTGCACGTGAGTGGCGGCGGCGGCGAGGCCGGCTTCGCCACCCGCGTGCCGGCGCCATTGCTCAGTCGGTACACGACCGCTGGCGTCACCAGTGTGGTCGGCCTGCTCGGCACCGACGACGCCACCCGCAACACCGCGGAACTGCTCTCGCATGTCTATGCATTGCGCGAGCAGGGCCTGTCGGCATGGGGCTATTGCGGCGGCTACCACGTGCCGCCGGCCACGCTCACCGGCAGCCTGCGCAGCGACATCGCCCTGGTCGAGCCCTTGATCGGCATCGGCGAACTGGCGATCAGCGACCATCGTTCCAGCCAGCCGACCCTCGACGAACTGCTGCGGCTCGCCTCCGAGGCGCATGTGGCCGGCCTGATGAGCGGCAAGGCCGGCATCGTCCACCTGCACCTGGGCGACGGCGTGCGCGGCCTCGACCTGGTGCGCCGGGCGCTGGATACCAGCGAATTGCCGCCGCGGGTCTTCCAGCCGACTCATGTGAATCGCAAGCAGGCGCTGTTCGAGGAAGCCCTCGAGCTGGCGAGGCGCGGTTGCCATGTCGACATCACCGCGTTCCCGGTCGAGGAGGGCGAAGACGCTTGGCCGGCCGACGAGGCGTTGGTCCGCTACCTCGACAGCGGCGCGCCGCCGGAGCGGGTCAGCATCAGCTCCGACGCCGGCGGCTGCCTGCCCTGCTTCGACGGCGAGGGGCGCGTCTGCGGGATGGACGTGGGCCATTCCGGCTCGATGCTGGACACCTTGAACGCGCTGCTGGCGCGCGGCCTGCCGCTGGAACGTGCGCTGCCGGCCTTCACCAGCAACGTGGCCGGGCTGCTGCGGCTGGCCGGCAAGGGCCGGATCGCGGTCGGCTGCGATGCCGACCTGGTGGCGCTGGATGCCGCCGGTCGCGCCGACCTGGTCCTGGCCCGCGGGGCCGTGCATGTGCGGGCGGGCGTGCCGGTGCGGCGTGGTATGTTCGAACGCTGAATACGTCAGGGGAATGCGCCGTACATGTGTCCCAGCAAGGTAGCCGACGGCGAAACGCGCGGCTGGATCGTCCCCATCGGGGGGGCGGAAGACAAGGAAAGCCGGCGCCGCATCCTCAAGCGCTTCGTGCAGTTGTGTGGCGGCCGTGACGCGCGCATCGCGGTGATCCCCACCGCCAGCAAGCTGGCCGATACCGGCGAACGCTATGAGGGATTGTTCGATCGGCTCGAGGCCGGGCGGGTGGACACGCTCGATTTCGAGAGCCGTGCCGATGGCGGGCGCGAGGACTTCCTCGAGATCCTGCGCCAGTGCACCGGGGTGTTCATCACCGGCGGCAACCAGCTGCGCCTGTCCACCATCCTCGGTGGCACCGCCGCGGCCAAGCTGATCCGCGAGCGCAACGCCGACGGCGTGCCGGTGGGCGGCACCAGCGCCGGCGCCAGCATCCTCGCCGAGCACATGATCGCGTTCGGTAGCGAGGGCGGTTCGCCGCGCGCAGACAGCGTGAATCTGGCGCCCGGCTTCGGGCTGACCAACCGCTTCATCATCGACCAGCATTTCCGCCAGCGCGACCGGTTGGGCCGGCTGACCGCGGCGTTGGCCTACAACCCGTTCGCCATCGGCATCGGCCTGGACGAGGACACCGCGGCCTTCATCGGCCCGGACAACACGCTGGAGGTCGAAGGCAGCGGCGCGATCACCGTGGTCGATGCCAGCCAGGTGCAGTTCACTTCGATGGACCAGGTGGGCGGCAGCGATGCGGTCTGCATCATCGGCCTGCAACTGCATATCCTGACCGCGGGCGCGACCTTCAACCTGCACACGCGCCAGGCCTCGCCGGGCGAACTGCTCGCGCGGAAGGACTGACTCATCACGCAACACCACCGGGCGGAGGGCTCGATGCGGATCCTCAATCGCAATGTCTACGTGGGGCCTTCGCAGTACGCGAAGTTCCCGGTCATCCGCCTTGAACTGGACCTCGGCGCGCTGGAGCAATGGCCCACCGCGAAGCTGGGCGATGGGTTCGTCGACGGCCTGCTGGCGGCGTTGCCCGGACTGGCCGAGCACGGCTGCTCCTATCGCGAGCCCGGCGGCTTCGTCCGCCGCATGCGCGAGGGCGAGGGCACCTGGCTGGGCCATGTGCTGGAACACGTCGCCATCGAACTGCAGAACGTCGCCGGCGAGGATGTGACCTTCGGCAAGACCCGCAGCATGTCCGATGACCGCCCCGGCGTGTATTCGGTGGTCTACGAATATGCGCAGAAGGAAGAAGGCATCGCCGCCGGCGAGCTGGCGCTGAAGCTGCTGGACTCGCTGCTGCCCGCAGGCCTGCGCAGCGCCACCGACGACAGCTGGCACTGGGAAGAAGAACGCGACGGCTTCATCCGCTACGCGCAGCGCCGCGCGCTGGGTCCGTCGACGATGTCGCTGGTGCGCGCCGCCGAGGAACGCGGCATCCCGTGGCTGCGCCTCAACGAGCAATCGCTGGTGCAGCTGGGCCACGGCAAGTACCAGCAACGCATCCAGGCCACGGTCACCGGGCGCACCCCGCACATCGCGGTGGAACTGGCGAGCGACAAGGAAGAGACCAACAAGATCCTGGGCTCGCTGGGCCTGCCGGTACCCCGGCAGGTGCTGGTGACCAGCCAGACCGATGCGATCAAGGCCGCGCGCAGGCTGGGCGGCCCGGTAGTGCTCAAGCCGTACAACGGCAACCACGGCCGCGGCATCACCATCAACGTCAGCGCGGAAGACGACATCCGCGCCGGCTTCGAGGCCGCGCGCGAGCATTCGCGATCGGTGATCGTGGAAACCTACCTGGCCGGCGACGACCATCGCCTGCTGGTGGTCAACGGCGAGCTGGTCGCGGCGACGCGGCGCACGCCCGGCCACGTGGTCGGTGATGGTGCATCGACGGTGGCGCAACTGGTCGAGGTGGTGAACAGCGATCCACGCCGCGGCGTGGGCCACGAGAAGGTGCTGACCAAGCTCAAGCTCGACCGCGAGGCCGAACTGATGCTGGAGCGCGCGGGCTACACCGCGGACTCGGTGCCGAAGGCCGGTGAAGTGGTGCCGCTGCGTTCCACCGCGAACCTGTCCACCGGCGGCACCGCCACCGATGTCACCGACATCATCCATCCCGACAACCGCGCGATGGCCGAACGCGCCGTGCGCGCGATCGGGCTGGACGTGGGCGGCGTGGATTTCCTCAGCACCAACATCGCGGAGAGCTACAAGGCGATCGGCGGCGGCATCTGCGAGGTCAATGCCGCGCCCGGTTTCCGCATGCACATCGCGCCCAGCGAAGGCACGCCGCGCGATGCCGCCGGGCCGGTCATCGACATGCTGTTCCCGCCCGGCACGCCGAGCCGCGTGCCGATCGCGGCGGTGACCGGCACCAACGGCAAGACCACCACCTCGCGCATGCTCGCGCACATCGCCAAGATGGCCGGCTACACGCCGGGCCTGACCACCACCGACGGCGTCTACATCGACGGCCAGCGCACGGTGGAGGGCGACATGACCGGGCCGGTGTCCGCGCGCATGGTGATGGCGGATCCGCAGATCGATTTCGCGGTGCTGGAAACCGCGCGCGGCGGCCTGGTCCGTGCCGGCATGGGCGTGGCCGAGGTCGACGTGGGCGCGGTGATCAACGTCGCCTCCGACCATCTCGGCCTGAAGGGCATCGACACGCTCGAGCAACTGGCCGAAGTGAAGCGCATCGTGGTGGAAGTGGCGCGCGAGTGCGCCGTGCTCAACGCCGACGATCCCAACGTGCTGAAGATGTCCGCGTACACCGATGCGAAGGTCATCTGCTACGTGACCATGAACCCGTCGCACCCGCTGGTGCGCGAGCACGTGCGTGCCGGCGGCCGCGCCTGCGCGCTGGAGGCCGGCGTCAACGGCCACATGATCACCCTGTACGACAAGGGCAGCCACATCCCGCTGCTGTGGACGCACCTGATCCCGGCCACGCTGGAAGGACGCGCGCTGCACAACGTGCAGAACGCGATGTTCGCGGCGTCGATCGCGTTCTCGCTGGGCATGAAGCTGGATGCGATCCGCCACGGCCTGCGCACCTTCGACACCACCTTCTTCCAGGCGCCGGGCCGGATGAACGTGTACGGCGAACATCCGTTCAAGGTGATCATGGACTACGCGCACAACGCGCACGCCACCAGCGTGATGGCGGACCTGGCGCAGCGCCTGGACGTGGGCGGACGGCGCATCGTCGTCGTCGCCGGCCCGGGCGATCGCCGCGACGAGGACCTGCGCGACATCGCCGCCACCGTGGCCGGCAAGTTCGACCATTACATCGTCCGCCGCGACGATGGCCTGCGTGGCCGCGATGGCGACGAAGTGCCGCGGATCATCGCCAGGGCGCTGGAGGCCGCGGGCGTGGATGCGTCCGCGATCAGCATGATCCCCGACGAGCAGGAAGCGGTGGATGCCGCCCTGCGCATGGGCCAGCCGGGCGACCTGCTGGTGGTCTTCGCCGATGCGCTGGTGCGCACCTGGAAGCAGATCATCCGCTTCAAGCCCGAGGGCGAGATGCAGACGTCGACCGCGCGTGCGGAAGTGCCCACGCTGGAAACCACGCTGGACGAGCAACTGGTCGCGGCGATGGAAGGCGTTGTGCGCGATGAGCGCGGCCTGCGTTTCGAGCGCGAGGAAAGCGATTGAGCACGGTCGCGATGCAGGAACCGTTCGAGGATTCGCGCCGGCTGACCGGGGCCAACCTGTATTTCGACGGATCCGGCGCGGCGCTGGAGACGGCGCATGGCTTGACGTTCGATGCCGGCACCCCGCAACGCTGGCGCGCGAACATCCACAAGGCGTTGGCGTTGCTCGGTTGGCCGCTCGGTGCCGTGGTGGTGCGCGAGCACGCCAGCGGCGCCTCGCTGGCGTTCGAAGCGCCGTTCGACCAGTTGTACGTCGCCACCGAAGTGAACGAGTGGGCGCTGTATTCGGCGATGGGCCTGCGTGCCGGCGATACACCCGTGGACGACGAAGCGGAGCTGCCACGCCCGCATGTCGCCCATCACGATGACGATGAAGCATTGCGCCAGTTGCAGGCGCTTGCGGCGGCGGAAGCAAAGCCGGCCTTGCGCGCGCTGGTCGAAGACGCGCATGCGCGCGGCGTTCCCGCGCATGCCGACGACGATGCGCTGTCGCTCGGCGAGGGCGCGACATCGCAGCGCTGGCCATTGGCCGGGTTGCCGGCGACCGACGACGTGCCATGGGCGCGACTGCATGCGGTCCCCAAGGCCGTTGTCACCGGTTCCAACGGCAAGACCACCACCGTGCGCCTGCTCGCCGCGATGCTGCGCGCGCATGGCTTGCATGCCGGTTACAGCAGCACCGACGGCCTGTTCATCGACGGCGAGCGCGTGGAAGCCGGCGACTATTCCGGCCCGGTCGGCGCACGCACCGTGCTGCGCGATGCGCGGGTCGATGCCGCGGTGCTGGAAACCGCGCGCGGCGGCTTGCTGCGACGTGGCCTGGTCGCCCGCGATGCGCGCGTGGCGGTGGTCACCAACATCGCGGCCGACCACTTCGGCGAATACGGTATCCACACGCTGGACCACATCGCGGCGGTGAAGCTGGTCGTCGCGAAATCGCTCGCGGCCGATGGCCTGCTGGTACTCAATGCCGATGATCCGATGCTGGTCGCGCATGCGCCGGCATCGCGTCGCATCGGCTGGTTCGCGCTGGCATTGGCCGATGCGATGGCGCGCGGCACGCCTGCCTGCGGCGTGCGCGACGGCCGTCTGGCCCTGTCGCATGACGGCATCGAACACGATCTCGGCGAGGTTGCCGCGATGCCGCTCTCGGTGGGCGGCGCGGCGCGCTACAACATCGCCAACATCGCCGCGGCGTCGCTGGCCGCGCATGCGCTCGGCATCGCGGCATCGACGATCGCCGGCGTGCTTGCGCGCTTCGGTGCCCGCAATGCCGACAACCCCGGCCGCCTGCAGCGCTGGACGCTGGGCGATGTCGACGTGTTGCTGGACTACGCGCACAACCCGGACGGCCTGCGCGGCCTGCTCGACGTCGCCGCCGGCTTGCGTCGCGGCGGGCGCCTGGGATTGCTGCTGGGCCATGCCGGCAATCGGCTGGAATCGGATTTCCATGCCCTGGCGGCGGTCGCAGCGGACGCGAAGCCCGAACGCGTGTGGCTGAAGGACATCGGCGGCGACTACCTGCGCGGACGTGCCTCCGGCGACGTGGCGATGATCCTGCGCGATGCCTTGCTCGCATCGGGCATGGCCGAGACCGACCTGCCGGTCTGCCTGGACGAGGCGCAGGCCTCGCGCGAAGCGTTGGCCTGGGCACGGGCCGGCGACCTGCTGGTCCTGCCGGTGCACGAGCTGGCACGGCGCGACGAGGTCGTGGCCTTGCTGGATCACCTGCAGGCCGAGGGTTGGCGCGCGGGCGAGGTGTTGCCGGTCGCATGAGGTGTCGCTGTTCGTGGTGAGCCTGTCGAACCACGGGAGGCGTCACGTCAGTCGGTTCCGTTCATGGTTCGACAGGCTCACCACGTACGGACCTGCATTTCGCTGCACCACGAAGCGAGTGCGCCGGCTCGCTTAGAATGGCGCTCCCCCGCGAGCGCCCTGCCATGCACGACGACCGTTTCGCACGCCTGCCCGAGCCGCCCTACTACGCGGTGATCTTCAGTTCGCGCCGCCGTGGCGATGCCGCCGGTGGCTATGCCGAGGCCGCGACCCGCATGGAAGAGCTCGTCGCAACGCAGCCCGGTTTCCTCGGCGCCGAATCCGCGCGCGATGGCGAAGGCTTCGGCATCACCACCGCGTATTTCGACAGCGAAGCCTCGATCAAGGCCTGGCGCGAGCATGCCGAACACGCCAGCACCCGCCAGCGTGGCCGCGAGGCCTGGTATTCGCAGTACGCCGTGCGCGTTGCCAAGGTCGAACGTGCCTATGGCTGGGAGCGCGCCGATGCATGACGTGCTGAAGCGCATCCTGGCGCGCAAGCAGGAAGAAGTGGCCGAACGTCGCGAGCGCGTCTCGCTGTTCGAACTGAAGGCGCGCGCGGCATCGGCACCGCCGGTGCGCGGGTTCGCCGATGCGGTGCAGGCGAAGATCGCCGCGGGCCTGCCGGCGGTGATCGCCGAAGTGAAGAAAGCCAGTCCCAGCAAGGGCGTGATCCGTGCCGATTTCCATCCTGCGGACATTGCCCGCAGTTACGAGGCCGGCGGCGCGGCCTGCCTGTCGGTGCTGACCGACATCGATTTTTTCCAGGGCAGCGACGCCTACCTGCAGCAGGCGCGCGCGGCGTGTTCGCTGCCGGTGCTGCGCAAGGACTTCATCGTCGATGCCTACCAGTTGCACGAGGCGCGCGTGCTCGGTGCCGACTGCGTGCTGCTGATCGCCGCCGCGCTGGACGACCGGCAGCTGTCCGAATTCGCCTTCATCGCCGACGAGCTCGGCATGGACGTGCTGGTCGAGGTGCATGACCTGGACGAGCTCGAGCGCTCGCTGCCGGTGCCGGCGCGCCTGCTCGGCATCAACAACCGCAACCTGCGCACCTTCGAGGTCTCGCTGCAGGCCACGCTGGACCTGAAGGCGATGGTGCCGGCGGACCGCGTGCTGGTGACCGAGAGCGGGATCCTGGCGCCGGCCGACGTGCAGTTGATGCGCCAAGCCGACGTGCATGCCTTCCTGGTCGGCGAGGCCTTCATGCGCCAGCCGGATCCGGGCCGCGCGCTCAGCGACCTGTTTGCCGCGTGAGCGTGCACGAAGCCGCATCGGCATTCCCGGTGCCGCGCGACGATGCGCCGCTGGTGGTGTTCGACTTCGACCACACGCTGTATGACGGCGACTCCGGCAGTCATCTGTTCAAGTGGCTGATCCAGCGCGCGTGGTGGCGGCAGTTGCTGGCGATCCTGGCGGCACCCGTGGCCGGGCCGATGGTGGCGTTCCTGCCGACGCGTCGTGCCGGCATTTCGGTATTCGTCTGGATCGGCACGATCGGCCTGCATCGGCGTCGCGACCTCGACGCATTGATCGATGCATATGTGGCCGGCCATGTCGACGCCATCCGGTCGCGGCTGTTGCCGATCGCGCTCGAGGTGTTCCGCGCGCACCGCGAAGCCGGCGACCGCGTGGTCGTGGCCACCGGCGCGCCGCCGGAGCTCGCACGCGCGATCCTGGCCTTCGTTGCCCATGAAGACGTGCCGGTGGTGGGCACCCTGGTCGGGCCGAAATTCGGTGCGGTCGCGGCGATCCGCCACTGCCACCACGCGATGAAGATGACGATGTTGCGCGATGCCGGCTTCACCCGGCCGGTCGCGATCGCCTACACCGACAGCAGCGCCGACCTGCCGCTGTTGCAGGCCGCGGTGCGCCCGGTGGTGGTGAATCCGAAGGCCGGCAGCGTGGCGATGTTCCGCAAGGTGCTGCCAGCGGGCACGCCGATCCTCAATTGGGGTTGCGCCGACCGCGCGGGAGATCCGGTGGCCTGAGTCGGCAATGCCTGGCCCGGGTCAGCGAAGCGCGTCCGGGTCAGGCCGGTGCCTGGGCGGCATCCTGCACGGTCAGGCGCCGAGTTGCTTCACGAAACGCACGGAGCTGTCCTTGTAGCCGCAGGCCCGGTAGAACGCATGCGCCTCGGTGCGCTGCGAGCCGCTGGTGAGTTCGATGCGCGCGGCACCGCCACTGCGGGCACGGCGCTCGGCTTCCTTCAGCAGCTGCCGACCGATGCCCAGGCCCTGCGCGGTCGGGGTGACCACCAGCGCGGTGACCCGGCAGGTGATGGTGCCCAGCGGCAGGTAGTACATGAAATCCAGCGCGACCAGGCCGCAGACCGCACCGTCGCGGCGGGCCAGCACCAGCGCCTGGCGGTCGTTGGCGGCGATGGCATCGATCCGCTCGGCGGCGTCTTCGATCTCGCAGGGATAGCCCAGGTCGGTGAGGAGGCGGGCGACGTCGTCGGCATCGGCGATCATCGCGCTGCGCAGGTCGGTGCCGAGCGGGGAGGGGCCGGAGGAGAACGCCTGGCTCATGCGCGGGTCAGTCGCGGGTGCCGTAGACCACCACGGTCTTGCCGCGCGCGTGCAGCTTGCCGTCGGCCTGCAGTTTCTTCAGCACGCGGCCGGCCATCTCGCGCGAGCAGCCGACCAGGCGCGCCAGTTCCTGCCGCGAGACGCGCAGCTGGGTGCCCTGCGGATGGCTGAGCGCGTCGGGTTCGCGGGACAGGTCGAACAGGGTGCGGTAGATGCGGTCGCTGACGTCCAGGAACGCCAGGCGGCCGGCCTTGCGGCTGGTATCCAGCAGGCGCTGGCTGATCTGCGCGCCCATCGAGTAGAGCAGGCGGGCGGCATCGTTGGCCTGGGTGGTGAGCAATTGCTGCAGGCGCTCGTAGCCGATCTCGGCCAGTTCGCAGGCGGTGCGCGTGCGCAGCGCCACGCCGCGTTGCTGCGCTTCCACGAACAGGCCCATCTCGCCGACGAACTCGCCGGGCCCGATGTAACCCAGCACCAGCTCGCGGCCGTCATCCTCGCTGGCGATGATGCTGACCGAGCCGGACATGATGTAGTACAGGGTGCCGGCGTCGTCGCCGGGGCGGAACACGTCGGTCCGCGCCGGATACTTGCGGCGGTGGCAATGCGCGATGAAGCGCTCGATGGTCGCGGCGTCCGCAAGCAGCGGATTGATCGCGCGCGGCATCACGGGCTTGCTGTAGCTGGTGCTCATCGGGACGCCTCGGGGGATGCCCCAGCTTAGGCGGAACCGTGATGGCGGGCAAACTTCTGCACGCGCCGGCCGGCGCTTTGCCGCATAATCGCGGGCCTGTTCGAGCCATCCGGAACTGCCTGCCGTGGTCAAACCGCTGCCGCGCCTGAAGCTGCAAGGCTTCAACAACCTCACCAAGTCGCTGAGCTTCAACATCTACGACGTGTGCTACGCAGCGTCGGAAGACGAGCGCAGGCGCTACATCGAGTACATCGACGAGGAATACAACGCCGATCGCCTGACCCAGATCCTCACGGACGTGGCGGAGATCATCGGCGCCAACATCCTCAACATCGCCCGCCAGGACTACGATCCGCAGGGCGCGTCGGTGACGATCCTGATCTCCGAGCAGCCGGTGGTCGACAAGGCCGATGCCAAGGGCGTGATCTCCGATGCGGTGGTCGCCCACCTGGACAAGTCGCACATCACCGTGCACACCTATCCGGAAACCCATCCGGACAACGGCATCGCCACCTTCCGCGCCGACATCGACGTGTCGACCTGCGGCGTCATCTCGCCGCTGAAGGCGCTGAACTACCTGATCGAGTCGCTGGAGTCCGACATCGTGGTGATGGACTACCGCGTGCGCGGCTTCACCCGCGACGTGAAGGGCCGCAAGCACTACATCGACCACAAGATCAATTCGATCCAGGACTACCTGGCCAAGAACGTCGGCGCCCGCTACGAGATGCTGGACGTCAACGTCTACCAGGAGAACATCTTCCACACGAAGATGCACATGAAGGAATTCGACCTCGACAACTACCTGTTCGAGGAGAAGGCGAAGAACCTGTCGTTCAAGGAGCGCATGAAGATCGAGGCGCGCCTGAAGCGCGAGATCGAAGAGCTCTACCACGGCCGCAACCTGGTCGACTGACCGGTCGCGACGTGATGACGAGAAAGCCGGCGCAAGCCGGCTTTTTCATGCGCGGGACTCAGCCTGCGCCCGGTCGCGCCGGCAGGCCCAAGGCGCCAGCGACCAGTTGCATCGCCTCCATGTCGCGCTCGCGGGTGATCCAGCCGGCCAGCGTGGGTTCGCCGGTTTCGACCGTCCACAGGCAGAAGTGGTGTTCGCGCAACTGCACGAAGGCGGCGTGCAGCAACGCGGACGTGTCGGGTGCTTCGCCCGCGTCCTCGTCGAGCGGCCAGTCGATCCGCAGCCGCCAGCGCGCCGCCAGCTCGTCTAGCGCTTCCATCAGGCCCTGCGCATCGTCCTCGCCCACGTGGAAGCCGGCCTTCCAGTCGGTCGCGTCGCGCAGCAGCAGGGCCGGGTCGGCGCGTTCGCCGGCCTCGTCCAGGGCGCGCTGGAAGGCGGCGAACTGCTCCAGCGCGGCATCCTCGTCATCTGGATTGACCAGCAGGAGGAATTGCCAGGCCACCGCCTCCAGCGCGTCCTCTTCCTCCACGCCGGCCTGCGCGTGGAAGGCGTGCTCGAAGTTGTCGTCGGGGTCGTATTCGTGGGCGGCCATGGTCGCGTCCTGCGGTTGCGCGGCATGCGCAAGCGCGCAGCATACGTCCGCCGCGCGCACGGGGCGGCTGCCCGTAGAATGGCGCACCCCCGACCAGGCCCCGCGGCCACGGACGCGCCATGGCCGCCAACGCCACGATCTACAAGGCCGAGCTGCAGGTCACCGATCTCGACCGCCACTACTACGCCAGCCATGCGCTGACCCTGGCCCAGCACCCCTCGGAGACCGAGACCCGGCTGCTGGTCCGGTTGATCGCGTTCGCGCTGCATGCAGACGAGCGCCTGGAGTTCGGGCGCGGGCTGAGCGACGAGGACGAACCGGCGTTGTGGCGGCGCGACTACACCGGCGACATCGAGCAATGGATCGAGCTGGGCCAGCCGGACGAGGGCCGCCTGCGCAAGGCCAGCGGCCGCGCGGCGCAGGTGGTCGTGGTCGGCTACGGCGGGCAGGCCGCCGAGGCGTGGTGGAAGCGGAACGCCGCGGCGCTGGGCCGGCTGCGCAACCTGACGGTGCTCGAGCTGGACGATGCCGAAGTCGCCGCGGCGACGGACCTGCTCGGGCGCGGCATGCGGGTCACCGCGATGATCCAGGACGGCGAGCTGCAGTTGATGGATGCCGAACGCAGCGTGTCGTTGCGGCCGCGGATCCGCCTGCAGCATGGGGTGGCCACGCCGGACTGAGCCGGCTCAAAGCCGGTAGGCGACGGCCTTCATCAGCGTCGATGCCGCCTTCATGAGGGCCGGCACCGGCTGCGGCAACACCTTGGCGCCGGCCTGCTCGGCCTGGTCGGCGTGGCGGGCCTCGTCGTCCTTCATCACCTGCAGGATCGCCCGGCTGCGCAGGTCCGCGTCGGGCAGGGTGTGCAGGTGTTCTTCCAGGTGCGCCTCGACCTGGTGCTCGGTCTCGACCACGAAGCCCAGGTTCCAGCCATCGCCGCGCAGCCCCGCGAGCGCGCCGATCGCGTAGCTGCCGGCGTACCAGACCGGGTTGAGCAGGCTGGGTCGGCTGTCCAGCTCGCGCAGCCGGTCGGCGCACCAGGCCAGGTGGTCGGTTTCTTCCTGCGCTGCCTCCAGCAGGTGGGCGCGGGTGGCCGGATCGCGGGCAACCGCGGCCTGGCCGATGTACAGCGCCTGCGCGCACACCTCGCCGACATGGTTGATGCGCATCAGGCCGGCGGCGTGGCGGCGCTCGGCATCGTCCAGGACCACGTCAGGGGTGGATTCGCCGGGGTTGGCGCGTCCCGCGCGCGGACTGCCGGCCACGGTGGACAGCGCGTTCTGGGCCGAATCCAGCAGGCGGTCTAGGCGACTCAGGATGCGTGAGGTCGACATGCCGCCATTCTAGGCGGCCGGAAGGGCGGGTTGCACGGGCCGGCGTCGCGGGCTATCATCCCGCTCCTTTCGCGCCGAAATCCCGTCAAGGGCCGCCCGTCTCGGGTCGGATCGAAAGAACAACGCGAGGCGACCTTCCGCAGCCGCAACCCGCTGCGCAACCAGCCCGACCATGCACCCCTGAAGAGTTCCCATGAAGACTTTCATTGCCAAGAACGAGACCGTCCAGCGCGACTGGTACGTCGTGGACGCCGAGGGCAAGACCCTGGGTCGTCTGGCCGCAGCACTGGCCTACCGCCTGCGCGGCAAGCACAAGCCCGTTTTCACCCCGCACGTCGATACCGGCGATTACCTCGTCGTGATCAACGCCGAGAAGATCGCGGTGACCGGCAAGAAGCTGACCGACAAGATGTATCACCGGTTCACCGGTTACGTCGGCAACCTGAAGACCGAATCCCTGCAGCAGGCGCTGGAGCGCCACCCGGAGCGCGTGATCGAGATCGCGGTCAAGGGCATGCTGCCGAAGAACACCCTGGGCCGCGCGATGTACCGCAAGCTCAAGGTCTACAAGGGCTCCGAACACCCGCACGCTGCTCAGCAGCCGCAGACGCTGGACATCTGATCATGGCGATTTCCCAGAATTACGGCACCGGCCGCCGCAAGTCCTCCGTTGCCCGCGTGTTCCTGCGCAAGGGCACCGGCACCATCACCGTCAACGAGCGCCCGCTGGACGAGTTCTTCGGCCGCGAGACCGCGCGCATGATCGTGCGCCAGCCGTTGGAGCTGACCAAGCACATCGAGACCTTCGACATCGTCGCCACCACCACCGGCGGCGGCACCACCGGCCAGGCCGGTGCGATCCGCCTGGGCATCGCCCGCGCGCTGGTCGAGTACGACGAAACCCTGAAGATCGAGCTGCGCAAGGCCGGTTTCATGACCCGCGATGCGCGCGAAGTCGAGCGCAAGAAGGTCGGCCTGCACAAGGCACGTCGCGCCACCCAGTTCTCCAAGCGCTAATCCGAGTCGCCCGCTGGCGTTGTCGTGGCGGCTTGCCTGTATTGTCCGTACAGGCGGCTCCACCACTCCTAGCCAGCCAAGGATCGGATACGCGCTTGCTGGCGCGGTTTTTCCAGCAAGCGCGTTTGGTTCTACAATTCGCTCCATAGCCCCGTCGCCAAGCGGTAAGGCACCTGACTCTGACTCAGGCATTCGGAGGTTCGAATCCTTCCGGGGCTGCCACATTCGCAACACCGTCGAAACCCGCCGCAAGGCGGGTTTCGCGTTTGCGCGATGCCTTTGCGGAATGCCGACCGGTATTCCGCGATGCGACAATGCGGGTTCATCCCCGGAGCCGCGCATGGTCGCCCACTTCCCCGCCCCGAGCGTGCCGCTGGACGACCTGGACCGTGCCCTTCGGGACGATGGCTATGCCGTGCTGGAACCGGCATCGGTGGTTGCGCTGGCCGGGGTTGGCGCTGGCGGTTTCGATGGCTTGCTGCCCAGTTGGGACGACCTGCCGCAGGACGACTATCTCAAGGACGGCGGCCGCTACCGCAAGCGCCGGCATGCCTCGTTCATCGCCGAAGCGGGCGCACTGGTGCAGGTGCCGCATCGCCGCCATTGGCAGCCGGTCGAGTACAACGCCCTGCATGGCGGGATGGAGCGCTGGTTCGCGCCGGTGACGCCCGCGGTGGTGGCGCATCCGGCCTGGTCGAAGCTGGTGCTGGCCATCGCCGATGCGTGCAGTCGTTGCAAGCCTGCGCCGCGCTGGCACGTGGAGGCCCACCAGTTCCGCATCGACACCACCGACGGCCTGGGCCGGCCCACGCCGGAAGGCGCGCATCGCGACGGCGTCGATTTCGTGGCGGTGTTGCTGGTGTCGCGCAGCGGCATCAAGGGGGGCGAAACCCGGGTCTTCGACGCCAACGGGCCACGCGGTCAGCGCTTCACCCTGGATGCGCCGTGGTCGATGCTGTTGATGGACGACGCGCGGGTGATCCACGAATCCACGCCGATCCAGCCGATCGGCACGTTCGGCCATCGCGACACGCTGGTGCTGACCTATCGCGCCGCTGCGTTCCTGGGCGACGACTGACGGGATTCCGCTCGTGGTGAGCCTGTCGAACCATGGGTGGAATGCTGGCCGGCCGGCCGTTCGTGGTTCGACAGGCTCACCACGAACGGCAGGTGGATTGCATCTTGCGCTTGCGTACGCGTCAGCTTCCACATCGTTACAATTGCAACCATCTCTCCGAAACAGTCTGCCGAGGTCGCGATGAAACTGGGTTCTCTGAAGGAAGGCGGCCGCGACGGCACCCTGGTCGTGGTGTCGCGCGACCTGACCAAGGCGGTGCGTGCCACCGGCATCGCGCCCACGCTGCAGCGCGCGCTGGAGGACTGGAGCAACACCGCGCCGCGCCTCAACGCGCTGGCCGAGTCGCTGGACGCGGGCGATGCCGACGGCGTGTTCGACCTCGACATGCAGGCGCTGGCCGCGCCGCTGCCGCGTGCCTATGAGTTCGTCGACGGCAGCGCCTACCTGCCGCACGTCGCCCGCGTCCGCAAGGCGCGCGGCGCCGAGGTGCCGGAGAGCTTCTACGTCGATCCGCTGATGTACCAGGGCGTGAGCGCCGGCTTCTACGGCCCGCGCGATGCGGTGAAGGTGGTCAGCGAGGACTACGGCATCGACCTCGAGGCCGAGATCGTGATCGTCACCGACGACGTGCCGATGGCGGTCACGCCGGAACAGGCGGCATCGCATATCCAGCTCATCGGCCTGGTCAACGATGTGTCGCTGCGCAACCTGATCCCGAATGAGCTGGCCAAGGGCTTCGGCTTCCTGCAGAGCAAGCCGCGGAGCGCGCTGAGCCCGGTGTTCGTGACGCCGGACGAGTTGGGCGCTGCCTGGCGCGACAACAAGCTGCACCTGCCGCTGGTGACCCATATCAACGGCACGTGGTTCGGCGCACCGGAAGCCGGCGTGGACATGCAGTTCGACTTCGCCCAACTGGTGGCGCATGCGGCGAAGACGCGGCCGTTGTCGGCCGGCACGATCGTCGGCTCCGGCACGGTGGCGAACGAGGACACCTCGCTGGGCGCCTCCTGCTTCGCCGAGCAGCGCACGGTGGAAACCTTGCGCGACGGCAAGCCGTCCACGCCGTTCATGGCGTTCGGCGACCTGGTCCGGATCGAGGTGCTGGACGCCGCCGGCAACAGCGTGTTCGGCGCGATCGAACAGCGGATCGAGCGCCAGGACATCGCCTGAGCCACCGGCGGGACGGGCGGTCGCCGCAGGGGCGTGAACGGCATGCCGCGGCACCGGTCGGGTCGCTAATGTGCGTTGTTGCCCATTGGGCGGGGACCCGATGACCGAAACGCTGCAGCTGTATTCCTACTGGCGTTCCAGCGCGGCCTATCGCGTGCGCATCGGCCTGAACCTGAAGGGGCTGGCGCACAGCATCGTGCCGGTGCATCTGCTGCGCGATGGCGGGCAGCAGCATTCTGCGGGCTACCGCGAGATCAACCCGCAGGAACTGGTGCCGACGCTCTGCCATGGCCAGCGCCGCCTCGGCCAGTCGCTGGCGATCCTCGAATACCTGGACGAATTCTGGCCGGAACCGCCGCTGTTGCCGGCCAATGCCCGCGCGCGCCACCGCGCACGGGCGCTGGCGCAGCTGGTCGCCTGCGACGTACACCCGCTGAACAACCTGCGGGTGCTGCAGTACTTCGAGCAGGAATGGAACGTGCCGCAGCCCGAGCGCGACGAATGGGTTCGGCACTGGATCGTCGAAGGCTTCCGCGCGGCGGAGGCGATGCTGGCCGACCATCCGTCGACCGGGATCTTCTGCGAGGGCGACATCCCCGGCCTGGCCGACTGCTGCCTGGTGCCGCAGGTCTACAACGCGCGCCGCTTCGGCGTGGACATGGCGGCGTATCCGACCATCGAGCGGATCGAGTCCGCTTGCCTGGCATTGCCGGCCTTCGATGCCGCGCGGCCGGAACGCCAGCCGGACGCGCCCGCGCCAACCTGAACGGCAAAACGGGGACGGAGGTAGTCAAGCGCGCTTGACTACCTCCGTCCCCGTCTTGGCACCCGGCTCAAGCAGTGGTGTCAGTGCGATCCGCTGCCGAACACGTCGGCGTAGGGGTCGTGCTCGGCGCCGCCGCCTTCGGAGAGGCGGAACTTCAGGGCCAGGCCATCGCGCGAGTCGGCGGCCTTGAGCGCCTCTTCCATCTCGATGCGGCCTTCCTTGTAGAGCCGGAACAGGCACTGGTCGAAGCTCTGCATGCCTTCCTGCAGGGATTCTTCCATCGCCATCTTGATCTCGTGCACCTGCCCGCGGCGGAGCAGGTCGCGGATCATCGGCGTGTTGATCAGGACCTCGGTGGCCGGCATGCGGCGGCCATCGACGCCGACCACCAGGCGCTGGCTGACCACCGCCTTGAGGTTCAGCGCCAGGTTCATCAGCACGTTCTTGTGCGCGCCCTCGGGGAAGAAGTTGAGGATGCGCTCGATGGTCTGGTCGGCGTTGTTGGAGTGCAGGGTGGCCAGGCAGATGTGGCCGGTCTCGGCGAAGGCGATCGCCGCTTCCATCGTCGCCGCGTCGCGGATTTCGCCGATCAGGATCACGTCCGGCGCCTCGCGCATCGCGTTCTTCAGCGCGGCGTGGAAGGTGTGCGTGTCCAGCCCGACCTCGCGCTGGTTGACGATCGACAGCTTGTGGCGGTGCAGGTACTCGATCGGGTCCTCGATGGTGAGGATGTGCCCGGTGCTGGTGCTGTTGCGGTGGTCGATCATCGACGCCAGCGTGGTCGACTTGCCGGAGCCGGTGGAGCCGACGATCAGCACCAGCCCGCGCCGGGCCATGATGATGTCCTTCAGCACCTGCGGCAGCTGCAGTTCCTCGATGCTCGGGATGTCGCTGCGGATCGCGCGGATCACCATGCCGACTTCGCCGCGCTGCATGAACACGTTGACGCGGAAGCGACCGGAGCCGGCGACGGCGATCGCCATGTTCAGCTCCAGCTCGCGTTCGAACTCGGCGATCTGCGCCTCGTTCATCAGCGAATAGGCGACTTTCTTCGACATCCCGGTCGGCAGCGGTGCGCTACCCAGCGGCAGCAGGTCGCCCTCGACCTTGATGTTCACCGGCGCCCCGGACGTGAGGAACATGTCCGAGGCGTTCTTTTCCGCCATCAGCTTGAGGAAATAGCCGATATCCATGCTGTCTGCCCCTTGGCGCGGCCCCGGCGATTGCACTGCCGGCAGCGGCTTCCCACAATGCCGTGGACATACAGGACGCCACGACTCCCTATGCAAACTAGCTTCGCACACTTCCGCCGGGCGCTGCAGGCCCCCCTTGCCGGCCTGGTCCTGGTGATCGCGGGCTGCGCCACCCTGCCACCACCCACTGCCGAACTGGATGCCGCGCAGCAGGCCGTGGCCCGCGCGGAGGCGGCCGATGCCGAGCAGTACGCCGCGGACGAGCTGGCGCGCGCGCGCGACGCCTTGTCGCGCGCCCAGGCCGCGATGGCCCGCGGGCGCGACGCCGAAGCGCGCGAGGCGGCGCTGGCGGCGGGTGCCGATGCGGACCTGGCGCGCGTGCGCAGCAGCGCGGAGACCACCCGCGCCGAATTCCGCCAGCAGCAGGAAGGCATCTCTGGCTTGCGAGCGCGCCTGCAGATGGACGCAGCGCCGATGCAGGCGCTGCCGTTCGGGGAACCGATGGCCGGCGCACCGCCGGCGCAGCGCCTGCAGGCGCTGGACGCCGATCCACGGCTCAACCCGTTCGCGCAGTACGAACGCCTGCAGGCGCGCCAGGCGCTGGCCGCGGTGGACACCGCCAGCCGCAGCAAGCAGCCGGCGGCGCTGGCCCTGGCCGACCGGCGTGTCGCCATCGCCGAGCAGGCCGCGCGCATCGAAGCCACCCGCCGTGAGATCGACCGCCTCGAGCGCGAGCGCAGCGAATTGCTGGTCGAGGCCAGCCGCCGCGATGCCGAACGTGCGCGCGCCGAAGCCGAACGCCTGCGCATCGAGGCCCAGGTCCAGGCCGAGGAAGCCGCGCGCCTGCGTGCGCAGGCCGAGCAGGCCGAAGCGGTGCTCGACAGCGCGCAGATCGACCAGGGCGCGAAGGTCGCCGCAGCACGCGAGAAGGAAGCTGCGCTGGCCCGCCAGGAGGCCGAACTGGTGGCGGGTGCGAAATTGCCGCCGTCCCGCCGCGATGCGCGCGGCGACGTCTTCACCCTGGCCGGCGATGCCTTCGCCTCGGGGCAGGCGCAACTGACCGCGGGCGCCACCGCCAGCATCAAGGCGTTGGGGATCTATCTGGCTGCAGTGCCGGGGGGCGCGGTGCAGGTGCTCGGCCACACCGACAGCCAGGGCGAGGAGGCCGCCAACCAGGCGCTCTCCGAGCGTCGCGCCCAGCAGGTCCGGGCCACCTTGGTCGCGGCCGGACTGGCGCGTGGGCGGGTGCAGGCAGAGGGCGTCGGCGAGGGCCAGCCGGTGGCCGACAACACTACCGCCGCAGGCCGTGCGAAGAACCGCCGGGTCGAGATCGTAGCGGCGGATAATCCCTGATAAAACAAAGTTTTAACGCAATTTCCACCTGTTTCGCAGATTGCCGCGACCGTTCATCGTCCGGGCTTGCGGGGCCGCAGGCGCAGGCGTAGTGTCGATTCCCCGGAGGGTTCGAATTCGCGGATCCTCCGGCCGGAGACCGGCCGATGCATGTCCCGTTCGAAAACCCGGAGACCGCCGCCGCAAGCCAGGATCGCGGCGGCGCAACCGAGCGAATCGGTCGTGCCGTTCCACCCGTTCTCGTACCCCTCGTCAACGCCCCGCGCTGCTTGCAGCCGGGGCGTTCGCATTTGCGGGGTCGGCATCCCGTACCCGTGTCCCCGTGGCTCGCTCAAGCCGGGCCGCATCCTCGGCAGGTCGATGACCTGCCACCACCCGCGCCGTCCCGGCCAGCCTGGCCGGGCTCCGCATGAGACCCAAGGAGGTTTCCATGTTCGAAGGACAACCGCAGACGGAACTCGAAGCGAAGATGAAAGCCAGTCCCGAGTTCCGGCAGCTGTATTACCGGCACCAGGAACTGGACAAGCAGGTGCTGGACGCCGAGCTCGGCGTATTGCCCATCAATGACATGACCCTGGGCCAGATGAAGCGCGAGAAGCTCGCCGCCAAGGATCGGCTGTTGCGGATGTACGACACCCACTGACGCCATGCGCCCACGCGGGCGGTGTGCGGCCTCCTTGCCGGCCGCCGCCGCCCGTCCCACCCGGATCGGTGGATGCAGGGGCCGGAAGGGGCGGCTGCTAGAATCGACGGCTTGCCGCAACACGCTGACGACCGCATGGCCACCCACGATTCCGTACTCGAACTGGTCGGCGACACCCCGATCATCCGTGCCCGCCACCTCGACGTCGGCCCGTGCACGCTTTACCTGAAGCTGGAAAGCCAGAATCCCGGCGGCTCGATCAAGGACCGGATCGGCCTGTCGATGATCGAGGCGGCGGAGAAGCGCGGCGACATCCAGCCGGGCGGCACGCTGGTCGAAGGGACTGCCGGCAATACCGGCATCGGCCTGGCCCTGGCCGCGCAGCAGAAGGGCTACAAGCTGGTCCTGGTCGTGCCGGACAAGATGTCGCGCGAGAAGATCTTCAACCTCAAGGCGATGGGCGCGCAGGTCGTGCTGACCCGCAGCGACGTGGCCAAGGGCCATCCCGATTACTACCAGGACATGGCCGAGCGCATCGCGCGCGAGACCCCGGGTGCCTATTTCATCAACCAGTTCGGCAATCCGGACAACCCGGCCGCGCACGAATTCGGCACCGGCCCTGAAATCCTGGCGCAGATGGCCGACGTGGGCGGGCTGGATGCGATCGTGTTCGGCTGCGGCAGCAGCGGCACCATGACCGGGCTGTCGCGCTGCTTCGCCACGCACTCGCCTCACACCGAGCTGGTGCTGGCGGATCCGGTCGGTTCGATCCTGGAGGAATACATCAACCGCGGCACGCTGAGCGAGAAGTCTGCGAGCTGGATGGTGGAAGGCATCGGCGAGGATTTCCTGCCGGCGATCGCCGACTTCAGCCGCGTTGCGAAGGCGTATGCGATCACCGACAAGGAAAGCTTCCTGACCGCGCGCGAGTTGCTGGCGAAGGAGGGCATCCTCGGCGGTTCGTCCAGCGGCACGTTGCTGGCTGCCGCGCTGCGCTATTGCCGCGAGCAGACATCGCCGAAGAACGTGCTGGTGTTCGTCTGCGACACCGGCAACAAGTACCTGTCGAAGATGTACAACGACTTCTGGATGCTGGACAACGGCTTCCTGGAGCGCGAGCAGCACGGCGACCTGCGCGACCTGATCCTGCGCCCGTTCGCCGCGCGCGACACCGTGGTCGTCGGCCCGAACGACCTGCTGATCACCGCCTGGCAGCGGATGAAGCTGTACGACGTCAGCCAGTTGCCGGTGATGGAGGGCGACCGCATCGTCGGCATCGTCGACGAGTCCGACGTGCTCCTGCACGTGTATGGCGACGAGGCGCGCTTCCGCGACCCGGTCGCCACCGCGATGGTCAGCAAGCTGGACAAGGTCAACGTGGGGGCGCCGATCGAGGCGCTGCTGCCGGTCTTCGACCGTGGCCACGTGGCGATCGTGATGGAGGGCGAGCGCTTCATCGGCCTGATCACCCGCATCGACCTGCTCAACTACCTGCGCCGCCGCGTGCAGTAACCCGGACGGACCCGCCACATGAGCGACAACAACGACCACGGCCTGGGCACACTGGCCATCCACGGCGGGCAATCGCCCGACCCGACCACCGGCGCGGTGATGCAGCCGATCTACGCCACCAGCACCTACGCGCAGTCCAGCCCCGGCGTGCACCAGGGCTTCGAATACTCGCGCACGCACAACCCGACGCGCTTCGCCTGGGAGCGCGGCGTGGCCTCGCTGGAGGGCGGCAGCCGCGGCTTCGCCTTCGCCTCCGGGCTGGCGGCCACCTCGACCCTGCTGGAGTTGCTCGACAGCGGCGACCACGTCATCGCGATGGATGATCTCTACGGCGGCAGCTACCGGCTGTTCGAACGCGTGCGCACGCGCAGCGCCGGCCTGTCGTTCTCGTTCGTCGACCTGACCGATCCGGCTGCGTTCGAGGCCGCGATCACCGCGAAGACCAAGCTGGTCTGGATCGAAACCCCGACCAACCCCTTGCTGAAGATCGTCGATATCGCCGCGATCGCCGCCATCGCCAAGCGGCATGGCCTGCTGGTCGCGGTCGACAACACCTTCGCCTCGCCGATGCTGCAGCGCCCGCTGGAACACGGCGCCGACATCGTCATGCACTCGGCGACCAAGTACCTCAACGGCCACTCCGACATGGTCGGCGGCATGCTGGTGGTCGGCGCCGACGCGGAGCTCGGTGAGCAGCTCGCCTTCCTGCAGAACTCGGTGGGTGCGGTGCAGGGGCCGTTCGACAGTTTCCTGGCCCTGCGCGGCCTGAAGACGCTGCACCTGCGCATGCGCGCGCACTGCGCGAATGCGCAGGCGCTGGCGGAGTGGCTGCAGGGCCATGCCGGCGTGGTCGACGTGATCTATCCCGGGCTGGCCTCGCATCCGCACCATGACTTGGCGAAGCGGCAGATGGACGGCTTCGGCGGCATCGTCTCGGTGCGGATCAAGGGCGGCTTCGAGGGTGCGAAGCGCTTCTGCGAGCGCCTCGACCTGTTCACCCTGGCCGAATCGCTGGGTGGGGTGGAGTCGCTGGCCAACCATCCGGCGGTGATGACCCATGCCTCGATCCCGCCGGCCCGCCGCGCGGAGCTGGGGATCAGCGACGACCTGGTGCGCCTAAGCGTGGGTGTCGAGGAGCTGGCCGACCTGCAGCGCGACCTGGAGCATGCGCTGGGCTGAGCCTCAGTCGAAGGCGATGCCGTGGCGTTCGCGCATGGCCCGCCGTTCCCGCCGCATCAGCCAGCGCAGGAACCGCGACTCGAATGCCGAGGGTGATGCCGGCGGGTAGTCGCCGACGAAGACCGGCGCGTACCCGGTCCCCGGTGGTGGGGGTGACACGCCCAGGAAGGTACAGGCCTCGCGCACGCAGGCGGCCGGGTCGTTGCGCAGCCGTTCGCTGCGCAGCAGCAGCACCTGCCCACGCGGGAAGTGGGCGTACAGCACGTCCAGCTGGCGGGCGTAGTCGCCGCGTGCGCGGTAACTGAAGCGGCGCAGCCTGGAGCCACGCGCCAGGTCGTCGGCATGGCCGCGCACGCGCCAGGGTTCCAGCCACGCCGCCAGCCAGAGCGGCAGCGATTCGTGGCCACGCTGGCGCTCCATGTGGTGGTGCGAGCGGGCGCGCTCCACCGGGTCGCGCAGCAGCACGATCCAGCGCATCGCCGGGTTGTAGCGCGCGATCCGTGCCACGCAACGCGGGTGGAACAGGTAGAACGGCGTGGCGTCGCCCCAACGCACATCCCCAGGCGCGTCCGGGAACTGCTGCGCGAGGCGGGCGTCGATGTCGCCGGTGGACCAGGCGTCGTCGAAGTCCGGTGCATCGAACACGTGCGCTTCCTTGTCCGCCGGCAGGCGCAGGTCGGGGCAGGCGCGCAGGTACTGGGCGAGCGCGGAGGTCCCGGCCTTCTGCACGCCGCCGACCAGGAACGCGATCCGCGGCTCAGGCGAACTCGGCGCCATCCGCGGGGCCGGTATGCAGGGTAATGTCGGCCGGCAACGGGAACAGGCCGCTGAAGCGTTCGATCGAGTTGTCCACGACCTCGAACGACAGGTCGGATTCGTAGCGGCACAGGACCCGGCGGTGGTGCTGGTGCAGGGCCGGTGCCTGCACCAGGCGTGCGCGGATCCGGTAGACGCCGTGCGCCAGTTGCACCCGGAACGCGACCTTCAGCTGGACGCACTCCTCGCCCGGCCTGCGATCGGGCAGGCGCACGCGACGCCCGCTCAGCGGTACGCCGCGTTCGTCGAGGATGTCGATGATGCAGGCGGCATCGGTGAGGCCCGGCTCCAGTTGCAGGTTGGCGGTCACTTCCAGCAGGTCGTCATGGGCCAGGGCCAGGTGGCGCGCGCCGTCCTGCAGGTGCATGGCCACGATCCCGCCATCCTCGCTGCGGAACCCCTCGGCGATCCGGATCGGCTTGGGCTGCCCGTCGCGCAAGGCCTTGGCGTGCACCCGGAACAGGTATTCCTCGATCACTTCCTCCGGGCTGCCGAGCATCGCCATGCGCCCGGCTTCCAGCAGGATCGCGCGCTGGCAGAACGCGCGCAGGGCGTTGAGGTCGTGGCCGACGAACAGCAGGGTGGTGCCGCGCGCCAGGATCTGCTGGATGCGCGCCATCGCCTTCGCCTGGAAGGCGGCATCGCCGACCGCCAGCGCCTCGTCCACGATCAGGATGTCGGGGTCGATGTGGACCTGCACCGAGAACGCCAGGCGCAGCGCCATGCCGGAGCTGTAGGTCTTGACCGGCTGGTCGATGTAATCGCCGATGTCCGCGAACGCGATGATGTCGCCGAGCAAGGCATCGATGCGCGCCGTGGCCAGGCCCAGGATCGCGCCGTTGATGTAGATGTTCTCGCGTCCGGTCAGTTCCGGGTTGAAGCCGGAACCCAGTTCAAGCAACGCAGCGACGCGGCCATGCGTTTCCACCCGGCCGGAGGTGGGCGGCAACACGCCGGCGATGATCTGCAGCAGGGTGCTCTTGCCGCTGCCGTTCAGTCCGATGATGCCCAGCGCTTCGCCGCGGTGCAGTTCGAAATCGATGCCGTGCAGCGCCTCGTGCACGTGCATCCGCCGGTGCGCCGCGGCATGCAGGCTGTCGGAGAGGCGCGGCGCGGCCTGCGCCAGCAGGTTGCCCGCGCGATGCAGCGCCGGTGCGATCAACCGCTGGGCCGGTGTCGCCCACGTGCGGAAGGTCTTGCACACGTCCCGCACCAGGATGACGGGCGCGGAGCCGGACGTTGACGCAGCTGCTGCAGGCATTGGGGTGGCTTGGCGGATGCGGCCCGCATTGTAACTGCGATCCCCACGCGCAAAAAAAAACGGGCGGCCCGAAGGCCGCCCGTCAGTACAACCGTATTGCAATGCAGCCTATTACAGGCCCGGGTTGCCGTCCGGCGTGGTCTGACCACCGGCGGGACCGTCGTCTGCATCCGGACCGCCCGGCTCACCGGTGTAATCACCGTTGCCGTGGAAATCCGGGGTCACTTCCTGCACGTGATCCGACGGACGCTCGCCCACTTCGCTGGCGAAGGTGCCTTCGTTGAAGTCACGATCGTACTGCTCACCGCGGGTGTCGCTGTCGGTGATGTTGCTCAGGGTGCGCGTGCCCGAGGTGTTGACCAGGCTGGTGGCGACCAGGCCCGGGAACTCGGCGGTCACGACCGCACGCCACTTGCCAGCGCCGGTGCCCCAGGCGCCGATCGCGCCGTTGGTGCCGTCTTCCAGGTCGGACGCATTCAGCTGCACCGAAGCGCCGGCCGGGACCCACACGCGAACCTGCGAAGCGCCGCGGTCACCGTTGTTGTCGATGCCTTCCAGCGAGACGTAACCGTCGGTCGCGCCGCGGTTGGTCAGGCGGACGAAGCTGCGCTGCTCGGTGTTGCTGCCCGGGTTGATGGTGAAGATTTCCATCGTCGAGCCGTTGTAGCGCAGCGGCAGCAGGACGCAAGCCGCGTCAGCCAGGACGCGCGAACCCACGGTGTTGGCATAGCCGCTGGTCGGGTAGGCAGTGGCCGTGTCGCCCGGCGCGGAGCCGTTGGCCGGGTACATGCCCGAGCGGTAGAACGTGGTGGTGACCGAGTTGTTGTGGTCGTCGATGATGGTGTCGGTATCGACGTAGCCGCA